>Ga0114979_10003636_pt1 | contig 10286 bp, 8 predicted proteins | sample S_140625_EF_Meta_FD_87315 | JGI IMG/M metagenome (GOLD analysis project Ga0114979, IMG submission 87315) | Freshwater microbial communities from Lake Simoncouche, Canada to study carbon cycling - S_140625_EF_MetaG | ecosystem: Environmental > Aquatic > Freshwater > Lake | place: Lake... | reverse complement strand
TCTGTTGGGTTGGTTTTGCATGTCTTATTTTTTTTTGAATAGATTCTTTAATATCCGAACGTAGAAGTCTTTGTTAAACAACTGCGAGTCGTGCATGGCTTTGTATGTTAAGAAAGTACCTACTGGAGCCAACACAATAATCGCCAACCACATGCCTGTAATGGGAGTTAAAATGCCTTCTTTTACAAACTTCTCTCCAAACATATTGAGCAAATGAAAAATTAAAAAGAACACAATTGCCACAACCAAAGGCATGCCCATACCGCCTTTTCTGATGATGGCTCCCAAAGGCGCTCCAATAAAAAACAAAATCAAACAAGCCAATGAAATAGAGAATTTCCTATGCCATTCAATTTCGTGAAATCGAATATCTTTTTCCATTGTTTCTCGTTCTAATGACAACTGCTGCATGTCATTTTTAATTGCTGCTAATTTATTTAATGCATATTGATTGATACGACTTTCTTTATCATTGGGTATGAAATGCGCATAGGCAATTTTTGATTTGGCGGTATCCAATTTTTTTGCAATTGATGGTCGAAGCTGACTGTAACGCAGGGTTAACTGCAATTGTTTAAATGTTTTGGCGTCGATATCTCCGTTCGCGTGTTTCAATGAGTCGATGTTTTTTGATAATTGAGCAGCACTCAGCATTTTAAAATTTTTACGGAAAACACTGTCGTTTGTCTGTTGCTTTTTTAATATGCTCAAATCAAACAACTTCTTGAAATTTTTAAATGCCAATCTTGTGTATTCCGTGCTAGAATCCATGATGTTTCCTTTCTCCTGGTAACGATATCCATTTTCAAGATTGAATTCCAAGTAGTTGTTGTCTGATGAAATATTCATGACACCTTTTTCTGCAACGATACAATTATCCTGTATCACATTGGATTGTTCAAATATGATGATGTTGTGTATGGTTTTTCCATCTGGGTCCTTCTTACCAACTTTAATGGCGTAATTGGGAATGTGCGTAAAAAATACACCTTCCTTTAAATCAAATGCAGGTTTTTTTAGGTAGATATCACTATACAGTGTGATGAATTTTAAATTGGCGTATGGAATGACATAGTTGGCAAATAAAAAAGTAATGCCACATAATAGAATCGAGACCCACATCAGTGGACGCATAAATCGAAGTAAAGAAATGCCGGATGATTTTATCGCAACCAATTCAAAACTTTCGCCAAGGTTTCCAAAAGTCATGATGGAAGAAATTAGAATAGCGATGGGCATTGCCAACATCAATAAAGAAGCACTGGCATACCAAAGAAACTGACAGATGGTGAGAAAATCCAAACCCTTTCCAACCAAATCATCAATATACTTCCACAAACTCTGCATCATCAACACAAAAAACGCAATGAAAAAGGTGACAACAAACGGTCCTATGAACGATTTTAATATAAGCCGGTCTAATTTTTTTATCATGATGTTGTCTTGCCGTTGCTTCAATAAATGCGGTTACAAATTTAGCTGATTATTGCTGTAATGATTGAAATATCTGTGAACCATTGTCCATCCAAAACATAAAAAAAGCCATCTCGAAGATGGCTTTAAATTTTTTAACTTCCCAATCGGTGAAACAAATCCTTTACCTGATATTCCCACAATTGACTTTGATCTTTTATTTCTTTTTTATCAGCAAAATCTTTGATAATTAATATCGTTTGGTTGGTAACTTCAGATCTTTCGATACGAAACTCAAAATATTCATCTTTTGCCATGTGATTCCATCTGAATCGGATGAATTTGTCTAATTCCTTTTCCAACATCACTGCTTTTTCTTCTGTATCGTTCCATGAAAAACTATAAACCCCATCTCTTTCATCTACTTTATCGGCAAACCACTCTTGCAAAGCTGCAGGGCTAACCAAAAATTCATAAAGGATGCTGGGGGAGCATCGAATGGGGTATTCTAATGTATATAATACTTTCTTACTCATTTTAAGGCGATTATCATTCCGCTTGTGCAATAATAGAAAATTAATCGATGTAACAAATTAAATAGCGACTTTTTTTTTAGTTGGGGATATTTTGTTTAAAGCGTTGAAGGATTTTTTTCAGCATTTATCCAAACTAAATCTTTTTCAACACACAATAAAAGTACAATTCTGCGTTATAGTGATTGAGATTATATGTCATCAACAAACTGTTTATCATCATATTCATTTAAAAAACACCACTAAGCATGCGTCAATTAAAAATTTCAAAATCAATTACCAATCGGGAAAGTGAAAGTCTCGAAAAATATTTACAAGAAATTGGAAAAGTAGATATGATTGGACCGGATGAAGAAGTACAACTGGCTATTCGCATTCGAAAAGGAGACCAAGCTGCATTAGACAGATTAACCAAAGCAAATTTGAGATTTGTGGTTTCAGTTGCAAAGCAATATCAAAATCAAGGATTGACTTTATCTGATTTGATAAACGAAGGTAATTTGGGCTTAATAAAAGCGGCTCAAAGATTTGATGAAACCCGAGGATTTAAATTTATTTCTTATGCTGTTTGGTGGATTCGTCAATCGATTTTACAAGCATTGGCCGAACAATCTAGAATTGTGCGATTGCCATTAAATAAAGTTGGATTGTCGAGCAAAATTACAAAAGCTTATACGCAGCTCGAACAACATTTCGAAAGAGAACCATCGCCCGAAGAAATTGCCAATTTTATCGGCGAAGACATCGCCGAAGTTGCTGCTACCATGGGCATTGGCGGAAAACACGTAAGTGTCGATCAGCCAATTTCTGATGGAGAAGATGGAAATATGATTGATTTGATGGAAAATAAAAATGCAGATAGTGTAGACAAGGCACTCATAGTTACGGCTTCTTTGAATACAGAAATTGAGCGTTCATTAAGCAGTTTAACACCCAGACAAAAAGAAGTGATTTTATACTTTTTTGGAATAGGTATCGATCAACCCTTGAGTTTAGAAGACATTGGTTTGCGGTATAATTTAACAAGAGAGCGCGTTCGTCAAATAAAAGATAAGGCACTGACCAAATTGAGAGAAACCTCACAAAGTCATTTGCTACGAGGTTTTCTAGGATCATAATTTTCATTTTATCACTTATAATACCCCGTTTTTTGACGGGGTTTTTTATTTTCTTTGAGCCGACAACGATTGCGTGCTTTGGTTAGTAGAATAAAAATTTTTAAAATCCTGTTTTTAACCGAAATTTGCTCGCATAAAATAAAATAGATGGCAATTGAAATAAAAGTACCAACAGTTGGAGAAAGTATCAGCGAAGTTACGCTGGTAAAATGGCTCAAAAGTGAAGGCGAGTGGGCAGATCGTGATGAAGTGATTGCAGAACTTGAAAGCGAAAAAGCAACTTTTGAGATTAATGCTGAACAAGCAGGTGTTGTTAAGCACATTGCGAAAGAAGGCGATACACTTGCCATAGGTGATTTGGTTTGTTCAATTGATACGGAAGCAGAAAGACCTGCATCTGCGCCCATCAAAGAAACTGCAGCAGCGGCAGCGCCTGTTGTGGCTGCTCCATCAGAAAAGCCGGCTGCAGATTTGAAAGCTACCCCTGTAGCGGCTGCCATCATTGCCGATAAAAAAGTAGACAGCAAAAATATCGTTCCATCAGGCTCCAATGGAAAAATATTCAAACAAGACGTTTTGGATGCATTATCGAATCCAGGCAGAAAACCAGGCATCGAAATGTTTAGCAGAAATGAGCGTCCTGAAAAAATGAGCAATCTTCGCAAAACCATCAGCAGAAGATTGGTGGAAGCGAAAAATACAACCGCCATGCTTACTACCTTCAATGAAGTAGACATGGGGCCAATCATGGAGATTCGAAAAAAACACAAAGATAAATTCAAAGAACAACATGGGGTAAACCTAGGATTCATGAGCTTCTTCACCAAAGCTTGCTGTTATGCTTTGCAAAAATTTCCTTCTGTTAATGCTTACATTGATGGCGATCAAATTATTCATCACGATTATTGCGATGTCTCTATTGCCGTGAGTGCTCCAAAAGGCTTAGTGGTACCCGTTATCAGAAATGCAGAAAGTTTAAGCATGGCAGAAATTGAAGCCGCAGTGGTTGACCTTGCAACTAAAGCAAAAAACAACAAATTGACCATTGAAGAAATGTCTGGCGGAACATTTACCATTACCAACGGCGGTATTTTTGGTTCAATGATGAGCACACCAATTATCAATATTCCACAAAGTGCTATTTTGGGAATGCATAACATTGTTGAAAGACCAATGGCTGTAAACGGACAAGTAGTGATTAAGCCGATGATGTACCTTGCTTTAAGTTACGATCACCGCATCATAGATGGCAGAGAATCAGTTGGATTCTTAGTGACAGTGAAGCAATTGCTTGAAAATCCTTCTTTAATGCTTTTTGGAAAAGATCCGATTGACGCATTGCTCGATTTATAAATTCAAATTTAAATTCAACATCCCGCTATGTGCGGGATTTTTTTATGAGTAGATTTTATTCTTATATTCAGTCTGCACAAATTGCAATTGACTCCTACAAAAACGGCACGCCACTGACCCATCACCTGAAATTGTTTTTTCAGACAGATAAGAAATTTGGCTCCCGCGACAGAAAATCGATTGCGTCTATTTGCTATCATTATTTCAGATGCAAACACATTTTAGCCGAAGAATTATCATTTGAGCAGAAAATCATACATGCAACATTTCTTTGCGAATCAATGGAAAGCGAATTGTTGAAAGCATTATCACCAGAGCTCAACGAATTGATTGCATTTCCTGTTGAAGAAAAATTGGATTATTTGGAAATAGATATAAAAAATGCATTTGCATTTCAAGAAGCACTTTCAACTGATATTGACAAGCATTTATTTTCCCAATCGATGTACATGCAGCCAGATTTATTTCTAAGGATTAGGCCTGGGAAGAATAAAAAAGTTTGCGATGCATTAAATAATGCTGCAATTGAATATCGCTTGATTGGTGAATCAACAATTGTTTTAGAAAACGGCGTTTCTGTTGAGAATATATTACAAATCAATAAAGATGTTGTGGTGCAGGATTTGAATTCACAAAAAGTATTTGATTTTTTTGTAAAAGAAAGAAATGCAGAAAAGGCAGAGCAGGTGTGGGATTGCTGCGCAGCCAGTGGGGGAAAATCAATTTTGCTTTATGACCAATGCGGAAACAACACGAAACTAACAGTAAGTGATATACGCGAAAGCATTTTAACCAATTTACAATTGCGATTGAAAGATGCAGGCATCAACATTCAAAAGAAATTTGTTCAGGATTTAACTTTGAAATCCGGGTTGATGATGGAAGAAAAGTTCTCCGTAGTTATCTGCGATGTGCCCTGTAGTGGCAGCGGTACTTGGAGTCGAACACCCGAACAGTATGCAAGTTTCGATGAATCTCAAATTCAGCAATTTGCAGATCACCAACAAAAAATTGTTATAAATTCCATCCAGCATTTAGCTATAAATGGATGGTTTATTTACATCACTTGCTCTGTATTCAAAGCAGAAAATGAAGATATGGTTGAATTTATCACCAATCACTTTTCTTGTCAATTGCTTGAAATGAAATATTTAAAAGGATACAGCAATAAAGCGGATACCTTATTTGTGGCCTATTTTAAAAATTAATTACTGCTTGATGATTTTCTTCGAGATCGTTTTTTTGTCATCAAAATACAACTGAACAAAATAAGTTCCGCGATTGAGTTTTCTGACATCAAATGATTTGGTGTTTGTTCCTGCAAACTGAGTAAATTTTTCTACAAATACTTTCTGGCCAACAGCATTATGAATTATCAAATCAACTTTTGTGTCCTGTTTGCGTTTGAAATAAATGATCAAATTGTTGTTGATGGGATTAGGTGCAATACTACAACTGTCTTCTGTTGGTTGTATACTTTCGCAAGTGTTAAGATAATTCACAGCAGCACTATCTAAATAATAACTCGTATCTGTTCCAATGTTTATTTTATAGCGATAAAGCACTTGACCGTAATTTATTCCGGAAAGGGTATCGTTGTATACAAAATCGTGTGCGCCATATGTTTCATTTGATTGCAACATTTCAATTGTGGAGTACAGTTGCGCATTGGGCATTTTTCGTTGAATCTCCAACTGCATCGTTGCATCAGATTTAAAGTTCAATGCAATATTGGTGATGCAATTGGATAGCTGAATTTGACGAGTCGATAATTTTTTTTGCAGCAACACAAACGCTTTTTTTGCATCAGGAATTCCATAACCAGTTCTATCATCTGGGTTGTTGAATCGATTGGCACTTTCTTCCAAAACAGCGATGATGTTCATATTGTTGACCTCCGGAAATGCTTGCCATAAACAAGTAGAAACGCCTGCCATATTCGGACAAGCATAAGATGTTCCACTCCCAAAATTGGGGAGTCCGGTATTGTTGTTGGCAACAACGGCATTTCTGCCAACAGCGGCTACAGCAGGTTTGGTTTGTCCGTCGCTGCTAGGGCCATAACTGCTAAAACCAGCAACATTACCTGCGGTGTCAACAGCGCCTACAGCCAAACAGCTATCCGCATCCGCGGGTGTAATGATGTAGCGCCAAGCTCTGCTGCCTTCATTCCCGGCAGCTAAAACCATCAACATCCCTTTTTTTGCTGCTACATCAGCGGCCTTAGCACTAATAGTGGTGTTGCCATCCATGTTGCTGTATTGATAATTGAAAGCAGGATCATCAAATGTGCTGTATCCAAGCGAAACGGAGCAAATATCTACACCTAAACTATCAGCTTTTTCAGTGGCAGCTGCAAAATTGTGTTCCTCAATCGGAAACTCGCTTGCAACATCTTCTGATCTGAAAAGATAAAAAGATGTTTTGGGTGCGGTACCTACAAACACGCCGGGAATATTCGCACCAATCGCACTCAGGCAATGCATTCCATGAGAATCATCTTCGGCAACAGAAGTTTCATTTGATACAAAATCCCAGGTGCCTAAAATTTGATTGTTGGTTCTTAAGCTATCAAAAGTTGGAAGGGTGTTGTATCTGAAAAAGCCAGCGTCTATTACCGCTAGTTGCATGTTTTCGCCTCTAAAACCATGATTGTGCAAAAAATTAGCCTGATGAATTTTTACTTGACCATATGAAGCGCCATAGTTTAAGTCATCAACCGTAGTTTTTGAAGAGTTAACTGGAATGTCTTGAAGTTGATTTTCAAATTGATTTTTTGGTGCTTGTAGAATACTGTTTCTCGAAGCGATGGGAATCGCGGAATTTACAAATGGCAACTGTTGAATTTGTGCCAGCGCAATGGCATCGGATGTTTCAATAGAAATTTGATTCAACCATTTGGATGTATTTAAAATCCGGACTGCGCCAGACAAACGCACACTATCGATATAGTTACTACATACTGGTAGGTCGCTGCTGTCGATATTTATTTGATATCTTGTTCTTCTTTCTAAGGCCCTGTCAGATAAAAAAGCTGCAGGGTTTGCTAATGAAAATTGGGTATTCCCTTTATCCTTGAATTGCACAAGGTATCGGTTGAATTGCCCAAATGACGTAAGTCCTGAAGCCATCAACAAGAAAATAAAACAAAATTTATTCATTGCATTCTTTTTAAAATACACTAAAATTATTTGCTGTCATAAGCCCATTTGATCCAAGTGGCACCCCAAGTGAATCCACCACCAAATGCGGCTAAAATAATATTGTCGCCTTTTTTCAACTGCTTTTCCCAATCTGATAAACACAACGGTATGGTTGCTGCGGTGGTGTTGCCATATTTTTGAATGTTGATCATCACCTTCTCTTTGGGCAAACTCATTCTATTAGCAGTCGCATCAATAATTCTCAAGTTTGCTTGGTGTGGAACCAGCCAAGCGATATCGTCTGCAGTCAGATTGTTTTTTTGCATGAGCTCATAGCTTACATCAGCCATTCCTTTTACTGCGAACTTAAACACCGATTGTCCTTCTTGATACACAAAATGTTCTTTTGCTAATACAGATTCTACAGAAGATGGTTTTAATGAACCACCTGCTTTCATGTGTAAGAAATTTCTGCCACTTCCATCGCTTTTTAAAATACTGTCCATCACGCCGATTTGCTCGTTTGTCGGTTCCAATAAAACAGCGCCAGCACCATCACCAAAAATTACACAAGTCGTTCTGTCGCTGTAATCTACAATCGAACTCATTTTATCAACCCCAACTACAATTATTTTTTTATATCGGCCGCTTTCAATCATTGTTGTTCCAACTGTTAAAGCGTATAAAAATCCAGAGCAAGCAGCACTCACATCAAACCCAAATGCATTTTTCATTCCCGCTTTATCACTCAAAATATTTGCGGTTGCAGGAAAAACCATATCGGGCGTAACGGTTGCGCAAATCACACAATCAATTTCATCTGGGCCAATTCCGCGTTTTTTTAACAATTCATTTACGGCTTCTAAGGCCATATCGCTGCTAGCCAATCCTTCACCTTTTAAAATTCTCCTTTCACTAATTCCCGTTCTTGTCAAAATCCACTCATCGTTTGTATCTACCATGGTTTCAAGGATTTTGTTGGTTAATCTGTATTCAGGTACAAAAGCCCCAATTGAAGTAATTGCTGCATAAATTTTTTCCATAAATAACTTTATTTTGCTTTTAAGTTGAGCATAAAATTAACGTAAAAAATCTTCACTGCCTTTTTAGTGTGCGGGCTCACAAAATATTCTTACTTTCGCTACTAACTGGAATGATATTATGTACGCATATTTGCAAGGGAAATTTACTTACAAGTCGCCAGCTCAAGTTTACGTAGATGTAAATGGAATTGGATTTGAAGTGAATGTGAGTTTAAATACATTTTCAGCTATTCAACAACTACAAGAAGGGAAATTATATACTCATCTTCAGGTTAAAGAAGATGGTCATACATTATTTGGATTTTTTGATAAAGAAGAGAAGGAAATATTTTTATTACTGATTAGCGTTTCTGGTGTTGGTGCATCTACCGCAAGAATGATGTTGTCTTCTGTGAAACCCGAAGAAGTTACCAAAGCCATTCAACAAGGGAATGTGAAATTGCTCGAAAGTGTAAAAGGCATTGGAAAAAAAACGGCAGAGCGATTGGTGTTAGAATTAAAAGATAAAGTAGGCAAACAAACTTTAGGAACTTTTTCAGCAGGTACAAACATCCCAATGATCAATACAATCGAACAAGATGCGTTGATTGCTTTAACCGCATTGGGGATTTCAAGAAATCAAGCTGAATTAGCATTGCAAAAAATCTTGAAATCAGATCAAGAAACAAATAGTTTAGAAGAACTCATAAAAAAAGCATTGAAAGCCATTTGATAAAAACGCTACATTAACTGATTTACTGAATGTCAATTAATAAAAAATTAATACATACGCTTAATAAAAGTAGTGTGTGCATGGCTTTGGCGCTGTTCATTTTGTTCTCTCTAACTCATGCAGAAACAAAATCAACAAATCGCTTACTGCTTCAAGATACCACTGTAAACCCACCGTCCCTCCCTTTCCCGCTAACAGACAGAAGAGGTGACAATTTATCTATTGCATCTTACAATCAATTCGATTATTTTAAACCAACCAATCAACGCGATTCTATTGTTTTCGATTATGAAACGAAGAGATACCTTGTTTACGAAAAGATTGGAAACAGGTATTTACGCACCCCTGTTTCTTATAGTTTCAACGAATATTGGAGCATCAAAAACAGACAAGCAGAATTAGATTATTTTCAGAAAAGATCCAATACCACCAACATACTAAACAGAGGTAAATTTGTTAAGCCACGTTTGTCTTTAACCGATAATTTATTTAATCGATTGTTTGGAAATGGGAAAATTGAAATTTCTCCACAAGGAAATGTCGACATTACTGCTGGTTATCAAGGACAAAAAATAGATAATCCTACTTTGCCTGAAAGGGCCAGAAAAAACGGCGGCTTGGATTTTCAGATGAATGCACAATTAAATGTGAATGCCAATATTGGCGACAAGTTGAAATTTCCAATCAATTATAATACCCTAGCCAATTTGGATTTAGACAATCAATTAAAATTGGATTATTCCGGTAAAGATGATGAGATTTTAAAAAGATTCGAAGCGGGTAATGTTTCTTTTCCTGCAAAAGGGACCTTGATACCCGGCGCACAACAATTGTTTGGTCTAAAAACACAATTGCAATTCGGTAAATTATTTATCACAGGCGTTTTAGCTAATCAGAAGTCGCAAAGACAAAGCGTAAACTTACAAGGGGGAACGGCTGCCACGCCATTTGAAATCAAAGCGGACGAATAT
>Ga0114979_10003635_pt1 | contig 10288 bp, 8 predicted proteins | sample S_140625_EF_Meta_FD_87315 | JGI IMG/M metagenome (GOLD analysis project Ga0114979, IMG submission 87315) | Freshwater microbial communities from Lake Simoncouche, Canada to study carbon cycling - S_140625_EF_MetaG | ecosystem: Environmental > Aquatic > Freshwater > Lake | place: Lake... | reverse complement strand
TCCGCACCATTGCCCGTTTCCCTTACCCGCTCCCATGTCCCGCCGCAACGCCGCCGAAAAGCGACCTGTCCTGCCGGATCCACAGTTCAACAGCCGTCTGGCCTCAATGATCGTGGCCAGGCTGATGAAGCACGGTAAGAAGTCAACAGCCCAGAGAATTCTCTCGGATGCCTTCTCGCTGATTAACGACCGCACAGGATCCGATCCCCTCGAGTTATTCGAGACCGCAGTTCGTAATGCGACCCCCCTTGTTGAGGTCCGGGCCCGTCGGGTCGGTGGCGCCACCTATCAGGTGCCCATGGAAGTCAGACAGGAACGGGGCACTGCGATGGCCCTTCGTTGGTTGGTCAACTTCTCCCGTGCTCGTAACGGCCGTAGCATGGCCCAAAAGTTGGCGGGTGAACTCATGGATGCCGCCAATGAGGCCGGCAGTGCTGTCCGCAAGCGTGAGGAAACCCACAAGATGGCCGAAGCCAACAAGGCTTTCGCCCATTACCGCTACTAAACCAGTAGCTCGAAGAATCCGGAGCCAGGGCTCTCCGGATTTTGCCTCTACAGATGAGCTGTAGATTTACGCCCACTTTTTTGACCCCACCTCGGAGACGACCCCCGTGGCCCGCGCCTATCCTCTGGATCGAGTTAGAAATATCGGTATCGCCGCGCATATTGATGCCGGCAAGACCACGACGACAGAAAGAATCCTTTTCTATTCTGGGGTAGTCCACAAGATGGGCGAGGTGCATGATGGCGCCGCAGTCACCGATTGGATGGAGCAGGAACGAGAGAGAGGGATCACAATCACGGCTGCGGCAATTTCCACCAGTTGGAAAGATAACCGCATCAACATTATTGATACCCCTGGTCACGTCGATTTCACCATTGAAGTTGAGCGCTCCATGCGGGTGCTCGATGGGGTGATCGCGGTTTTTTGCGCTGTTGGCGGCGTTCAGCCCCAGTCTGAAACGGTTTGGAGGCAAGCGGATCGCTACAACGTGCCCCGGATTGTCTTCGTCAACAAGATGGATCGCACCGGGGCGAATTTCCTGAAGGTTTACGAGCAGATTAAGGATCGACTAAAGGCAAACGCGGCTCCAATCCAGTTGCCTATTGGTGCTGAGGGTGAATTAAAGGGTATTGTTGATTTAGTACGCAACAAAGCCATCGTTTATACTAATGATCTGGGTACAGACATACTTGAACAGCCAATTCCTGAAGATATGGTGGAGGAAGCGGCTAAGTGGCGTGCCAAGTTAATGGAAACAGTTGCCGAAAGTGATGAGGAATTGATTGAAGCTTATCTTGAGAATGGTGAGTTGACCGAAGATCAGCTCATTAAGGGAATTCGCCAAGGCGTGATTAAGCACGGTCTCGTGCCAATTCTTTGTGGTTCGGCATTTAAGAACAAAGGGGTTCAACTTGTACTTGATGCTGTGGTCGATTATCTTCCGGCTCCGGTTGATGTACCTCCTATTACAGGTCTTTTGCCTGACGGTAGCGAGTCAACCCGTCCCTGTGATGACAATGCTCCGTTCAGTGCATTGGCCTTCAAGGTTATGGCCGATCCGTATGGCAAGCTGACCTTTGTGCGTATGTATAGCGGCGTGCTCCAAAAAGGGAGCTACGTCTTGAATTCAACCAAGGATAAGAAGGAGCGGATTTCCCGCCTTATTTTGTTGAAGGCTGATGATCGTGAAGAAGTAGATGAGCTGCGTTCTGGCGATTTGGGAGCTGTCTTGGGCCTAAAGGATACCACTACTGGGGATACACTTTGTGTAGAGTCTGACCCGATCATTCTCGAATCACTCTATATTCCCGACCCAGTCATCTCCGTTGCAGTTGAACCCAAGACAAAGGGCGATATGGAGAAGTTATCCAAAGCACTTCAATCCCTTGCTGAGGAAGATCCCACTTTCCGAGTATCGACCGATCCAGAAACAAGTCAGACAGTGATTGCAGGGATGGGTGAACTTCACCTAGAAATTCTTGTCGATCGGATGTTAAGGGAGTTCAAGGTGGAGGCGAATATTGGTGCTCCACAGGTTTCCTATCGTGAAACCATCCGTACCAACTCAAAAGGGGAGGGTAAGTTTGCTCGCCAAACTGGTGGCAAAGGTCAGTACGGTCATGTGGTCATTGAGATGGAACCTGGTGAGCCAGGTTCGGGCTTTGTGTTTGTCAACAAGATTGTCGGAGGCATCGTTCCCAAGGAATACATCGGTCCTGCCGAAGCCGGTATGAAAGAAACCTGCCAATCCGGTGTGATTGCTGGTTTCCCGATGATTGATGTCAAGGTCACGATGATCGACGGGTCTTACCACGACGTAGACTCATCGGAAATGGCGTTTAAAATCGCCGGCTCCATGGCCTTCAAAGATGGCGTCAAGAAGTGCAATCCAGTACTTCTTGAGCCGATGATGAAGGTTGAAGTGGAGGTGCCTGAGGATTATCTCGGCTCGGTCATCGGGGATCTCTCTTCCCGGCGTGGCCAAGTTGAAGGGCAGTCCGTTGAAAACGGCCAGTCCAAAGTGCAGTCCAAGGTTCCCTTAGCCGAGATGTTCGGCTACGCCACTCAGCTCCGATCCATGACCCAGGGTCGGGGTATCTTCTCGATGGAGTTCAGTCATTACGAGGAAGTTCCTCGCAATGTTGCTGAAGCCATCATCTCCAAGAATCAGGGCAATTCCTGATCTTCATTCCCAACCCAAAACCCCACCCCTCGATTCTTTCCTTCCATGGCACGCGAGAAGTTCGAAAGGAACAAGCCCCACGTGAACATTGGCACGATTGGCCATGTTGACCACGGCAAGACCACTCTCACGGCGGCGATCACCAACGTCCTCGCATCCCAAGGCATGGCTAAGGCCCAAGCCTATGATGAAATCGACGGTGCTCCGGAAGAAAAGGAGCGTGGTATCACAATCAACACGGCTCACGTCGAATACGAAACCCAGAATCGTCACTACGCCCACGTGGATTGCCCGGGCCACGCTGACTATGTCAAAAACATGATTACTGGCGCGGCCCAAATGGATGGTGCCATTTTGGTTGTTGCAGCCACGGACGGGCCGATGGCGCAAACTAAGGAACACATTCTTCTGGCTAAACAGGTTGGTGTTCCGGCATTGGTTGTGTTCCTCAACAAGAAGGACATGGTTGATGACGAGGAAATCCTTGAGTTGGTCGAACTAGAAATGCGTGAGCTGTTGAGTAGCTACGATTTTCCAGGCGATGATATCCCTGTTGTGGCGGGTTCTGCCCTAAAAGCCCTCGAGTATATCCAGGCCGGAAATAAAGCTGTACGTGGTGAAGATGAATGGGTCGATAAGATTCTTGATCTGATGGATGCTGTCGATGAGGCCATACCCCAACCAGAACGTGAAATTGATAAGCCCTTCCTCATGGCTATTGAGGATGTTTTCTCCATCACTGGTCGGGGCACTGTTGCGACTGGCCGGATCGAGCGAGGCAAGGTGAAGGTCGGTGAAACCGTTCAAGTGGTCGGTATTCGTGACACCCGGGAAACGACCGTGACCGGTGTCGAGATGTTCCGTAAGCTTTTAGACGAAGGCATGGCTGGAGATAATGTAGGCCTTCTGCTTCGCGGCATTCAAAAGGAAGACATCGAACGCGGCATGGTTCTAGTCAAGCCAAACTCTATTAAACCTCACACAAAGTTTGAGGGTGAGGTTTATGTGCTTAAGAAAGAAGAAGGTGGTCGCCACACTCCTTTCTTTGCTGGCTACCGTCCTCAGTTTTATATCCGGACCACGGATGTTACTGGTCAAATCACCGCCTTCACGGCTGACGATGGAACCAACGTTGAAATGGTCATGCCCGGTGACCGTATTAAGATGAGTGCCGAGTTGATTTGTCCCGTTGCGATTGAACAAGGCATGCGTTTCGCTATTCGCGAAGGTGGTCGTACCATCGGCGCCGGCGTTGTTTCCAAGATCGTTGCATGAATTCGAAATTGACTGATTAGGTACAAATCACCTAATCAGTCAATATTACTGGAAGCAGGTCTATCTATCTATTGCCTGCTTCCTTCGAAAGTAACTAGACAATCCATTCGCTTTAGTGCACTGCACTCTTTCACCTCATGACGAGTTCCATCCCCCAACAAAAGATCCGTATCCGCCTCAAAGCATTTGATCGCAGAATGCTTGATCTCTCTTGCGAAAAGATCATCGAGACGGCTGATCACACTGCTGCCACGGCGATTGGCCCTATCCCGTTGCCAACAAAGCGCAAGATCTATTGTGTTCTGCGTTCTCCACACGTAGACAAAGATTCCCGAGAACATTTTGAAACCCGTACCCATCGCCGTATCATTGATATTTATAGTCCCAGTTCCAAGACAATTGATGCTCTAATGAAGCTTGATTTGCCCAGTGGGGTTGATATTGAGGTTAAGCTTTGAACGCCCAAGGCTCGTATCTCTGAAGTAAGCACTGGCTTCTAGGTTGGTTTCTTGACGACAGGTTTTGGAGATCTTTGAAGGCGTTTTCACGAGAGGAGTCTCCCTTGCTTGTCCCTTCTGACTAGGATTTAGGTGTTATTTCTCTCGTGGTGCCCATTTCTTCTGTTATTAATGCCGTGAGTTCCCCTACGGCTCCATTGAATTCCCAACCGCTGAGCCTGGGGCTCAGCTGTAACGCGTGACCGAATTGGCCGTAAGGGAGCTACCGCTCTTTCCCCTTCCCGACGTGGTGCTTTTCCCTCAGGAGGTGCTCCCACTTCACATCTTTGAACCCCGTTATCGCATGATGTTGCGGACGGTCATGGCCGAAGATCGACGTTTTGGGGTGGTGCGTTGGGATCCCCAGCGTCAAAAAATGGCTGAAGTCGGGTGTTGTGCCGAAATTCTTCATTGGCAGTCTCAGGAAGATGACCGCAGCAACATTGTCACGATGGGACAACAGCGTTTTCGTATACTTAGCATTCTGCGTGAAACTCCCTATCGCGTAGGCATGGTGAGTTGGATTGAGGACGATACTTCTGATTCGCGCGACGATTTGGTTGCTCTTACTGGCAATGTCAGTCAAGCCCTTAGGGATGTGGTCGAATTGACCGGCAAGCTGATTGGTAAGCCTGCCATGCTTCCTCCTGATCTTCCTGATCTTCCCCGGGAACTTTCCTATTGGATTGGCGCTCACCTAGGTGGGCCTGTGGCCGATCATCAACAGGCCCTACTAGAGCTCACTGACACGGGTGATCGACTGAGGCAAGAATATGAACTTCTTGATCAGACTCGCCGTCAGTTGGCAGCAAGAACCGTTCTAAAAGACACCTTTGAGTCCGCTGCTGATCCCCAGCCTGATCACGACGATTTGAAAAACGGCGACTTCTGAAAAATGTCATTTTACAACCCGGTCAGCATTCTGGCCTCGGTTTTATTGTTTGTCGCTGCGATCCTCGTTATTTCCCGTCTCTGGCTTGCCTCAAATCGTAGGTATAAAAGCTCAAGTAGTGTTGTCGAAGCATATGACCGCTGGACAGAAGATGCATTGCTTGAGCGCCTATGGGGTGACCATGTTCATCTTGGTTTTTATGGTAATCCCCCCAGGGTCCGTGATTTCCGGTCCGCCAAGGATGACTTCGTCCATGAACTGGTGCGTTGGAGTGGTCTTGATCGCTTGCCGCCAGGTAGTCGGATCCTGGATGTCGGATGCGGTATTGGCGGTAGTGCGCGTCTTCTTGCGCTTCACTATGGTTTTGATGTCCTTGCCATCAGTATCAGTCCTGCTCAAATTGCCCGGGCTCGCGCCCTGACTCCTCCGGAATTGGCGGGACATTGTCGGTTTGCTGTCATGGATGCTCAGGCGCTTGACTTGCCGGATAGGGGCTTTGATGCTGTTTGGAGTGTGGAGGCCGCACCCCACATGCCTGATAAACAGTGTTATGTCGATGAATTGCTTCGCATGCTTCGGCCCCATGGCCGATTGGCTATGGCTGATTGGAATCGCCGCGATTCAGCCGACGGGCCCATGGATCGGTTCGAGATCTGGGTGATGCGCCAGTTACTCGACCAATGGGCCCACCCTGCATTTGCCAGCATCAATGCGATGCGCCACCATTTTGATTGCAGTCCTTGGGCTGAGGGTTTGCTAGCTGAAAGCGCTGATTGGACGATTGCAACAGTCCCTTCCTGGCGTGACTCGATTCTTGAAGGTTTTAGGAGGCCAGGTGCAGTTTTAGGGCTGGGGCCAAAGGCCGTGTTTCAGGGACTACGCGAAACACCCACATTGCTTTTGATGGACTGGGCTTTTCGTCATGGTTTGATGCAGTTTGGTGTGTTTCGTGGGCAGAAGCCTAATGTTTGATTTTGAACTTTCTATCTAGTCTTTGGCAGCGTTAATTTCTTCTAGCTGATTGTATACCGCCAGGGGATAGGCTCCAAACAGGACCAGCTGTTCACAGTGGGGCCGTAATGCATCCATGGCACGATCCAGGGATGGCATGCCTTGCATCAGGTCAACATCCACAAAAAAGATGTACTCACCCATGGACCGCTTGGAGGGGCGGGATTCGATGCGGCTCATGTTGAGGCCTTCCTTGGCAAAACAACCCAGCGCTTCGAGCAGGGCTCCAGGGCGATTGGCCTGGAGCGAGAAAGCCAGGCTGGCAAGGGGCCCACTGCCAGCGGTGGAGTGTTCACGGCGCAAGAGCAGAAAGCGAGTGCAATTGCCAACCACGTCGTTGATCGGATAGGCGATCACCTCAAGCCCATGCTCCCGGGCGGCCTCCAGCGAGGCGATGGCGGCCCGGAAGCGGCTGCCGCGCACAAGACGGGCTGCTTCGGCGGTGGAGCTGGTGGGTAACTGCAGGGCCCCGGGCAGATGGTTGGCCAACCATTGGGGGCATTGGGCCAGGGCTTGGGGATGGGAGAGCACCTCACTGATGCCATCGAGCGGACCACTGCCCAGCAGGGCGTGACGGATCGGCAGCACCAGGCCATGGCAGATGACTAGGTCGGGGTACTGCCAAAGGGCATCCAGGCAGCTTGTGACCCCCCCCTCGACCGAATTCTCCACGGGGACCACCGCTGCCTCACAGTCCCCCTCGGCCAAGGCGCGAATCACCGCCTGGATGCCTGGTTGGGGAATGAATGTGGCCTCAAGCCCTTCGAGCGCCGCGAGCTGTTTCGCAGCCTGTTCGCCGTAGGTGCCGACGGGGCCGAGATAGGCGAGGCGCATGGCCGGTGCAGAGCGAGTGGATAGGATCATGCCTGCCGGTCCGCTGTCCATGGCCGTCGCGTTCAGCGCTCGACAGCAGCTCCGTTTGCCGGTTAACGAGCATGCGGACTATCTGCGGGCCTACCTCAACGATGAACGCCGAGTGGTGGAGGCCTTATTGGATCCGACCCAACTCGAGATCCTTGGCCCAGGCCACTACCGCTACCACGTCACCCGGGTGCAGTTGTTCCATCTGCAGATCCACCCTGTGGTCGAAATTCAGGCCCGCCACCATCAAGGCCGGCTGGAATTGGATTCACTGCACTGTCAGCTAGACGGTCTCGGTTTTGTGGAGGACTTCCAGCTGCAGCTCAACTCTTGGTTGGTCGCCGGTCCTGCCGGCCTGGAAGGCGAAGCGGCCCTGGCGGTTAGCGGCAGGCAGCCGGCCCTGCTGGCCTTGATCCCGCAGCGGTTGCTGGAGGCCACGGGACGCTCATTGCTTAACGGCATCTTGGGCAATATTCGCCATCGGGTCAGTCAGCAGCTCGTAGCTGATTTTCATCAGTGGTGTCTGTCGGGCCGTGGTGAAGGGCCCCGGGTGTTGCCCCTATCCACCGCTTGAGTGGGTGCGGGGTTGATCTCCTGCTTCATTCCTCAATGCAGGAAAGTTTGGCGATGGAGGGGGGTGGCTCCCAGGCTTGCGAGGGCTTGACGGTGCTGGGCGGTGCCATATCCGGCATGGCGCTCCAGTCCGTAACCTGGAAAGCGCCCGGCCAGGCGGCGGATCAGGGCATCCCTTTCCTCCTTGGCCATCACACTGGCGGCGGAGATCGCGGCGCAGTGCAGATCCCCTTTGATCAGGGTGCGCTGGGGGCCCTTCCAGCCCCTTAAGGGCAGCACCCCATCGATGAGAACCAGCTCGGGTGCGATCGAGAGTCGTTGCAGGGCGCGGGCCATGGCCCATTCGGTGGCCATACGAATGCCATGGCGATCGATTTCTGCTGCGCTGGCCTGGCCGATCGCCCAGCTCAGGGCCTGGCGGCGCAGCAGGGGAACCAGCGCGGCCCGGGCCCGCGCCGTTAAACGCTTGCTGTCGGTGAGGCCAGCCTTTTGGAGTTGCGGCAGGGCATGGGGGGGAAGGATTACAGCTGCCGCAAACACTGGACCGAAGAGGGATCCACGGCCAACTTCATCAATCCCGGCGCAAACGGCCGGATTGTGACCACCCCAGACATCTGGCACCGCGCCTGGTCCAGGGCTCAGATGGTCGCCGACGTGCGCCGGCGCCGCCGCCGTGATTCATCGCCGCTTTCCCCCGGATCTTCAGCCGGCGGGGCTTGGTTTTCTAAGGGGAGCACCGGTAATGCTGGGGTTAGGTCCACCAAGGGGGGCAAGGTTGGCAAGATGGGAATTGTCATCAATTCTTGCCGACCTTCCCTGGGGTCCACCAGGGTCCCCAGGGTTTCGACGGGCTCCTGAACACTGGGTGCTTCGGTGCCCCTGGTATCGCCGCCACGGCCGCGGCGGCGGCGACGGGATCCGTTGGACGCCAGTTGCTGCCTGGCCTCCTCACGCACCGTCTCCGGATCAATTCCTGGCCTTGCCACCCGAACCAACAGATTGTCGGTGGCTGGGACGGGATCAAGAAGGAGGGCCGGACTGAGGCCCATCCAGCCAAAGACCTTCTCCTGGGTCTCCTGCATCGGGACCACTAGGACGTCGGGTTCGCTGCGGCGGGAAGGGGCCGTAAACGTGGAGGGAAGGTTGTTGCTCTCCTCCTGATCCTGGGCAGGCGAGGGTTGGGGTGTTGGGTCGTTGGTCGTGCCCAGGCCTAGATCCCCCGATGCCGTTTCACCCCTGCCACCGCGACGACCACGACGACGGCCTCCACCACCGAGGTCGGCGGCAAGGGCAGGACTGGGAACCTCAGCGCGGGCGGAGGCAGCTGAGCGCACAACCCCTGAAGCGTTGGCCAGGGGTTGCAGAGTGTCCTTACCGGGAAGAACGGCCACATGGCCAAGGCCGCCGCAGCTGGGGCAGGCCCTGCTGAAGAGTTCGTAAATGTTCTGACCTTGGCGTTTCCGGGTCAACTCCACCAAGCCCAGTTCAGTGAGTTGGGCAATCTGGGGGCGGGCTGAGTCATCCCGTACCGCTTGGGTGAAGTGTTCTAGGAGTTGCAGTTGATCGCGACGCGATTCCATATCAATGAAATCGATCACCACAACGCCGCCAATGTTGCGCAGCTTGAGCTGGCGAGAAATTTCTACGGCCGCCTCGCAGTTGGTCCAAAGCACCGTTTCCCGCGCATTGGCCGACCGGGTAAAAGATCCGGAGTTGACGTCAATGACCGTCAGCGCCTCCGTCGGTTCAACAATGATGTAACCGCCGGAAGGCAGATCAACCCTGGGGCGAAGGGCATCACGGATGGCGGCATTGACCCGGAAATGTTCAAGAATTTCGGTCGATTCCTGAAAACATTCCACGTCCAGACTGGCCTGGTCAGGACCCAGGAAGGCGTTGACCCGGGCCACCGCCTCGGGGCTCTCGACCACGACCCTGGTGACCTCAGGTTTATAGAGGTCCCTCAGGACACGGTGGACGAAATCTTCATCCCGGTTGAGCAGAACCGGGGGCGTCGCAGTCTCGGCGGCCTGCTGAATGGCTTCCCATTGCCTCAGCAACGTTTCGAGGTCGTCAATCAAAAGATCTTCACCCACCTCTTCGGCTTCGGTACGGATCAGCAGTCCCGCGCCGGGGGGCTTGATAAGAACCCCAAGGGCCCTCAGCCGATTGCGCTCGTTTTCGCCGACGATGCGCCGAGAGATATTTACACCCTGGCCATGGGGCTGGAGCACAAGAAAACGGCCGGGCAGGGTCAAATTGCCGGTGAGCCTTGGACCCTTAGTACCGGTCGGTTCCTTCATGACCTGCACAAGAACTTTCTGGCGAGGTTCCAGGAGTTCGGTAATACCGGCACCCCCTTTCTTAAGCCGCAATGGGCCTAGATCGGTGATATGTATAAATCCATTTTTCTCACTCTCGCCGATATTGACGAAAGCTGCATCAATGCCAGGTAAGACATTTTCGACGGTGCCAAGATAGACATCACCGAT
>Ga0114979_10003631_pt1 | contig 10290 bp, 11 predicted proteins | sample S_140625_EF_Meta_FD_87315 | JGI IMG/M metagenome (GOLD analysis project Ga0114979, IMG submission 87315) | Freshwater microbial communities from Lake Simoncouche, Canada to study carbon cycling - S_140625_EF_MetaG | ecosystem: Environmental > Aquatic > Freshwater > Lake | place: Lake... | reverse complement strand
TAAAATTTATCAAACTTTAATTGGATATGATGAAATATTAATAGATACTCAAATTTCAAATTCTTATAAGTTAAAATTTATTAATATATTTAATAATTATATTATTAAAAATTATGGTGAAAAATATCTTGAAATAATTAAATATATAACAAATAGTTTATTATTTACACTAATTCCATTACATAATGATAATAAATGTATTAAATATTATAATTTAATAGCAAAATAAAAAAACTAAGTATTATTAATGATATTTTTAATAATATTTTCAATAATACTTATATTAATAATAAGTAATTTTACTTATTGTAAAGAACAATTTTATAATATATTTAAAAAAGAAAAAATAGTATTTAGTTTAACTTGTCATGAAAGTCCAGATTGTGTAATAGATTTAATTGAGAATATTTATAAATGTTTTGAATTATTTGATATATATATATTAATTTCAACAACAAATAAAATTAATGAGGAATTACAGACTAAAATTAATAAATATGAAAATATTAAAATAGTATCAATTAGAGATCATAATATAAATATTTGGGGAAATATTGCTTTATTTAATCAACATATATTAAATATGAAATATTTATTTGATAATAATATAAATTATGATTATTTTTGGTTTATAGCAAGTAATGAATTATTTATTAAAAAAATAGATCCAAATAATTTAAAAAATATAATTATAGATTGCACTATTAAAAATGATTTTTCAATCAAAGAAATAGATACTTATTATAATGATTTTCTTGCAAAAAAAACTTATGATTGGATGTGGTATCAATTTATAAAAGAAGATACTTATTTAATTCATGTTTTTAAAAAAGAAAAAATAAAAATATTTCCTAGTTCGCATGAAGGTTTAGTTTTATCAAAAAAATTAACAGACGAAATATATAATAAATATACAGAATTATTAATAAATGAAAACTCAACTAATAAAAATTATCCAATGGAAGAAGTATTTATTTCTTCTTATTTACAATCTAAATATAAATGTAATAAATTTAATGTTTTACATAGAAATATAAATTTTAATCCAATTAATGATAATAAAGATCTTAAAGAAATATTAGAAACTATTATTAATAACTCTAATATATGTTCAATTAAACCTATTAATAGAGATATTAATGATCCATTTAGAATTTATATAAAAAATTATATTAAATAAAAAATAAATTTTTTTTTAATATTAAACTTCCCACCAAGCAGTTAATTTACGTAATCTAGCATCTTTTCTATCCCAATGTCTAGCTTTTCTTTCATTAATTTCTTTTCTTCTTTCTAAAACTTCATCTAAACTTAAAGCTCTTCTTCTCCTTCTAGTACCATTATTTATGATTCTAGAAAAAGGTTCATTTACTTCATATTCTTCAGATATATGTAATTGCCTATTTGGCAAGATAAAGTTATTATTTCTAATAACCGGAGGTTGCTCCCAATTATAACCATGAATTAATCCAAGTGAAATACGCTGCTTCATTTCAATAGAATTGAAAGTAAATTTACTCCTACAAAAAGGGCAAATAGCAGAATTTAAACGGACACAACATTCTGAACATAGTTCATGGTTACAAGGGAGCTTTTTAGTTGATTGATTCGTATAACAAATATTACAATCCTCCATTACAATATTATAGAATTAAAAAAAATCTAATGATATTTTTTTTAGAAAATATTTTTATTCAAACGCAGTATTTCAGATATTATGAAGATAAGAAATCCTGTTGCAAAAAAAGATAAATTAATTCCATATGGTTTTGCATTATATTTATTATTTTTATTAATAGTTAAATTAAAAAGAATTGTTCCAATAACAAAAGTTATGAAACCATATAATGTTGAATCTATAATTAATCCATAATCCATATAAATTATAATAATAATATATTTAAAATATTTAAAAACTATTATTTTATAACTTAAAATATATGGACAGTAATAGTCAGTTTAAAAATAAATATTTAAAATACAAAGCAAAATATATAGAATTAAAAAAATTAGCACCTACTAATATTTTTGGTACTCAAGTTGGTAGAAAAGAAATAGAAGATGTTATTACAAAAGTTTATATTTCAATAAATAAAATTAAAGATATTTATCAAAAATATACTAGTAATAATATTCCAAATGAAGAACTTAAAAGTACTATTGAGAAATTAGAAAATACTTTACAATTAAAAAAGAAAGAATTACTTAATGTATTTCATACTATTGATGAAAAAAACAGAAAATATGCAGGTATTGAAGCTGAAATTAAAAGAAAACAAGAAGCACAAAATAAAGATAAAAAAGAACTTGATAATTTAAAAACACTTGCTAAAAACAATTTATCTTCTTTTAAAACACTAGTAGGTGTAACTGCTACACAAGTTGCTAATGCTGAGAAAAAATTTAAAAATATAGATGAAATTATTGCTAAAAGAAATGCACAAACAAATATAGCATCTGAAAAGAAAACAAGGAGAGACAATATTTCATCAGAAAAGAAAAAATCATCACCTAAAGCAAATAAAGTACCTAAAGTATCAAGTCCTACATCACCCAAAGTATCTAATGATCCCAGAAATGTTTAATCCGTTATTTTTATTTGAAATCAAAGATTTTAAATAAAAATTGTGTAAAATTAATATAAAAGTTTCTTTCTAGATATTTAATAATGCCTCCCAAAAAGTCTCAACCTAAAAAGAAAACTAAAAAGAATACACAAGAGGAAGATGATATTCCTGATGTTGAAGATACTGAAAAAATTGAAGATGTTGATGAAAATTATGAAGAAGAACCACCTTTAGATGAAGATGAAGAAGAAGATCTTGAATTTGCAGAAGAAGATAATACTGGAATTTTAGATAAAGAAGGAAAAGAATGTTCCATTGATAAAGCAATTGAAGATGATAATGAATACTTTGAAAATGAAGAGGAAGATATTGAAGTTCAACCAGATACAACAATTCAATATGTTAAAAAGGAAGATAGAATATCTGCTCCTAAATTAACTAAATATGAAATGGTTAGAATTTTAGGAGAAAGATGTAAACAATTAACAACTGGTGCTAAACCATTAATTAAAAATTATCAAGGATTACCGTATGATAGAATTGCAGAAGAAGAACTTAAAGTAAATATGATTCCATTTAAAATCAGAAGACCATTACCAAATGGTAAATATGAGTTATGGACATTAGATGAGTTAAAGAAAGACCATTTGATGTCTCTCCTCGAAGAATAAAAGAATAAATACTTCGTATTTATTCTACCACGAATAATAACACACACAGCAAATATAATTTACCTTGAAACTATTTTTCTCCTTAAAAAAGACAGCTTCTTTCTTTCCTTTATCTTTATGCGTAATACAATTTGGATTTCTACAATTATAATCATGAGTTCTAGGAAGAATTGGATCTTTGCATAAAAATTCATTTTCATCTAAACTTCTCATTTTAGAATTTTTATCCTCCATATTAATACTATATAATAATACTGTTTCTTTAATAGCTTGAATATTATTACAATTATTACATTTGAATTCAGCACCAGTAGATGTAATTTCTTCAAATATTTGATTAAATTTTATCTTATCTTTATCTTCTAATTTCTGATATTTTTTATTTTTATTAGTTTCATCTCTACTAAAAGTAGCGACATATTTAGATAAATCTTCATTAGCTTCAAATTTCTTTAATGCCTCTTGCAATTTTGCAATAGGTGTACGACTATCAGCCTTGCTTCCCCCTTGAGAGGATTTAACGATATCAAATGAATATGAACAATTCGGGCAAAAATACATTTATATTATAATATAAGTATTTTTTATAATTCTTTTCTCAATTTTTATTTATTTTATAAAAAATTGATTATTTTATATTATAATTTAATATTATTTCATTAATGCATTTAATTTACGTAGTAGAATACCCTGATAATAAATATATTGTTTTTAGAACTAAACGTGAAGTAGTTGTTGGTTCCCAACTTAATTCTGGTGAAGTAGTTGATGTTATTAAATCAGATGATCAAATGGATGTTGATAAAATAACAAAAAAATATATGATGGAATATGGGATTAAAAATGTTCAAGGTGGTTCTTATTATAATTTAAAAGATTGCCAGATAAAAGCATTAGAACATGAATTTGAATCATTAAAAGCTATTGTTAAACCATCTGAATATTTAAATAAATTTACAAGTATTAAAGAGATTGATTATGAAATTACTTTTTTGAAAAAAATACTTAATCAAATAATAGATTTAGAAAATTGTGCAGAAGAATCAAAAAAAAATATACTTAGTCAAAATATAGATTTAAATGAATATGTAAACCAAATTAAAAAATTTAAAGAATTACATAAAGAATTACATAATGTACTACCAAAAACTTTTGATAGAAATCAAAGAATTTTAATGGAGGCAGAAAAAAAAAATTTACATGAATTATGGAATATGTTTAATACGCGTAGAAGTATTACTAAAATACATTCAAATAGAAATAATTTTAATTTTTGTAGTCCTATAAGCGAAACAGAAAATATTAAAATACAATTATTACAAGTAATTAATTTTGAACTAGAAGTTAAAAATGAATTAAAGAAACTTCATAAAAAATATATTAATAAAGAAACTATTGAAATTAACATAACAGAACTTTATAAAAAGAGAATTGAAATGTTAGAAAAACAGTTAGAATCTAATGAAAATGTATCTTCAAATGAACATTTATCTTCAGATGATGATACAACTACTCATTCAACAGGTTTTTCGACTGATTTAGAAGAAAGTACTGATGAAGATATTTAAATTTTATTAATTCTTTAAAATCTTACTTTATAAAATATACTATGCTAATTTAATGGATTATAAAAATAAATATCTAAAATATAAACAAAAATATCAAAACCTAAAAAATTCAATAAGTAATAAATATACATTTACAGATAATTTATTGTGGAGAAGGGCTGAAAAACATTTTCTACCAGGACCAGTTGATATTAAACCAATAATGAATGCTATTGTAAATTCTCCTAGTTCTTATGGTATTCAACCATTTAAAGTTATATTAATTATTGACCCTAAAACTAAATTAAGTTTAAAACCAGCTTGTTATGGTCAGTCACAAATAGAAGAATGTTATGCCTTATTTATATTTTGTGCTTTAAAAGATTTGGATAAAAGAATAGATTCTTATGTTTCTAAAACTGGATTTTATCAAAAAAAAGAATCTATGATTAAATTTTTAAATAACCAACCAAGTAAAACAGAATGGTCTAAACATCAAGCTTATTTAGCTTTAGGATATGCTCTTGCAGCTGCATCAGAAAGGAAAATAGCAAGTTGTCCTATGGAAGGATTTGAACATGAAAAAATTAGTCAAGTTTTAAATTTAGATGATGACTTGGTACCCTGTGTATTATTTACAATTGGTAATAAAAAAGATGGATATCCTTTAGAAAAAAGATTTAGATTTCCTGTTGATGATTTATTTAAAGTTATTTATTAAATTTTATTAAAACTTTCTAATAATTCTTTAAAATCTAACTTACTTTTCTTTATAAAATACACTCTATTTTCAATTGTTGAATTTCCATAAATACTTTCATAAGATAGTAAATCTTCTGATAATTTTTGTTTATTTTTTTCAAATTCGGTTTTAATTTCATTTTTAAATAACTCTGAATATAATATAAACTTATTATTTAATACATCAACAATTGCCAATCGATATGTATGAAATAATAAATATTGGTTGTATTCCATCGACCGAATATCATCAGGTTTTACGTTTTCAAATCCAGGTTCATTTTGAATTGGGTATTGTCCTAACAAAGATCTAATGGAATCTAATACTAATCGAATATTCATAACAGGAGTCCATGATGGACCAGACCATGTTCCTAAAATAGATAAACAAACTTTACCACATTGATATAAATTTGGATTAAATCGAACATTATTATCAATTGTTAAAAATTTAATAGTCGGAGATTTATTTGGATAATCATCTGGATAAATTATTTCAAAAAAGAAGAATCCACCAAAATACGGTGTTCCTTCAGGACCAATAATTAAACTGTATTGTTTTTTAATATTTTTTTTATCTATATAAAGAAATATCCCTTCTGGTTTGTTTTCATTAAAATCTACAATATCATGCATAATTCTCATTGTTGTATTCATTATTATATAATAGAAAGTCTTTTTTAAATGTGTTTTCTGTTCGATGTTAAAAAATATAGTTTAATATTATTATATATATTTAGATGATTATCATCATAATTACATACGGTAATGATTTATTTTTAAAAAATTGAAAAATATATATAAAAAAATCTTTATTTAATATAACTATATGACAGACAAAGACTTAAATTCGATTAATCCGAATAAGGTTGCTAAAATATTAAATGATATAAATAATATATTAGAGGAAGGAAGAATCCCTCCAGGTCAAAAGACCAATATTACCCATGTATCAATGGGTGGAAATAAAGGTAAATTTTGTTTCAATAAAGAACAAAGAAAAAGATTAATTAAAGCTGTTGCAAATGCTTCTGGTAATGGAGTTGATTTACATATTGCAGAGATGCCTAAAGATTTTGGTCCAGTTATTTTTGATATTGATTTGGATAATAAAAAAACCGAATATAAAGGAAATAGATTATATGATGATGATATGATAGTTGAAGTTATTGATTTGTATCGTGAAGGTATTAAAAAATATCTTGATGTTTCTAATGAACAATTAAAAGTATGTATTTTTGAAAAAGATAAAATAAATATTAAAGAACTTGTAGTTAAGGATGGATTTCATGGATTTTTTCATGAAATTTGTACTTCTGCAAAAATCAGACATTTGATTAGAAACTATGTTGTAATGGAAGCAGAGAAATCAAAAACATTTGACGGTTTTATTAAAGGTGTATCTGAAATTTTTGATAAATCAATTATTAATACAAATCCGTGGTTAATGTATGGTTGTAAAAAAGTAGATGGTAATAAATATAAATTAACTAGAGTAATTGATACAGAAATGTGTGACTCTGGTCCAGATTCTCTTGGAGATGATTATACAAAAACAAAAATTTTCTCAATTCAACAGAAAGCATGGAATATTGAAAATTCATTACCTTATACTAAGAATTATAATGATGAAAAAATTAATAAAGAATATGAAAATCTTGGATATAATAAAAATAAATTAGTAATTGAACAAGCTGAAGATTTAACTGAAAATAAAAAGAATGATATTGAAAAAGCAAAAACTTTAGTTGAATTATTAAAAGAATCAAGAGCAAATGATTATCATGATTGGATTCGTGTTGGTTGGGCATTACATAATATTGATATCAGTTTATTATCAGAATGGATTGAATTTTCTAGAAAATCTGATAAATATAAGGAAGGAGAATGTGAAGATGTATGGATGACTATGAGAGATAGAGGATTAACTATTAGTTCATTAGTATATTGGGCAAAAGAAGATAATCCTGAAGAATATAAAAAATTTATTAAAAGAGAATATGATTTTTGTATCAGAAGAAGTTTGGATACAAATACATATTACATTGCAAAAGCACTTCATAATAAATATTCCGATAGATTTGTATGTATCTCTATCAAAAATAATGCTTGGTATGAATTTAAAAATCATAGATGGGCATTAAGTGAAGGTGGAACCTCTCTCATAAATTTAATTTGTAATGATTTCATTAATGATTTCCATATATTAGTTGTTGAATATAATAATAAAGCAATTGCATTAACAGGTTCAGAGAAGGAAGATTATCAATCAAAAGCAAGTAAAACTCAAAAAATTATTGATAGATTATTAAATATTACTTTTAAGAAACAAATCATGGAAGAAGCAAGAAATCTTTTCTATGATAAAGATTTTATTGAAAAATTAGATGATACAAACAAAAATTTAATTGGTTTTGAAAATGGGGTATATGATTTAGATAAAGATCAATTCCGTCCAGGGAAACCAGATGATTTTATTTCCCTTTCTACAAAAACAAATTATGTTGCTTGGGATACTAGTAAGAAAGAAGTTCAAAAATACAAAGAAAAGATTGATAAATTTTTCAGTCAAGTATTAATTAATCCTGATGTAAGAAGATATTTCTTATTATCTTTAGCCTCTTGTTGTTCTGGTGAAAATAAAGAACAAAAATTCAGAACAATTACTGGTAGTGGATCAAGTACAAATAACGGTTCAAATGGTAAATCATTAACAATGAGTTTATTTGCAAAAGCCATGGGACAATATTATGCAGCATGTCCAATTACAATTATTACTAGAAAAAGAAATGCATCAAATCAAGCTTCTCCTGAATTAGCAAGATTAAAAGGAGTGAGAGCTGGTGTTTTCCAAGAAACAGATGATAATGAAAGTTTAAATGTTGGATTAGTTAAAGAATTAACAGGTAATGATAAATTTTTAGTAAGAGCAATGTATCAAGAACCTTTTGAAATGCAATTTCAAGCTAAATTTTGGCTTCAATGTAATAAACTTCCAGTTATTAATGCTCAAGATTTTGGTATTTGGCGTCGTGTAAGAGTAATTGAATTTAGTTCAAGATTTATTGAAAAACCTGATCCAAAAAAACCAAATGAATTTTTATTAAATGGTAGTTTAGAATATGAAATTGATACATGGGCACCATATTTTATGAGTTATCTTGTTTATATGTATGTTCATGAGTATAGAAAAGAGAAATTTTTAACAGAACCAGATGCAGTTCTTGCTTTCACTGATAAATATAGAAATGAAAATGATAGTGTTCGTAGATTTTATTCTGAATGTATTGAAGTTGATGAAACTAGTAAATTACCAATTACTGTTCCTGCAATGTGGGAGAGATATAGAGATTGGATTCGTGAACAAGCGGATGAATCACTGAAATCTCTAGGTAGAGCAGAATTTGATAAATTAATTGTAGAAATTATTGGAATTCCTCCAAATACTAAAACAAAAGCATGGAAAGGAATTGTATTTAAACCTGCAAATGCTACTCAAAATGATGAATCAGATGAAGATAGTAAAGGAGGAAATTCTTTGAATTTATAATTGTTAATTAAAATTGAACAATCTCATTTTTCTTTGAAAAATAAGATTATTAATTTTTTTTTGTAAAACAAAAAAAAATTGAAAATCTATTATTTTACACACCTGATTAAATAAATATTATGCCGAAGCCTTATTTCCGTTCTAAAATTAATAATTTGTATATTACTCATATAAATTATTCTTATTTAGTTCAACAGTATAAAATAGATAATCATACTGGTAATAATACATTTTCATATACACCACCAAGTTCAAATAATAATTCTACTTGTTATACATCTAATGCGACTATTGGTAGTCTCATTGGATAGATAAATTTATTTAAATTCTTTAAAAAAAGGATGTGCTAAACATTTTGTTATATTAAATCTTTGATTAGGTGAAATTGTTAACATTCCTTTTAATAAATCTAATATTTCTTCTTGATTTTCATTTATACCATATTTATTCATTCTATATTTAAATGAACGATCTTCTAAAAATTCATCATCTTCTTTATCAAAATTAATTAATTGTGCACTACTATTAAAATATTTTTTCCAATTCTTAGTAGTTTTTAAGAAACCAATATTGAAATTTCCACATGATTTATTAATTAAATATAAATGATGTTCATCTCTAGAACGCTGGTCTTTTTCTGGATTAAATAATATACGACCTGTTAATAATTCATAAAATACACAACCTGCTGCCCAAATATCTACAGGATAACTAGATTCTCCTAGTAAAATTATTTCTGGAGCTCTATAATATCTTGTTCCAAAATCAGTGTCATAATGTTCATCTTCTCCGCACCATGCACCAAAATCAGATAATGAAACTAATGCAGTATTTACAAAATCCTCATCAATTTTATATCTTTCGGTCTTATCTGGAAAATTAATTTTTTCACAAATTGAATTATGTATTTCTTTTCTTATTTTTAATTTATGTTCTTTTGGTATTTTATCAATAGTATCTTCTTTTTTACCTTGTCCTAACCAAAAATTTAATTTTTCTTTCTTATAAACTTCAAAAAATTTACAATTGTCATATTCTTGAATAACATATTTATCATATCTATTAATACCTTGCAATAAAATATTATCAGTTTTAATATCTGCATGATATACTTTCAATTTAGTATGTAAATATTTTAAAGCTGATAACAATTGAAACATAATTTTTTTTACTAGTGTAATTTTTAATCCATCTTGATAATCACCTTTCCTAAC
>Ga0114979_10003629_pt1 | contig 10293 bp, 10 predicted proteins | sample S_140625_EF_Meta_FD_87315 | JGI IMG/M metagenome (GOLD analysis project Ga0114979, IMG submission 87315) | Freshwater microbial communities from Lake Simoncouche, Canada to study carbon cycling - S_140625_EF_MetaG | ecosystem: Environmental > Aquatic > Freshwater > Lake | place: Lake... | reverse complement strand
GAAAAATCACATTGGAAACTTTCACATTAGCACACCTCTGATTTTACTACTTTTCCATCTTTTAATATTCCTTCTATTTCCATTCCCATATTCATTAACACATTCTCATTCGTTTTGTAGAACGGACATATAAAAAATATATATAAAAATTATATAATAATATTTTTTATATATATTTATATTATGGATACTATAGAGTGCATAATATGTTTAAATGACATAGTTAATAATGACTATTATACTTTAACTTGTTGTAAAAATAACGTTCATATTTATTGTCTTAATGATTGGATAAATAAAAATATTACAAAAAAAAATATATCAAAATGTTTTATATGTAGTCAAGAAAATAGTATTATTGAAAACACAGTGTCATATAATAAGAATAGTCATAATAATAATAATGAAACAATTATTGATTATACTAATACTATTACTAATAGTAATAATAATATTAATAATGATATCGTTCTTTATAATACTAATCATATACTAACTATAACATATAATATAGAGAATAGACTTTACTATTTATATATTTCAATCAAATTAATTTTTTTAGTTTCAGTATCGTGCTTATTGATATTTGTATTATATTTTATTATTTAATAAATTATTAGTTTATTAAATTTTTATTATTTATTATTTATTATGTTTATGATGTGGTTTTCCTTGACTAGTAGTGTTATGAGATTTAAATACTACGGGTTCCGAATTTTTAGATAAATCACGATTTTTATGGCGCGTTTCGCACATTAAATCGTTTTGTAGAATTCCTTTAATATTCATTGCTTGGTATTCGTGATTTCCAGAGTCCATTTTTTGGACGCTAAACTCGACATATTCTCCTTGAACTAAATATTTATAAATTTCATCTTTCACATTTAGAGAAGAATGGTGAGCAAAAATATCTTTTCCTTTAAAATCGCTTGAATCAATAAAAGTAACAAAACCATAACCCGATTTATTGTTGAACCATTTTACTTTTCCTACATATTGGTTGGTGGCAGTATCAGCCATAGACATTTTATATATTATTAATATATAAAACCTTTATATTATTTTATTATATAATTATGTTTTGTAATATTTGTAAGAAATACAAATATCCTATTTTTTTAATATGTAAAAAATTTTATTGTAGTAATCATTCTAGATTGCTATATAACGAAATAATTGTAATAATTCAAAAAATATATAGAGGATATAAGGTAAGGAGAATTTTGAACAATATATATATAAAATTACCACGTGATTTACAAACTCATATATTAAGTTTTAATTCAATAAAGACGATTAATAATAGCGAAGCATATAAATTAAAAATAAAAGAGGTACTTTGTAAAGCAACACTTAAAATTGATGATTTACATAATATTTCCAATAATAAAATAACATTGCGTGAAATTAACGAAATTTTGATAACACTTATCAAATACAAGACACATATAACTAGTGGATGGTTTAATTATTACAAATATTATTTTAATAATATTTATTCTATTTTGCTAATATTGTGTGAAGTACACGATTTACCATATAGTTTTACACATATAGTATCAACTATAAATAATGATATTTACGAATCATTAGATTTTATAACTAATTCCTCAAATAATGAGTCAAATGATTTTACAAAAGAAGCAAAAGAAATAATGCTTAAAATAAATAATTTTTTAGGTGATTCAAAGCGCACTATTTTAGTAATTTAGAAAGCAATTGTATAATATAATCATATTTGGGTTCTTGATTATATTTTAATCTTCTAATATAAGTAAACAACTTATATAACAAATCATAATCTATATTTTGTATATTTAATGTATCGTGCATTAAATATGTAATAAGTGTTATGTTTTTTTTATCTAGCGTATTAAGACCATTATAGCAATTGTAACCTTCAGTATTTAATAGCAAATACAATAAATTATAAAATAACGATTCCATATCATCTCGTCTTGAAGGTTCAATTAAATTTATAACATTTAAACTTGAAAAATTAATTGAACCTATTAATCCTTTTATTTTTGCTTCACTATTATGAATATTGTTATGTTTATAGATTTTAGCTATACCAAAATCTATAATATATAATTTATTGTTTGAATCTAGACATATGTTTGTTGGTTTTAGGTCTCTATGAAGTATATTGTTTTCGTGAATAGTTTTAATAATAATTATTAAAGACTTAATAAGTGTTATACAGTTTTCAAAATAATTTTTGTCTTCATAGTTATATAATTTATAATCTTCTAAGGTCATAATATATAAATCCAATACCATATACAAGTTATTATTATGTTCGAACACGTCATATATATTTGATATATTGCTACAAGATTTTAGTTGCTTATATATTTGTAATTCATATTTGATTAACTCTTTTGCGCCATATTTTAAAGCATATAGCTTGTCATTATATGATACTTTTAAAACTTTTCCAAATTCACCATTAGATATTTTAGATATTATTTCATACTTATTTATTAACATAAATACGTGTTAATAAAATATTAATATTTTATATTCTTATGTTGTTTATTTTTATGTTTTATCATTTTCGCTAGTACTATTTTCACTAGTACTATTTTTGCTAGTACTATTTTCGCTAGTACTATTTTCACTAGCACTATTTTCACCTATACTATTTTCACTAGTGCCAGCTAATTTTTTTATCATATTTAATTTTAAATTATTTTGCTGTAACATTTGTATAAATAAATCAGGTATTATTGCTATACTGCTAGTAAATGTTCTATAACTATTAAAAAATACAATAGAGTTTTCTTCTAAAAATTTTATACTATAAAACCAATAAGGTGGTATTATTAAAACTTGATCACTATTTAATAATACTCTCAAGAACTTAACCTTATGATAATCATTTTTATATATAGGTTGTATATTATTAATATCAATAGATGAATAAAAATCTAGCGACTCATAGTTTTTTTTAACATGTAAATTTTTATAATATTTTGGCGGACATAAAGTAACTTCTATTTTACCAGTTGATAAATATAATATGTTTCGTGAATTAATGCTATATTTCAATGTGCTTGCGCTATCTTTTCTTCCAAGTATAATATCATAAGTCTTATTACATATATTATACGGTCTAAAGAAACTATCATTTGAAGATAAAACTTTTTCTAGTGTTGTTTCTTCTAAAAAATCTCTATTATTATAACTTATATAATTATTAGAGTCATCACTATTTATAACGGTGTTAAATTCTTCCATCTTTATTTTTAAAAATGAATCATCTTGTTTGTTATATAAATTTAAGTCAAATGTTGGATAATTAGAAATTAAGTAATCAATTGTTACATTATTTATTAACGTATAATTATTTAATAATAATGGTTGTTTAAAATTATTTAAATCTTCGAATTTGTCTTTAGAGAGATTTTCAATTTCATATACTTCCAAATAACTACTGGTTTTAATATGATTATATATGTGAATATATATAAATAATACTACACAAAAAATCAAAAAATTTACAGCTAAATGCATTAATTAATAGTTCAATACATATTATTTATTTTATTTAAACATAATTAATAAAATAAATTCTATTGTAATTAATTTATTATGTCTTATAATTCACTTGTTGTATTATCATCTGTTGTTATAGTAGTTGCTTGTAAATTAATTTCTTCCATAGCATTAATTTCTAATATGTTTTGTAATTGACCTTCATCTATGATTAATTCATTATTATCAAGTATGATGGTACCATTATTTGAAAATATTTCGTCATCTCCCAAAATTACTTCTTGATTGATTAAATCAATATGTATTTTTTTATTGTTATTGTTATTAATTGAACTATTATCTTCATATTCCTCTTCCTCTTCCTCTTCCCCTTCATCATTATAGTTTGCATCAATATTTATTTTATTTGCTCCACCAAATAGTTTAGTTTTCATAAAAGATTGAAGAAACATTTGTGCTGGATCACATTGCTGTTCTTTACAACACATATTATTCATAGAATCAAGTTTATCATTAATTTGCTCCATTTTTTTACTATGTAATTTAATTTCATCTTTCATATTGATTAGCGATGTGCATGTTTCTAATGCTAATGTTTGATTTTTAATTACTAATAATTTTAATTCATTTAATTCTTTAACTAACATATCTAATTTTTCCACATTTAAATTAGTATTACTAATAGTCGGTGTTACACCATTATTCTCCTTAGCAATTAATAAATCTATGTTTCTTATCGTGTTTTCTTTAAAATTATTAAAATTTTCTTGAATTCCATTTTTAAATTCATCAAATCTTACAGTTTGAATAGTTAAATTTGTTTGTATAGTTGTTTCAAGTATTTGTAACTTACTTTCAAAAGAATTAAAATTATGATCTGATGCTTTAACTTTATCTAATGAGTTAGAAAAAGTTGCTAGTTTGGCTTGCATCAAATCATTTATTTTTTCTTCTACAACATTTGCAATATATTCTTCACTATTTAATTCAACCATTAAAGCCTCTAAATCTTTTAATTTATTATCATGAATCTGTAATATTTGTAAAGGAGTTAATGATTGAGGAGGCGGTAATGCTTGTTTAGATGCATTTGGCGATTCTTGTTGTGTTGTTTTAGTAGCAACACTTTGTGATGGCGGAACTGGTGTTTCATTTGTTGTTCGTCTTCTTCGGGCGGAGGCTAACGCGGCAGTAGACATATTTACAATATAATATTATCTTTTTTTTAAACCATAATATTATTAATTATTAATTAGTAATTAGTAATTTTTTATTTTTTATTTTTTATTCTTTATTCTTTATTCTTTATTCTTTATTCTTTATTCTTTATTCTTTATTCTTTATTCTTTATTCTTTATTATAAAATTCTTATAATAATTCCTTGTAAAGTCTAATTACAAATATATTTTTAAGGAACCATTACATATTTAATGGGTTCATGGTGCCTATAATTATATACAATAAAATCTTCTTCACAGTAATCTTCTATATTTTCTCTCTTATTTTTAATTTCTAAAGTAGGAAATTCATATGGTTCGCGCTGTAATTGTATTTTTATGTTTTCAACATGTTCTTTATAAATATGGCAATTTCCTTTAAAATAAAGAAATTCATATGGTTCTAGGTCACAATGTTTTGCCAATAAATGTGTTAAAAAACAATATGATGCTATATTAAAACAAGTTCCGCACGCCTCATCATTTGAGCGTTGATACATTGAGCAACTTAATTTTGTATTATTTGTAACATTAAATTGCATCATAATATGACAAGGAGGCAGCGCCATAATATCTAATTGATTAGGATTCCACGCTGTTATAATCATTCGTCTGGAATTTCTTTGCGCAGGATCTTTTAAACATTCTATTACTTGCTTCAATTGGTCAATACCTTTATTATGATAATTGCTATCACAATTAATATATTTAGCATTGTAATGGCGCCATTGAAAACCATAGATTGGACCTAAATCGTCTTCATTATTATTATTTAATCCACGCTCATCTAAGAATTTTCGCGAACCATTTTCATCCCATATATGAACGTTCTTTTCTTTTAGATGTTTATTATTTGTATCTCCTTTAATAAACCATAATAATTCACGTAAGCAAGTTTTCCAAGCCACTTTTTTTGTAGTAATTAAAGGAATCTTATTATTTTCAAGCGAAAAATGCATCGCCGAACCAAAAATAGATAATGTATTTCCATTTCTTCCAACGAACTCTGAATCAGTAGTTATTATATCTTCTAATAAATTTAAATATTGATTTTCTTCGTGATACTTATGATTTCTATATTTTATTGATTCGCAAGATTTTTTTAACATATTAGTAATATTAGTAATAATAGTAACAAGTTTTTAATATTTATTAAAATATTTATTAAAATATTTATTCTTTTATTTAGGTAAAATAATTTATAATAATAATTTTTTTAATTTATATATATAATAATATTTATGTCCGCAAGTGAATCTTTAGCTTTAGATGGTGGTTCTTTTGGAGGAAGTAGTAAATTAAGTCCTTCCGGATTTTTTAATTATTTTTTTAATTTTGATAGCGACAACAAAGCAATATTATTAAATATGTTTCAATATATTATTAGTGCTTTAATACCTGTTATAATATTATTAAAACTCATAAAAGAATATATACCAGAAGACGATGATAAGAAAGAAAGTATTGAATTAATAATAGAAATTATAATCCAACTAGGTGTATTATTTATTGGTATGTATTTGATTGATAAAATTATTAGATATTTTCCAACATATAGCAATGTTCCATATACTAAATATAATGAAATAAGTTTCATTATTCCTACCTTAGTATTAATAATGACTATGCAAACTAAATTAGGTTCAAAAATAAATATATTATATGATAGAATACTTGAAATGTGGAATGGAAAAAATCAATCAAAAGGAGGAAATAATCAAGTAAATATTAGAGTAAGCCAACCAGGAATTCACCAGGTTAGTAGAGCAGATAGTCTTGATAATACAATAATACCACAACGTGTGAATCAATTACCTATACAAAATAATATTTCATTAATTGATTCTTTACCCAATATGATGAATAGTAGTAGTGGAAACAATATGCAAAATCAGGCAATGCAAAATGCTTTTATGGATTCTATGGAACCAATGGCAGCAAATGGAGCATTAGGGGGTGCTTTTGGTTCTTCTTTTTAAATATAATATTTTTCATAAATTTTAAATTATAAAAAATATTATGGTAAATTTGGATTATATTTTTGCCTAAGAAGATGGTTCCGATGATAATGGTTCTTGTGATGATGATGGTTGTGGTGATGATGATGGTTCTTGTGATGGTTCTTGTTGTCTCTGTTGTTCTGGTTGTCCTGGATTTGCTTGTGGTGCCGATGCGTCTATGTTTCTTTTATTAAGTGTTTCATTCGAATCACTTCTTTCTCTACTTGCTCCGTCGTCTGCTTCTTTTTGACTTCTTGATTTTTCTTCTTCGTTATTTATATTTTTGCCCTTGGGTTTTTTGCTCGTAATAACATTTGAATATATTTCATTAACGTCAATAACGCCATTACTTGGTTGTTGAAGTTCATCAAGCATGGTCTTTATAGCCTCGGGTTTTATATTTCCGGCGTTATCCACGTATTTGTCTATTTCACGTACTGCTTCGTTTTCTATTGCTTTAATATCAAGTCCTCTCAATTCTGGAATTTTATAACTAATTGTAGTAATTGTTTTTTTAACTGTTTCATATGATAATTTAATAGATATTGCTGCAATAACTTGAATATACGCCTCAAGACCCTTTGAAATAGCTTCACCAATATCCTTGGCAATCTTAATATTAACAACTACCAATAATATAGTAATTAGAACAAGTACTATAAATAATAATATATTACCAAATAATACAAATCCTCTTTCAATTTCTGTTTTTGATTTCTTATTTGGTTCATCGCTGCATTCGGTTTCTCTTGTTTTCCAACTAGTAAGCAAAACAATATTATTTGAAATTATATCTTCTAACCATCTTAAAAATAATTGTGATATATAATATGATAATGATATAATAAATGCTGCTTTCATTATTGGTAATTCATTCATAAACATAGAGACTTTAGAAAATATGTCACTAACGTCAGAATTCATACTCACCCCTGTAGTCTTCATAATCTCCTCTTTAGTTTCTTCTATACTAGTAACCGGTATTTTGTCAACTTTTACTTTTACAAAATTCCAACCAGATACGACACCATCTTTTAATAATTTAATAAAAAAAGACAATATTAACAAAATAAACGATCCAAGTAAAAGAAAATGCATTAAAAAATCTATAAAATTTCCCAACCCAGGAATACTTAAAACTTCTTTGCTCTCGGTACAATGCATTTGATAACCCGCTTTAGATATTCCACTAAATATAACAGACATAAAAGTAATAAGTATTACAATTACACTTGAAGACACCACTTGCATATAAATAAACGGAACACTATTATTTTCAATAAGATTATTTATTAATTTAAAAACATTTGATATTAATTTTGCTACATTATTTTTAAGGCCTCCTCCTTCTTGTTGTGATTTGTCTCCAAATTTCATAAAATTAGGTCCATATTGTCTATTTGAATCGGGAGGTATAACTTCTTCTCTGCTACTGTTCTCCAAAGATGGATATTTTTCCTCAGGGAAAGAAATAGAACAATATGAAATATGAAATAATAAAAGCACACTAATAAACTTCGTTATGAAAGTAACCAAACCATAAATATTACGAGCAAGATTTTTAAATTTTGCTCCCGCAGCAAATGCTATTATTCCTGCTATTCCTAATATCATAAATATTACTGTTATAATACTATATAGTAAAGGTAAAGAGGGAAAAATAAAGCTTATTAATTTATTAATATTACAAATAAAGTCAAATATGGTCTTTATTGGATTGGTCATTATAAACTAATATAATTATATATAATTATTTTGATTATTTTAATTAATTAGTTTCAACTAATATTTTCTAATTGTTTTAAATTAGTTTTTAAATTATTACAAAGACATATTTTTTTTATAATTTTATCATCAATTGTCTTCAAACTAACAGAACACGTTTTTAATAAATAAGCAAAATAGTCTTGCTTGGCATCATTTTCTTTAAAATCTGGATTTTCAACAATCCAATCCTGAATTAATTTAAAATGGGCTTTATTTAAATTATGTAAAGCGCCTTTTATTTTTGTTTTATCACTATCTTTTTCCCATAAATCATTATCTTTTATATATAATGTTTCTCGTTTAGGATCAGTACAATGTAATGGTCGTTCAAATAAAGACATTTTATTAATAGTTTGAATAATTGCGTTACTTAATCCTATTTCTAATCCCTTGTTTTTTGTTAAATCTAAATCTTCCAAAGTTAGTTTTATTTGCTTTATAAAATCATTCATATTTATAGCATTTTTACATTGCTCATTTAGAAAAACATTAATATTGAAATTTTGCTTTATATGTGCTGTATTATTTGTTATATTACCTATTTTAGGAACTATTTCAACAAGTTGCCTATGTTGTTCTCCTAATTGTTTCTGTTGTTCCAATAATTGTTGTTGTTGTATTAATAATAAATTTTTTATATCATTATTTTCAGAGATTAACTTCATTATCATATTATGATCAATATTATTTTGTAAGGTAACTTGATAATTAGGTTCCTCATTTTTATTGCTTGTAGCAACTTGTAAGTCGCATTTTTTTTTATGATTATATAAACTTTGATTATGTTTATATTTTTTACCACATTCGCACGCAAACATTTTGTCTGTCGTGTGCGCGCTATTTATAAGTATTTCATTATTTTTATGTTTTAGCGTTTGTATGTGTCTGTAATAGTCCCCTTTTTTACACGTATTATAGTCACAAATATTACACTCATAAAAAGTAGAGTTTTTTGCGCTTTTTTTATAAGTCATTTATAAGTATATTATACTTATAATAAATTCTTAAATCCTTTTTAATTTGCGCTATTTATAAGTATTTCATATTAAGGGTTGTAAAATTTAATATTATTTATTAAACACAATACATATATCGTAATAAAAATTTGTTTTATAAAAAATGCGCGAAATTTCGCCAAATTTATAAGTATTTCATAAGTATAAAAATACTTATAAAAACGCGCAAAAATATTTGAAAAATTCATTAAAAATTTATGGTTTGGTATTTTTAAGCAAGTATTTTAAAGTTTATTATCTTAATGGTCCCAACTGACTTTTCTAATGTGTTAAATTTCAGAAATTCTATAAAGGTTTTAAAAAATCAAAAATGGACATTTATAAATGTCCAAAACTCAAAAAAATTATCAAATTATATTTTACAAAAAATGAGCGTATGCTTTATTTATGGGGGGTCTAGGGCAATTTTTAATGTTATGTAAGTAGTTTATACAATATAAAACACTAATAGGATAGCATAAGACTAGATATTATCATTTATTAATAATAAATTTTACTAATAGTAAATTTTTTATTACTATTATATTATACATTTTAATATTTACTAATATTAGGATGTATAAAATTACTAAATTTAATGAAGTGTTCTTCTTATATACGTTAAGAGCAAGTTTTATATTGTATATTATAGTTTTATTAGGTGTTGGTGGTTACGCTCCGCAATATTTAGAACAACTCCAGTCATTTTTAAGAATATATATAGGTTCTTTATTGGTTATATATTATAATCCTATTACATATAATCAACGTAAATTTGGAGAATTTGATAGACAATTAGTATTTTCTTCGGGT
>Ga0114979_10003628_pt1 | contig 10295 bp, 9 predicted proteins | sample S_140625_EF_Meta_FD_87315 | JGI IMG/M metagenome (GOLD analysis project Ga0114979, IMG submission 87315) | Freshwater microbial communities from Lake Simoncouche, Canada to study carbon cycling - S_140625_EF_MetaG | ecosystem: Environmental > Aquatic > Freshwater > Lake | place: Lake... | reverse complement strand
CGGTGATAGTTTCGGCGATCACGGTTTCCTCCTGTGTTATTCCCAGTCTAATCCTCAGCCGACGGCGAGGAGAGCGACTCCCGTGACAACAACGAGCGACCCGATGACACGTTGCACAACATGTTTCTCGCCGAAGAAGATTGCTCCGCCGAGTGCGACCAGGATGACGCTCGATTCGCGGGCAGGGGCGACGAGAGACACCGAACTCAGTTGAACGGCGGTGAGCGCGAGCATGTACGACGCCGGACCGAGCAGGCCGATTGTGGTGATGATCAGGGGGTGCGCCCGGAAAGCCGAGACGCTGTTGCGCCCCCGAATGGCGAACGGGGTGAACACAATCGCCTGAACGACGAGCGCCATCCAGAAATATCCGATGGGAGGTAGCCCAAGTGTTCCGACAGCCCAGCCGTCCCATACCGTGAAACACGCGATCATGACGCCAACACCGAGCCCATACAACACTGAACTGAGTGGCGCGCGCGTGCCCGTGCGCGACCCGGCGGTCGAGATCACACCGATACCCGCGATGATGACCGCGACACCGATGAGGGCGACCAGCGAGGGGCGTTCGCCCAGGATGAGTATCGCGCCGAGAACCGAGAGGGTTGGGCCTGTCCCCCGCGCGAGCGGGTAGACGAGCGATACGTCACCGTCGCGATAACCGCGCTGGAGTAGGAGGAAGTAGACGACTTCGAACACGCCGCAGAGACCGGCGAGCAGGATCCAGTGCCATTCGAAGTCGGCTGCCACCAGCGTCGCAATTCCGAGCGGGGCGATGAGCACCGCGCCAACCAGGTTGATCCACCACAGAACTGTCGGAGTTGACGACCCGATTCGCTTGAGGAGAAGGTTCCACCCCGCGTGTGCTACCGCGCCACCCGCAATCAGCAGGAGGACGAGAGAACTAATTGCTGACCACCGTGCCGATGGCCTCGCCGCGGATGGCCTTGGCGATGTTCCCACCCGGCTCCATGCCGAAAATTCGCATCGGCAGGTTGTTGTCGCGACAGAGCGCGAACGCCGTCGCATCGATGACCTTGAGTTCCTGCTCGAGCGCTTGCGAATAGGTGATCGTCTCAATCTTTTTCGCGTCGTTGTTGGTTCGCGGGTCAGCGTCGTACACACCGTCGACGCCGTTCTTGGCCACGAGGACCTCGACCGCTTTGATTTCGAGGGCACGCTGCGCTGCGACGGTGTCTGTCGAGAAGTACGGGAGCCCCGCACCCGCACCGAAAATCACGACGCGTCCCTTTTCGAGGTGGCGAATTGCGCGCAACGGAATGTAGGGTTCGGCGACCTGAGTCATTTCGATCGCCGATTGAACACGGACGGGCTGACCCGCTTGTTCGAGGAAGTCTTGGAGTGCAAGTGCGTTCATGACGGTGCCGAGCATTCCCATGTAGTCCGCGCGTGAGCGGTCCATACCGCGCTGGCTGAGTTCTGCACCGCGAAAGAAGTTTCCACCACCGACGACTATCGCGACCTGCACCGTCTTGGCGGCCTCGGCGATTTCGCGGGCGATGCCACTCACGATGTCGGGGTCGACTCCCAGGGTTCCAGCGCCAAACGCTTCACCGGACAGTTTCAGAAGGACTCGGCGCGTCGACATGGAACCTCTCTTTCAGTTCCAGAGTACCGAGTGCGCCGAAGAAATGACGAAGGGAGGCCCGCGTTTCCGCGAACCTCCCGACGACAATGAGAGTTAAGCGCCGACTTTGAACCGGGCGAAGCCCGTAACAGTGAGTCCGGCCTGAGCGAGAACCTGCGTGATCGTGAGCTTGTTGTCGCGTGCGTAGTCCTGCTCGAGGAGAGCGACCTGCTTGAAGAAAGCGCCGAGGCGACCCTCAACAATCTTGGGAAGGGCGGCCTCAGGCTTGCCCTCTCCGCGGCTGATCTCTTCGACGATGCGGCGCTCGGCCTCAACGGCGTCCGCGGGGACCTCGTCCTTGGTCAGGTACTGGGGGTCAGCGAACGAGATGTGCTGTGCAATCGCACGAGCGGTTTCCTCGTCCTTGCCCTCATACGCCACAACGACGCCGACCTGCGGTGGCAGGTCTTTGCTCGTGCGGTGAAGATAGACGGCGAACTGTGAGCCGGCAATCTTGACGACGCGGCGAAGTTCAACCTTTTCGCCAATAATGGCGGCGTCGTCAGCGATACGGTCAGCGATGGACTGCCCTCCGACCGGTGCAGCAAGAGCGGCTTCGGTCGAATCGGATCCAGCGGCGGCAACCGCCTCGATAACGACATCCGCGAGTGCGATGAACTTGTCGTTCTTCGCAACGAAGTCGGTCTCGCAGGCGAGCTCAATCATGTACACCGCGTCAGCAGTCTCCTTGGCGGCAACGAGGCCTTCGCTCGTCGAGCGGTCAGCGCGCTTGGCGTTACCTTTTGCGCCCTTGAGTCGAAGAATCTCGACAGCCTTATCCATGTCCCCGCCGGCTTCGACGAGGGCGTTCTTGGTGTCGACCATTCCGGTCCCAAGGCGCTCACGGAGAGTCTTGACGTCTTCTAACGAAAAATCAGCCATGTCTGTGCTTTCTGTGTGAATTACTTGTCAGTGGAGTCAGCGTCGGCGGAAGGAGCCTCGTCGACGGACGTTTCGGCGACAACCTCGGCCACGACAGCAGGGGCTTCCTCGACGGGCGCATCGGCTGCGGGGGCTTCAGCGGCGACATCGGCGACCTCACCGAGAAGCTCGCGCTCCCAGTCGGCGAGTGGCTCGACGGCGGACACGTTTCCGGCCGCAGCAGGCTTGTCGTGGCGAATAACGAGACCCTCGGCGACGGCGTCCGCGATCACGCGGGTGAGCAGACCGACCGAACGGATTGCGTCGTCGTTACCGGGAATCGGGAACTGAATTTCGTCCGGGTCCGCGTTGGTGTCGAGAATCGCGACAACAGGGATGCCGAGCTTGGCCGCTTCGCTCATCGCAAGGTGTTCGCGCTTGGCGTCAACGACCCAGATAGCACTGGGAGTCTTGGTGAGGTTACGGATTCCGCCGAGCGACTTGTGGAGCTTTTCGAGCTCGCGACGCTTCATGAGGAGTTCCTTCTTGGTGAAACCCTTGGTGGTGTCCTCGAAGTCGACCTGTTCCAGTTCCTTCATGCGCTCGAGGCGGCCGAGGACGGTTTGGAAGTTGGTGAGGAGCCCGCCGAGCCAACGCTGGTTGACATACGGCTGACCGACACGACCGGCTTCGGATGCGATCGATTCCTGTGCCTGCTTTTTGGTGCCGACAAAGAGGATTGTGCCGCCGCGGGCGACGGTCTCACGAACGAACTCGTATGCCGCGTCAATGTGGGCGAGCGACTGCTGAAGGTCGATGATGTGGATGCCCGAACGCTCGGTCAGGATGAAGCGCTTAACTTTCGGGTTCCAGCGCTGTGTCTGGTGTCCGAAGTGCACGCCACTGTCGAGCATTTGGCGAATTGTTACGACGGCCATGGCCGTTCTCCTTTTGTTGTGGTTGTCGCGCAGACGGATGTCTGGCCCTGGTGTCCGTACCGATTCCTCCCCGAAGGGACCAATGGTTTCGTGTAACTGCTGGACACGCGAATTCGCTCACCGAAATGAGCGTGGTTTCAGTGTACAGGCTGTCCACAGCGGGAGCGAACCGAGGTTTCTGCCCTGTTGATGCCGAACGCCGAACGGGATACCGTCTGCGACCCGACAGTGGTCTCGTGACATCAACTTTGCGCCTTCCGCCACCACTCATCGCCGCGATTCTTGCCCTGTTGGCCTTGTTACCGACCGGGCGAGCCGAGGCAGATTCCCGATGGTCGTGGCCAGTAGTCGGCGAGGTAATTCGAGTTTTCGCGAGACCGGCCAATCAATGGTCAGCGGGCCACCGTGGTATCGACATTCAGGCAGCCCCCGGTGCCGAAGTTCGTGCACCTGTCGCGGGTCGCGTGACCTTCGTCGGTCCTGTTGCCGGTCGCGGGGTGATTGTTCTGAGAACGCTCGAGGACGGCGACGTCACACTGGAACCAATCGAACCAGCGGTTCTCCTCGGGGACGTCGTCAACGCCGGCGACGTCGTGGGTTTCGTTCGTGGTGGGCACCTGGGCGATAACGCGCTGCACCTCGGGCTGCGGGTTGCGGGCGAATACGTCGACCCGATGCCGTACCTACCGCTTCAACCGCGAATCGTCATCTACGACTCCTGGCTCAATTCCTATGCCCTGGGATGAGCCGACGCGTAGGCCTTCTTCAGACGTTCGCTCGAGACGTGAGTGTAAATCTGAGTCGTACCGACACTCGAGTGCCCGAGTATTTCCTGCACGCTCCGCAGATCGGCTCCGCCGTCCAGCAGGTGCGTTGCGGCGGTGTGGCGCAGAATGTGCGGACCTTTGGGGCCGGCACCCGGCATCGCCCCGATGATGGCGGCCACGACCCCATAGACCGTTCGCGTCGTGAGAGGTTTTCCGCGCACGCCAACAAACAAGTGGGTGGTGTCCGCCGTGACAGGGAGTGTGGGGCGAGCGTTGTCTCGGTAATCGAGCAAGGCCTCACGTGCGGGGATACCGAACGGGACGACGCGTTCCTTTGCGCCCTTTCCTAGGACCCGAACCGTCGAATCAGACCAATCGATGTCGACGAGGCGAATTCCGACGAGTTCCGAGACACGAATCGCCGAGGCGTAAAGCAGTTCCCAGATTGCGACGTCGCGAACCGCGATGGGGTCTCCTGTCGCCGCTCGCGCCGCAAGGTCGTCGAGAACTCGGCCCATCGCGGTCGCGGCGACTACTCGCGGAAGGTGAGCCGGTTTTTTAGGGGCGGACAGGCGGGCGGCAACATTCGCACCAATATCCCCACGCGCGTGCGCCCAGTGAAAGAAGGACTTGACCGCCGAGACTCGACGACCGATGGAACTTGCTGCATCTCCCGCGCTGGACATCGCCCACACCCACGACCGGCAGTCCTCGAGCGAAATCTCGGACAGTTCGGTTGATTCGGCAGACTTCAACGATTGAACGAACAACTCGAGATCACCGCGGTACGCCCGCACGGTGTGCGAGCTCGCATCGCGCGCCGCCTCTAACTCATACAGGTAGCGCGCGACAGACTCGTCAACTCTCATGTCAACCAGTGTGCGCGTGAAAACCGCGAATTATTTGCTGGACACACCCGTTTTGCGGGGCCACCACATACGCTCGCCCACGAGGAAGGTCAGCGACGGGACGACGACGGTGCGCACGAGGAGCGTGTCCAGCAAGACACCGACACAGACGATGACGCCGATCTGGGTCAGGGTGATGAGTGGCAGAACCCCGAGGACCGCGAACACGGCGGCGAGCAGCACGCCGGCACTGGTGATGACGCCGCCAGTTGCTCCGAGTGCGGTCACCATTCCCTGCCTGATGCCCACAGGTTTTCCGTTCACGACAATCTCGGATTCCTCTTTCACGCGCGTCATAAGGAACATGTTGTAGTCGATACCCAGCGCCACAAGGAACAGGAACGACAGCACGATCACGTTTCCGTCGAGTGCGGGGAATCCCCAGATGTTCTGAAACAACAACCACGATGAACCGATGGCCGCGAAATAAGACGCGACAACAGTGGCGAGCAGGATGAGGGGGGCAACAAAGGCCCGCAACACCAGAATGAGGATGAGCAGCACGACCACGAGGACTGAGGGGAAGACCAGTTTTTGGTCGGCGTCGATCGCGAGTTCGGTATCGAGCACCTGTGCGTCGTTTCCCCCCACCAGAGCGAGTCCGTCACCGACGGAGTCGAGCCCGGTTCGGAATGTCGCGATGGCGTTCTTTGCGCCATCCGATTCCGCGGTGAAGTCGAGTGTCGCCGAAATCTGCGTCCAACCGTCGTTCGTTTCACCCACAGTCGAATAGGTGGGTTCCGGTTCGGGAGTCGGCGCGATGACGACTCCCGGGATCGGCGGTGCCGCAAACACGGGAGGTGCGGGAATCTCGACGAGAAGATCCTTGTTGTCCTCGAGATAGGCCTGAACTTCGTCCGCATCATTTTCGGAGACCATGATGGTAAACGCCGAGCCCTGGAATTGCTCGAACTTGTCGGACAGGATTTCGATTCCCGTGACCGCGCCCGGCTTGGTGAGGAATCGCTCGTTCACCGTGAGCCCGGTTTGAATCCCCATCGCGGGCAGGGCTAACCCGATTGCGAGAAGAGCCGAACCGATGCTGAAGAGAACTGGGCGACGAGAGATGGCTTTTCCAGCGCGTGCCCACATGCTTTCGCGCTTGGGTTTTGTGCCGAACTTGGGAGTCAGCGGCCAGAAAATCCAGCGCGGCCAGAGGACCAGCGCGAACGGCAACACAACGATGCCGGAAATCATGGCCACGGCGATACCGACGAAACCAGCGAGACCGAGATTTCGGCTCGAATCCAACTGCGCGAACAGGAGAACAGCCATGACGACCAACACCGTCCCACCCGAAGCGAGAATCGCGGGGGCAGTCCCGCGAACCGCCTTGGCCATTGAATCGGCGCGCGACTCAAACTTGAGAAGTTCCTCGCGGTAGCGCGAGATGATCAAGAGTGCGTAGTTTGTTCCAGCACCAAAGACAAGAACCGACAGGATCCCGGTCGTCGACGCGTCCAACTGGCCGCCGAGCATATCGGCCGCCTTTTTCGCCATCGCGCCGGCAAGACCGTCAGCAAGACCGACCACCAACAACGGAACGATCCACAAGATGGGCGACCGGTAGGTGATGAGAAGAAGCACGACAACAACGCTCGCGGTAACAATCAACAGCGTGACATCGGCGCCGGCAAACACGTTCGAAATGTCGATTGCGAAGCCTTCGGGTCCAGACAGGTAGAGGTCCACCCCGGTTAGCCCGGTCTCGGCGGTGGCACGAATGTCGTCGTAACGTTGTTTTTGGTCGTCGACCACGTTTGTTTTGTCGAGGGGAATTATGGCCGAAACGGTTGTGCCGTCTTCAGAAACTTGGGCTGGAATCGCCACCTCGATGTCGGTGTGTGCGGCATAAATGTCGGCCACGTTGTCGTTGATCGTGGCGATTTCGCCGTCAGAGATCTCGGACGATTTGGTGAACACGAGGAAAATTGACGTGCCGGCAGAATCGGGGAATTCAGCGCTGATTCGAGCAACCTCGGCGGATTCCGACGCCGTCGGCGCGCCACTCTCAGGCGCTGTCTCTTCGTTCGTCGTTGCGGACAAGAAGAACATTGCACCTGCAACGGCGGTCGACAAGACCATCGCAATCAGGGCGGTCCAGAATCGGTAGGTTTTGTTCAAAAACATGGCCAAATCTCCGTAACTTTTCGTCACCTCCGTGGTGACGACGTCCTGCTAGCGTACCGAATTGTCCGGCGCTAGAGGTCGGCGGACTGCTCGCGTTCCGCGGAATTAAAATCGGACATCTTGTTCGAAACCATCTCGCGAATTTCATCCGCCGACATTGCCTCTGCCATCGCGCGAAGTGTCGCGGGGTAACCCGCAGTCTGGGGGTAGGCGTCGGCCGGAACGACCGACGTCACCACCGAGTCATCGTAAAGATGGATGAGTTGAATCGATTGTGCTCCATCGACTGCGCTGAGGAGTAGCGACTTGTCGGCGCCCAAATCAACTGTGTAACACGTGGCACTCGCCACCGAAACGGGAACCCCGGCGAAGTTGCCAAAAGACGAGTAGTGCAAGTGGCCGGCGAGAATGGCGCGAACGTCTGAGCCTCGCACAATGGGTTCAAGAAGCGACATCTCTTCGAGCTCAATCAGCCTGACGAGTGGGCTGTGGGCGACGAGCGGCGGGTGGTGCATCGCAAGGACTGTGCCGTGCTTCGCCGGTTTTGCCAACTCCTGCGTGAGCCACGTGCGCTGCGCCTCCGTGGTTGCGCCGTGATGGTAGCCCGGAACGGATGTGTCCAGGGAAATAATGCGGAGGCCACCGACGTTGTAGACGCGGTCCTGAACGCCATCACTTTCGTCGTCAAATAGTTCTCGCGAATATGCTGCGCGCTCGTCGTGATTTCCCATCACCCAGACGAGTTCAGCACCTAATTCAGAGGCGGCTGGTTCGACTTGTCCGCGCAACCAGCGGTACGCGTCTGCTTCGGCAATGTCCGCAAGGTCACCGGTGAAAACAAGTGCGTCAATTTTCTGATCGCCCGCCCGAAGTCGGTCAAGAACCCGACTGAGGTTCGATGCGACGTCGACGGTTGAGAATAGTTTGCGGTCCCCACCCAGCAAATGGGTGTCGGAAATATGGGCGATGACGTGGGATGCGCTGTCCGACTGAAGCATGTGACCAGATTAGCGTTTGGCCACCGGCCTCAATCCGCGAAATGGGAACAGGGTCGAACTCCAGAGAATCGATGTGTTTGCGAGTGCCGCAGGGCGTTTAGCGAACCACTGCGGAAGCCGGCCCTACTTACCAGGCGAGGGACTCGATGTACGCACGGGCGATCGCACGCATCTGTAGCTCGTCAAGCACTCGACCATGGCCCGCGCACACGCGGGTTACGTCGAGGCTGAGCAGTCGCTCCATGGTCGCCCGGTAAGCCACCCTGTCCGACCCGCTGCACGTGTCCAGCAGTTGACCCTCGTAGATCACATCACCGGTGAACAGAAGACCTGAATCAGCTTCATGCAGCGCGATGGACCCCGGCGTGTGACCGGGCAAGTGCAGGACCCTAAACCGCCGGTCGCCGATGTCAATCACGTCGCCGTCATGAACCGACGTCGGGGAATCAACCGCACTCAGCGAATATGAACTCATATCGAAGTCCTGCGAGGGCAACGCCTTGAGGAGGAATTCAGGGACCTCGCCATCATCCGGGAGTAGATCGACAATATCGAGGTGCTCGAACTCGGTTATGGTGTTCAGCGAGGCAGGCCCCGGCGCCAGGACATCGCCTCGTTCCGCATCATGAACTCGCACGTCGGCGAACTCGTATGCACCGCCCATGTGGTCGAGGTGGGCGTGGGTGAGGATGAGCATCGGGTCGTTCTCGAACAGCCAAGGCAAGGCATTCGCTAGTGAAGCTACCCCGAGACCAGCGTCAATGACGAGGTCCCGTTCCCTCCCGCGCACATGCCATATGTTTGCCGAGACGAGGTCGTCCGCGAACGGCTCCTCGATGAGGGTGACTCCGTCGCCGAGGTCAGTAACACGGAACCAGTCGTCCACATCGACTACCTGCATAGAGTCCCCCTTGTGAAGCCCTTGATACTCCCCGAAACTCTAATGACAATTCGAAACGCCCGGGCGCTAAGCAGAAAACCGCCAACCACCGTCTAATCGCGTAACTCGCCCCTCGGCCTCGAGTGAACCCAGAGTTGTCGTGACCGTGGTCACATCGATTCCCGCCTTCGCAGCAACCGCCTCGACCGTGCGGGGTGTCGTCGACGACATCGAATCGAGAATTCGCACGACGGTGTCAGAGTCGCGGGCGTCGAATCGTTCCGAGTCGGGCTCATGCCCAAACAATTCCGCAACCTCGGCGACGGTTGTGACCAGCGTTGTCGCGGGATTGGTGCGCAGTAATCGGTGACAACCCGCGCTAGCACCACTGGTGATTGGGCCGGGAACCACCCCAATAGGTCGGTCGAGGTCGCGGGCGTGGGTTGCCGTGTTGAGCGACCCACTGCGATATCCCGCCTCGATGACGACGGTCACCCCCGCCATCGCGGCAATCAACCGGTTTCGTTGCAAGAACCTCCAGCGAGTCGGCGCGCCACCGGGACTCACTTCGCTGATGACGACACCACTTGCGATGATTCGTCGCAAAAGTTCGTCGTGCCCCGCCGGATACAACTGGTCGATACCGCCGGCGAGCACCGCCACTGTCGCGCCGCCACACGCCAGCGTCGCGCGGTGGGCCATACCGTCAATTCCGTAAGCACCGCCCGACACAATCGTGAAACCCCTCGAGGTGAGCCCGGCAGCGAAATCCATGGCGACGTGTTCGCCGTAACCGGTGGACGCACGAGCGCCGACGATTGCGACGGAACTCGACGGCTTTGGCAACGCCGTGGCGTCCCCGCGACACCACAAGACACGTGGCCCGTGATCACCCAAATCGAAAAGACCCGCCGGCCACACCGAATCGGTGGGGCGGACGACCTTCGCGCCGACGGACACCGCGGTCGACAACGAACGAAAGAGGGCGGGGGCGTCCATGCGCGGATCCCACCGGGCGAGCGCCTCGGCGACATCAACCCCTGAAAGATCGTCATCCGCGAGGGTTGAGGCGGCGGGCCGGGCGAGCACTCGAGCAAGTGAATCCGCGGCGCCCCAACGTCGAATCAGTGCACCGGCGACGCGATCACCCGGCTCGGTTAGAAAT
>Ga0114979_10003627_pt1 | contig 10302 bp, 17 predicted proteins | sample S_140625_EF_Meta_FD_87315 | JGI IMG/M metagenome (GOLD analysis project Ga0114979, IMG submission 87315) | Freshwater microbial communities from Lake Simoncouche, Canada to study carbon cycling - S_140625_EF_MetaG | ecosystem: Environmental > Aquatic > Freshwater > Lake | place: Lake... | reverse complement strand
GTACTAAAGTTAAGAACTCCCCATGGATAAGGCCACGCAGTGGCCTTATGTCATTGGAGTCACTATAACTTTTCGTTCTAGCCATCAGAGCCAAGTACTTAAATTAAGTACTTGGCGGTAGGCGCAACAAAAAGAAGACAAAGCATGGGTCTTTTTTGATAAAATTGACACGCGACGGTTACAAAACCTGTTTAACACAGGCTACATGGAATCTAGCAACAACACCATCATGAACACGCTCAACCACATTGCCATGCTCGAAACAGCGCGCTCCGACATTATGACGGCGCTTGCCGAGAAGTGGCAGACCATCCTTGACTACCTCCAAAGCCCCGATGCAGACATCCCCCCGCCCTTTGACATGCCAATCACTTCAATCGACACGGTCCGCTCCATTCAAGCGGAGATTGACACGCTGAATGATGAGCCTATTGAGCCCCCTCCAGCAAAGCGCATTCGTCTTAGCTCCGAGCTGGCAAACGCGCCCGAGTTTGAACCGTCCATTGAAATGAATGAAGAGGACGAAGCCCGCTGCCTTGGCTCGCTGCTGAATGACTCGTAAAATTGAAGGGAGCTATCCACAATTTTTTAGTACGTTCCCACAGATTCAAAATGCTCAACTTCAAGACAATCCAGAGCTACCTTGTCATTGGCGGCAAGACCTTTCACGCAAAGGAGGTAATCAAGAGCTTGGGCGGAAAGTGGAACCCCATCATGAACGCGTGGCTAATGCCATCGGTCCATGACACTGAAGAGTTTCGCAAGACTCTCCAGTACAAGGCTTCCGTTGCTGAGAATGCAGCAAAGCTCAACATGAACATGAAGCGCGCGGCGGCGCGCGCCCATGCAAGCACTCCAGCGGGCATTGCCGAGGCGGCGGCAAAGGCAAAAGCGCTGGTGATTGAGTGCCTTGAAATGAAGAAGAAGACCGGTGCCTACAGCTGGATTTGCTGTGAGGACTGCATTGTCATTGATTGGCGCCGGCAAACTACGCGCTGTGACTCCTGTGGACATGCCTTTCGCGCGCGCGGCATGGTTTACACTGGCGACTGATAAGTTATATGCTAAGGCACAACACTGTAAAAAAATAGGGGCTTCCCTTCTTTTTTACTACACGTTACTCCCATCTTACTCGCGAAAAGAGAATTGCCTGTAGCGTCTTCCAGAAGATAGCCGGCGCGCCCATGCGGTAGTGACCTACATAGTAGGTGCCGTCGTGCGTCTTCACCGTACGATTGCCCCGCTCACGAATGGCCGTATCAGAGCTTGCAGATGTCATCAAAGCAATTGCCCCGCTCACTTTGTGAGCAAACGCTCCCTTCAGCCATGTGTGGGCATCAATCGTGCGTGTCATCACAAGAATGAGAGTCCAATCATCCATGCTCTGTGTTGTGGGGAGAAGGCGGCGCTTTGACTCTAAACTAACAGGCAAAGGTGTCCATTGAGCGTCAATGTCTGTCATGGGAAGGTTGGTGTTGACGTTCATCAACTCGTCCGCGCTCTTGTAGTATTGAAGGTTGCCTGGCAGGTCGCCAAAGTAGTACTCGTCGCGGATGGAGTTGGGCTTGAGCGTCGTCATTCTATATGCTTGATGTGTAATTCTAATACATATCCACGCCCACTTCAATTTTATAACGTCTAGTACTAAAGTTGATAACTCCCCATGAATAAGGCCACTATGTGGCCTTATGTCATTGGAGTCATTTAACTTTTCGTTCTAGCCATCAGAGCCAACTACTTGGCGGTAAATTTGAACGGATTTCACGTAGTACTCTATACTACCCCTTCAAGATGGACCCTGCAAGCATTGATTCCTTCTTTGTCAAGTGTACGCGGGACAATAACGACGCTACAAACAAGGTTCGCGAGGCCGTTCTCGGCATACTTTTGAAGCTTGATGCCAGCTACATTGAACACATTGACTACGGTGAAAAGTGGTCAATTGTTTCAAGTGCCTGGTTGCAAGCGCTAAAGGACATTGCCATCACTAGTGAGGTTCCACCATACACCTCCATCACCACGGAAACAAAGGCGGGGCGTGGCTACAACTATGACATTGAAGTAAACTACTTCAATGCTGGCGTGCCCGTGGCAGTTCGGCACGTTGAGTTCAAGTACGGCTGTAAGAAGATTGACAAGCTTCCCCAGTTTCTTTCGCTCCAGGCAAAGTTTCCCATGTTCTCAAAGACTTACGATGTGTACTTCTACGAGTCCTTTCTTGACGCGTATCTGGCATGCGACGATGAGCTAGCCAAGATGGCAAAGCCGAGCCTTGATGAGTACGTGAAGATGGTAACGGCAACATCTTCTACGCACCCCTTCTTTGCTACGCTGAAGTTGCGTGAAACAATCAATAAGGTAGCAAAGGCATCTGTTGTAAACAAGTCTATTCGCTCCTACCTCGACAGTTATGGAGCAACGCTCAACATGGCTAGTTTCCATGAAAAGGTAAAGACGTCACAGACTGGTAAGCTTTACCTTTTGTGGCAAAACGGTGTCTTTCACCATGACTCTATTGCTCTAGACGGGCTCGAGCAACTTGCTCTATCTGGCATTAAAAATGGAAATGTTCTCATGGTCAAGTCAGGGAATACAACCTATAAGCTTCTTTTGCGCTGGCGCAATCACAAGGGCATTCTCAATCCGGCTTGGCAAATCTCTTTGGACCGCTGCTAAAATTGAAGAAAGCCTAATGCTCTTCTTTTTTTACACACCATGGCGCTCACAATCAAAAACTACCGCGAGTTTCACAAGAGCATTCCCATCTTCTTCAAGAATCTGAAGTCGCTCAATGGTGAAACTCTCTATTCTTGGGAGGTGAAGCCAGCCGAGTATGAAGACGGTTACCCACCCGAGGCACTTGTCTATATTGCGTGTACAACGCGCTACAACTCCATTGAGCACGGTGTAAAGCACGTCACGCGCTTTTGCTATGCCGACGAAAATGGCTTTCGCATTGAGAATGTCTATACGCCGACAGAGTTTGCCGAGCGCATTGACATATGGCTGGAGGAGGCTCGCAAGACAATGTGGAATGCGTCAAACAATTAAAAAAATTGAAGCGGGCAGAACCCCTATTTTTCGTACCAATCAAGAAGCAATCAAGCAATCAAAGCAATCAAAGCAAAAGATGTGCACGTTCTCCAAGAAGACCTTCAACTCGGAAGAGTTGCGCGAGCTGCACCTCGAGACCCCGAATGACGTGGAGGCAAAGCTTTCCAAGCGACTCTCGCCAGAAGCAACCACGGACGCGCTCAAGCTCAAGGAGCTCATGCAGCGCTTCCCTTCCGGACTCTTTCACGTGACAGACCACGCACGGCGTCTGTACTACAAGGTCGAGGTGAATGACGTCGGTATAGACCGGGCCCCAGTCATCTACTATTTCGCGGATGACGGCAGGTCCTTCCCCTGTGGTTACTTCCCCCGTCCGTTCAAGATTGAACTCACAACCGTCACCTCTCACCGCATTACGAAGGACGTCACGCACTTCTTCAACTAAAGACAAAAATTGAAGTAGGTTTACACCTATTTTTTAGCACAAACTCAAAGGCAGAATGAGCTCTATTGACATCAACACGCAGTTAGAGGCTTTCCTTCCGTCCATGAATGATTTTGAGCGTATGTGCGACGAGTCTGATATGTATGATGACGTGTCCTATAGTGAATTCCTCAACTGGAACAAGAACAAGATTAGTCAGCTTGAGCCTAACTATCGTAACTGGCTTGTTGCACTTATGAAGATGATTAGAAGCGATCACGTTACACTCATGGACAAGGAGGGGTGTGTAATGTGGCAGGCGGATGGCTTCTTCTTTGATAACAATGGAAAGCTGTGCATTACGCACGGTCGATAAAAGTTAGAAAAATTGAAGGGTGACACCTTCCTTTTTTTAGTATCTCCCCCAAGTCTTCATACTTTAAAGATGTCTGCTATCACTGCCGAGACGATTGCCAACCTGCGCGCCGAGTTCGAGGAGCGTATTCGGATTCTTTCAATGTATGTGACTCAGCTTGAAACGGCTGCAGCTGCAAAGCCCGCTGAGCATGCTGAGCCTGTGAAGCCCGCTACTGTGCTTATTGGCTCAAAGTTCAAGTGGATCTCAGCCTCCAATCCCACAACCTACCGCGTTGCCATCATGACGGCAAAGGGTCTGCTCCAGGTCAAGTCCGTTGTTGAGGGCGCTGTTGACTGTGATACGTCGCGCACAATCGGTGGAGGAGGACCGCTCATCAAGACGATGTTTGCTGATGAGGCAACATGGCGCGCCTCATTGCCTCAGGGGGGTAACGTCACGCTTTCACTGCCTACAGACCCTAAGCCTAATCACACAATCTTTACGCCGGGCATGTCCGACGTGGAGAAGGTGGATGCCTTGCGCAAGCGCTACAAGATCTGGCATTGTGTCATGAAGCATCAATCATACCAAGAGCACCTTGATGGGGCAACTGCACGGCTCAACGCGTTTCGCGCCACCATGAACAAGTTCACCAATGATCAGTTGATTGAACAAAATATCGTGAAGATGAATCGCGGCCTCATGCGCCTTCTTAGCACGTATACTTACTACCGCAATGTTGTGGCATCAGCAGGGGATAATGCACGCATGCCGCGCATCCGCTACGGTGCCAGTGGCACGGGCTCAGTGTGTGTGAACATCAATGAGAAGCCACATTATATTACCACCTTTGAGGGTAAGATTGCTGCCATCCCTATCTCTGACCGGTGGGGCGCGGTTAGCTTCTATAAGGACTTTGCCGAGATGGGCAATCCCCCCATCTCTGTTTACTACCGCAAGCGCATCATTCATATTTAATGGGGCTTAAAGCTAAAACATAATCTAAAAAATTGAACCCCCTTTTTTACAAACCTAATTTACCCCAGACAAAGGAAGATGTCTACCGCTAGCTATGCTTACACCGAGAACGGCCACGTCTTTACATTTACGTGCAAGGGCGTGCTAAAGACGCACACATTCTCCCATGATAATACTGTTACACTTCTTTCTTCCACCATTGATGCATTTAGTGCCGAGGAACTGAATGACATGGGCATTTCTCAAAAGATTATTGACGACGACTGGCACAACAGCATTGCAGCGGCGCTCTCAGGTGACATCCACACAAGCTACACTTTCTACTTCATTGACTGCCTGACAGATATAGGTGAAACCACGCGTATCTTGATTGAATCGGCTACTGAGGGCGAACTGCTACGCAATGAATTCAAGAAGCAACATGATGACTACATCAAAGCACATGAGGAGGCTGAACGCAATAAGAGCTGTAGCTTCTGTGGGGACAAGGAAATTGATTGCGGTGGTGACCATAGTAACGTCTAGTACTAAAGTTAAGAACTCCCCATGGATAAGGCCACCTTGTGGCCTTATGTCATTGGAGTGACTTTAACTTTTTGTTCTAGCCATCAGAGCCAAGTACTTAAATTAAGTACTTGGCGGTAGTGAAATGCGAGAGATTGTTTCTAAAGCGCGTCTTTGGCATTAAAAATAAAAATTGAAGGGTTCCAAGCCCTATTTTTTTGTATCAAAGGGCAAAATGACAAGCATTTCGGCCATCTACTCGAAGATTCTCAAGGCAGAGTACGTTATGGAGAACGCCCAGATGCGCCACAAGAATGCCACGGACACCGTGACGTTAATGAAGTATCAGCTTGCTAACGCCGAGGAAGAGCTTCGCAAGGTGGTTGACGCGTGCGCTGACGCTCAGGCGACGCTCTATGAGCTGAACATCGAGCTCCAGAAGGCAGAGGCTTTGGCAACAGCGGCTGCAGTGCCTTCAACGCTTGCACGCCCAGTCGGCACAAAGTACAAGTGGACGCACAAGGACAATCCCGATACGTACCGCGTGGCGATTCAGACCAAGAATGGTGTTCTCCAGGTCAAGTCAGTCACTGACGGCGTAGCAGAGGTTCACGAAACATTCTGCACTTGCGAGCCTTGCTGGGAGTTTAGCCACAGCGCCCCTTGGCGCAAGGGAAGGCCGCTGAAGCAGCAGTTCTTTGCCGACTTGACTGCATGGGACGAAACGCTGCCCTACCGTATGGGCAAGCTAGTGATCACCTCGGCTCCCGTTAGTGACAAAGCGCTGAAGGCACTCTGCATGAAGCCGCTTGCCGCTACCACCGACGCGCTCAAGCTGAAGGAGCTGGAGGAGCGCTTTCCTGGCGGCGTGTTTGTCCTAAGCACGCCGAAGACGCAGTTCGAGATTTCCTACAAGCGTGTAAACGATGAGTTCGACCAGATTTACTACGCCAAGATTAACATGTCGTTCTTTAACTTTAGCGACTATTGCGGTAACATGAAGATTCAGCTGTTGGTTGAGTGGCGCGGGCTCTACATTGACCTGACGCACTTGTTCTAAGAAAACTAAAAATTGAAGGGGGGCGCGCCCATTTTTTTGTAACACAATGACGTATCCTCCTGGCACGAAGCTTTCCTACAATAATGGCTATGACTGCTGCACTGTTTTGACACATGATACTGTTCATGTTACAATGGTGGAAGGAAAAGCATCTCGAGAGCACATGTGGCTTGCTGATTGGCTGATTCTTGCTGATGGAAAGGAGTACATTAATCATACTGCTTCCTACAAACCAGGTACAAAGCTTGGCTATGATGATGGAAAGGAGCGATGCACTGTGCTAACAGCTGGCAATGCTCTTGTTACAATGATTTGGGGTGAGCGCGCGTGGCAACAGATGCCTCTTGCTGATTGGCTCATTCTTGCAAATGGAAAGGAAACAGTTTATAATGAGGTGGTTGAGGCTCAGGCGACTGAGGTCGTCCAACAAACATATCCTACTCATAGAATCCAAACAAAGCTTACGTGGGAATATGAAGACAGTAAGCGGATCGCTATTGTTACGAAACATGGTATTCTCCAGGTAAAGTATGCATGTCGCGACGGCGCGTTTTACACAAAAATCTTGTTTGAAAATGAGATGGCATGGCAAAACTCCTTGCCTAACTATGGTACTGTTACGTATACTACGTATCCCTTGAAACGGTCTTAAAAATGGTCTTAAAAATTGAAGGGCGCTACCGCCTGTTTTTTACTTACAAAAGACATCATGGCTACTATCTGGATTCACCGCGCCATTGCATCGGACATTCTTGTTGACTTTGACTCGCTCGATAATGCCTACGACTTTGCTGTAAATACAGCAAAAAATAGCGGTGATGAATACTACATTAAGACCTCGCGTGAGATTATTCCAGAAACTCTATTCTCAGATGAGGTGTTTGTTGCATCAACTCCATACCTGCAGTTTATGATTACACCCCTTGGAACAATTCCTTCACCAAACTGGAATTCACGGGGGTTTGTAAAGGTGTCTTCAGATACAGCGGGAACTCTAAAGAATGAGTTGGAGCCTGATGGCTTTGAGCCTTATGAGGCAGAGATGGTCTGGCAAAAGAATGTGAAGACAAAGGAAATGCTTGATACTGAGCTTGATGACTATATGAAGGATTGGCAGAATATTAGCCTTCATGCACTAAGTATTAACTAAGAAACAACGGCAAGTGTATTTGCCCCGCTTTTTTCTTATGTCTTAGTAATGGATGAAGCACAGGAAACAATAAGTTGGAATGATTCATTAGAAAAATTAATTGCGGATGAAGCCGAGCGATGTACAGGCCTTGCATGGCTACATACCGAGTGTGAGCGTTGCTTCTCATCGCGCACAACATGGATTGCTCTTCCTGTAATCATCTTTAGTACCGTTAATGGATTTCTCTCCGGAAGTTCTCAGATAATTTTCACAAGTGCCACAAGTTCATCCATTGGCATAGGGGCAGTTAGCCTTTTTACAGGCGTGCTTTCAACAATAGGGTCTTATTTTGCCTGGGCAAAGCGAACAGAGGCACACCGAATTTCCGCAATTCAATACCAGAAATTATCGCGTTTTCTTGCCATCGAATTAACGCTTCCTAAGAAGGAGCGAATTCAAGCCAAGGATATACTAAAGGTTATGAGGGACCAGATGGAGCGTCTTATCGAAATTTCACCTGCAATTCCTGAATTTATAATCGAGAAATACAAGAAGGAATTTAAAGACATTAAGGACGTTTCACACCCCGATGTAATCAAAGGACTACAAAAGGTTATTATTAATAAGGATACACTTGAAGCAATTGTAGAAGAGCATTCTAAAAATGTAGTTGTTAGAGCGGCATCAGCAATGCCAGTAAAAGTTACACTGCATTAACGGCAACGTCTAAAGACCAGTACACAAAATACATACAATGAGATTATTTAACTTAGATTTACACATTTCAGTAATTGCTGATGTTCAAGCTATATGTAAACAGCTATATGGTGATAAAGTTAAAATAACAAATTGGTCAATATCTGGACATAATTGGGTTATGAATAAAGTGGATAGACATGTAGAAGTAATTAACCAATCAACATGGACAGATATTGATAGCATGATGATAGAGCGTTTTCAAGAAGTCTATGATTCATATTTAAAAACCTTCGATGGATTTATTGTAACGCATACACCAATATTTGCTCTTCTTTATGAAAAATATGGAAAACCAATTATTCTTGTAAATTCATGTCGGTATGACCAGCCCTATTGTTTTAAAGTTGAAGATGTACATGATAAAATTAATATGCTTTCTAATTCTTTAAAGCGGATGTATGACTCTAAACAACTTATTATTGTATCAAATAATGCCGCTGATTATCGATATCTATATAGAGGCACGGGTATAGTATCAACAGTTATTCCATCTCTTTGTATCTACACAGAAGCAAAATATTTGCCATCTAAGCCCGAATTTACACTCTTTGGAAATCGCGCCAGTTTTCCTATAAGTCCGATTCTTGTAGAAAAACCTACATCTGGCTATAAATGGTCTGAATTATTCTCCTATAGAGGCATTGTACATTCTCCATACGAAATGAGCACAATGAGTATTTTTGAGCAATTTTGGGCAGGCGTTCCCCTATTTTTTCCGAGTAAGCGTTTCTATAAAGAATGTATATACGCTGGTACAATGTCATTCATTTCATGCTACGGAGATGGTAGTATTACTGAAGAGGAGCTTGATGCATGGCTTGATAGAGCTGATTTTTATATATATCCATTTATTAATTATTATGATTCATATAAGGATTGTATTGAAATGTTAGAGAATTTTGATGATATAAACTATGAAAAACGAAATACATGGCTAGAGGAAAATCGTAAATTAGCTCTAAATGAATGGTCAAAAATATTAAATCCTATTATTATTTAGATAATAGATGTCCTGGTACTCAAGTCTTACGCTATCCCCTTTAAATCCCCCGCCCTATGTTTTTGGACCAGTATGGACTGTACTGTATATAATGATTGCCTACAGCTTTTATACTTATACTCAGCACAGACCTACAACAATAGGATTAGTAGCTTTCGTAATTCATATGATAAGTAATTTTGTCTGGTCCCCCCTTTTCTTTGTTTTACGTAACCCGACTGCAGCGCTTGTTGATATTGTAGTAATGATTATTACGCTTGTATGGGTATTATATGAATTTAGAAAGCGCTCTAAACTAGCCTTTTGGCTTCTTGTTCCGTATTTTCTATGGGTGTCTTTCGCTACATACCTTAATGCATATATTGTCTTAAACAACTAATAAAAATTGAATGTTTCCGTGTGAGCACACACAACAGACAAGACAATGTATACATCTAATATCTATAATGACTCGCAAACCTGTAGTATTTTAGACGCTCCTGTAAAGGGTGATCCGTTTTATATGTATCCTCTTCTAGTAACTGCAGCCCTGCCCTATCTTGCTGCACTACCCATTCTTCTGAAGCCTTTGAATCCATTTCAAAAGATTTATCTAACTACTATGCTTGTTTCAACTACACTCGGACTTCTATGGCATTACCTATGGGAGCCAGAGGGTTATCTCATGTTTGCCAATTCTTATGCCGCCTTTTGTTGGTTTCTATTGGATGTACTGTGGTCTAAACTTCTTAATAAAAAATACATTATTATTTATAACATTGACATCTTTGCTCTTTATTGTCTTGTAAATATATTTGCTACAAAACAAACATTTAGTTATATTGTGTATCATTCTATCTGGCATGTGTTATTTGCTATGAAAGCTATGTATGTGTCATATCTTATTTGGAAGTATGATAACATCTAGTACTACCGTGTTGTGCTAAAGTTAAGTACCCCCTAAAAGGGGGTACTTAATATTGCCTACAACCCTATGATGGCAAGTATGCTACAGCAAAGTACCCCCCATGGGGGGTACTTAACTTTGGCACTT
>Ga0114979_10003625_pt1 | contig 10306 bp, 9 predicted proteins | sample S_140625_EF_Meta_FD_87315 | JGI IMG/M metagenome (GOLD analysis project Ga0114979, IMG submission 87315) | Freshwater microbial communities from Lake Simoncouche, Canada to study carbon cycling - S_140625_EF_MetaG | ecosystem: Environmental > Aquatic > Freshwater > Lake | place: Lake... | reverse complement strand
GGATCCGGCCAAGGACACGATTCTGACGCCACGGTTTTATACAACCGATTTCGACGCCATGGCGGCGATGGATCTGCAGCCCAACCAGGCCGAACTGGAAGCGATCTGCGAAGAATTCCGCAAGGACTACAACCGGCACCATTTCGTCCGCAATGACGAATTCATTGGCGCCGCAGACAAGCTGGACCCCGAGACCCGCCGCGTTTTTGTTGAATTTCTCGAACAAAGCTGCACCTCGGAATTTTCCGGTTTCCTGCTCTACAAGGAAATGAGCCGGCGCATTAAGACCAAGAACCCTCTCTTGGCCGAGTGCTTTGCCCACATGGCCCGGGATGAAGCCCGCCATGCCGGCTTTCTCAATAAGTCCATGGCCGACTTCGGCCTGCAACTCGATCTGGGTTTCCTGACGGCTAACAAGGCCTACACCTACTTCAAGCCGGCCTATATCTTTTACGCCACCTATCTTTCTGAAAAGATCGGCTACTGGCGCTATATCGCCATCTATCGTCATCTGGAAAAGCATCCCGAAAGCAAGATTTTCCCGATTTTCAATTTCTTCGAAAACTGGTGTCAGGACGAAAATCGCCACGGCGACTTTTTTGACGCCCTGATGAAGTCCCAGCCCAAAACCGTCAATGGTCTGGCTTCCCGTCTCTGGTGTCGCTTCTTCCTGCTGGCCGTTTTCGCCACCATGTATGTAAGGGATGTAGCCCGCAAGGAGTTTTACGAAGCCTTGGGCCTGGATGCTCGCCAATACGACAAGTACGTCATCGAAAAAACCAATGAAACCTCGGCCCGCATTTTCCCTGTGGTCCTTGCTGTCGACAAACCCGAATTCTGGCGCCGACTTGAGCATCTGGTCGACAACAATGAGGCCCTCAGCAAGGTGGCGGCCGGCGGCGGCCCGGCCCCCCTCCAGGCCCTGCGCAAATTGCCGCACTGGGCGGCTAATGGCTACCAAATGGTCCGCCTGTTCCTGATGGCCCCGATCCGCAGCGACCGGTTCCAGCCGGCCGTCCGCTGAGCCCCGCTGTGGTCCAATCCCTACCTGTCCTGAGGCCCAACGACAGCCTCGCCAACCCCGATTGGCGCCCCCGCCTCGAATTGCTTTTAGCCCAAGGGGTCGCCGCCGGGGCGGACCTGGTCGAGGTGTTTCTGGAACGCACCGATGCCCTCGGCGTCCTAGCCGAACAGGACACCATCACCAGCGTCAGTCCCTCCTTCGGCATGGGGGCGGGCCTAAGGGTGTTCCGGGGCCGCTACGACGGCTTCGTTTCCACCAATGACCTCAGCGAGTCCGGTCTGCTCACGGCCCTTGACCAGGCGCTGGGCATGTTGGGTTTGCTGCGCTCTAGCCAATCCCTCAGTGCCTATGAAGGGCTTCCGCCCCTTGTGGACCATGGGATCGCCAAGGGCGAGTGGCTCGCCCAGTGCCCCAATCTCCAGGAAGCCACCACCCGCCTGCTAGAGGGCACCGACCATCTCAGCCGCTTGGGCCAGCACCTCCAGGTGCGCCGCGGCAGCTATGCCCGCAACTGGCAGGACGTGTTGGTGGTGGCCAGCGATGGCACCCACGCCCACGACATCCGCTTGCACCAATCCCTGGGTCTCAATGTATTGGCCGCCGATGGCGACCATCGCGCCAGCCTGGGCCGACGCTATGGCTCCCATGGCCGTCCCGATGAACTGCGCCAGTGGCAGGCGGAGGAGGCGGCCCGGGATCTCTGCGATAGCGCCGCCACCATGCTGCGGGCCGATTATGTCGAAGCGGGCCAGTTTCCGGTGGTGTTAGCGAACCGTTTCGGCGGCGTCATTTTTCACGAAGCCTGCGGCCATCTGCTCGAAACCACCCAGATCGAACGCGGCACCACCCCCTTTGCCGACGAACTGGGCCAGGAAATTGCCCACCCCGCCGTCACCGCCATCGACGAGGGCCTCACCGATGGGGCCTTCGGTTCCCTGGCCATGGACGATGAGGGGATGGCGCCCCAACGCACCGTGCTGATCGAAAACGGCATCCTGCGCCGTTTCCTCAGCGACCGGGCCGGGGAGATCCGCACCGGCCACGGGCGCACCGGCAGCGGCCGTCGCCAGAGTCACGCCTTCGCCGCGGCCAGTCGCATGCGTAACACGTACATCGCCGCCGGCCCCCATACCCCCGACGCCCTGATCGCCTCCATTGACAAGGGCCTCTATTGCAAGTCCATGGGAGGGGGCAGCGTCGGACCGACGGGCCAGTTCAACTTTGCCGTGGAAGAGGGCTTCCTGATCGAGAACGGCCAGCTCACCAAGCCGGTCAAAGGGGCCACATTAATAGGAGAGGCCAAGGAAGTCATGCCCCGCATCTCCATGTGTGCCAACGATCTGGAACTGGCCGCAGGCTTCTGTGGATCGGTGAGCGGCAGTATTTTCGTCACCGTCGGCCAGCCCCACATCAAGGTGGACACCATCACCGTGGGGGGGCGTTGACGATGGCCTCCGACACCACCCGAACCGATTTTCCCGCCTCCCTCGATGGGGCGTCCTTGCGCCAGCGCCTGGAGTCCCTAGCGCGGGACGAAGGCGTGGGCCGCTGGGACCTAGGGGCGGGCTGCAGCACCGACACCTCGGTGCAGGTGGACCGGGGCGAAGCCAAGCAGATGAAAGGGGCCCAACGCAGCGCCATCACCTTGCGGGTTTGGAACGGGGCTGGGTTGGTGGGCATCACCTCCACTTCCGATCTTTCTGATTCAGGCCTGGCCCGGGCGATGGCCGGTGCCCGGGCCGCCAGTGACTTCGGCAACCCCGACGATGTGCCGGCCTTCTCGCCCTTGGCCACCGCCCCCCTACCGCCCCTCGATCAACCGCTGCAGGAGACGGTCAGCATCCTTGCCTTGCTGGATACCCTCAAGGGCGCCGAAGCCGACCTGCTGCAGCGCCATCCGGCCATTGCCACCGTCCCCTACAACGGTCTCAGCCAACGCAGCAGCGAACGCCTCTATCTCAACAGTGACGGGGCTTGCCGCCACCAGGAGCTGACCACCGCCAGCCTTTATCTATATGCCCGCGCCGAGGAGGCGGGTCGCAAACCCCGCAGCAGTGGCGCCATGCGGGTGGCCTACGGCGCCCAAGACCTCGACGTCGAAGGCTGCGTCGCCGAAGCGGCAGAACGCACCATCTCCCACCTCAACTACGCCCCCATCGACACCGGCCGCTACACCTGTGTCTTTTCGCCAGAGGCCTTTCTCGACCTGATCGGCGCCTTCAGCAGCCTGTTCAATGCCCGGGCGGTGCTGGATGGGGTGAGCCTCAGCAAACGGGAGTCCCTGGGCCAGCCCCTGGCGGTGCCCTTCCTTTCGATCCGCGATAACGGCTTGCATCTGGGCAATGTGGGCGCCTCCCGCTTTGATGGCGAAGGCACCCCCACCCAATGCCTGCCCTTGGTGAGCGAAGGGGTGCTGGTGAATTTTCTCCATTCCGAGGCCACCGCCCGCAGCTTTGGGGTCGCCCCCACGGGCCATGCCGGACTGGGGGCCAAGGTGTCGGTGGGACCCGACTGGTTTGAGATCGGCCCCAGCGCCGGCATCCCTGGTGGAGCCGAGGGACTGGACCACCTCACGGGCACCGGCCCCGGAGTGGGCCATGAAGGGCTGGTGGTCATCGATTCGCTTTCGGCTCTCCACGCCGGCGTCAAGGCCAGCCAGGGTTCCTTTTCCCTGCCGTTTGATGGCTGGTGGATCCACGGCGGCGAAAGCCGCTCGATCGAAGCGGCCACCGTGGCGGGCGACATCCGCACCGTGCTCAACAGTCTGGTGGGTTTTGAAGGGCTCGCCAAACTCACCCCAGGCGGACTCTGTCCCTGGGTATGGGTCGATGGACTTTCGGTCACGGGTGAGGCCTGAACCCCAGCCTTGAAGATCCTGTACTGGGGCACCCCCGCCTATGCGGTGCCCACCCTGGACGCCCTGCACAGCGCCGGCCACGAGCTGGTGGGGGTGGTGAGTCAGCCCGACCGGCGCCGCGGCCGCGGCAGCCAGACCCAGCCCTCGGCGGTCAAGGCCCGGGCCCTCGATCTCGGCCTACCGGTCTTCACCCCCGAACGCCTGCGCAAGGAACCCGACATCCAGGCCCAGTTGGCCGCCCTGGGTGCCGAGGTGTTCGTGGTGGTGGCCTACGGCCAGATCCTGCCGGCGTCTGTCCTGGCCATGCCCCCCCTGGGCTGCTGGAACGGCCACGGCTCCTTGCTGCCCCGTTGGCGGGGCGCCGCCCCGATTCAGTGGGCCCTCCTGGAGGGTGATGCCCAGACGGGTGTAGGCATCATGGCCATGGAGGAGGGTCTCGATACCGGCGCGGTGCTGCTGGAACGGTCGTTGCCGATCGGTCTGAGGGACAACGCCGAGGCGGTGGCCCGGGCCCTGGCCCAGCTCACCGCCACCTTGATGGTGGAGGCCCTGGTGGCCATCGAAACCGGGGGACCGGGTCCCGAGCCGGAACGGCTGGTCCGGCTGGGGGTGCATCCCCAGGGCGAGGGGGGCATGACCTACGCCCGCCTGCTGCAACGGGATGATTTCCAGATCCGCTGGAATCGCAGCGCCCTGGAGCTTCACCGCCAGGTGATGGGGCTCTATCCCGGAGCCGTCAGCCACTGGCGCGGCCAACGATTCAAGGTGCTGGAGAGTGAACCGCTGCGGCCCGAGCTGGCCGATCAACTGAGCCCCGAGGCCCGGGCCCTGGTGGGCCAGGGGTCCAGCGATTGGGAGCGGGCGCTGCCGGGCCAGGTGGTGGGCCTGGTGGCTGGGGTGGGCCTGGTGGTGGCCACGGGCGACGGGGCGTTGCTGGTGCGCCGCGGCCTGTTGGAGGGGCGACGGATCAGTGGGGGCAGCCTGTTGCTGGACCAGCTCCAGGCTCAGGCCGGTGATCGTTTCGATGTTGGTTCGGAGTCTGCGGAACCCGCGGGCTGATCCAACGCCCTCGGGACCTGCTGCTGCGCTTGCCCCCCAGGGCCCCCCGCAGCGGCCCGCAAAATGCCTGGCCGCCCCAGCTGCCAACGGCCCCGCCACTGGGGCATGTTCTGCTGAAGCACAAGGCTGTGCAGCAGGGCTGCGCCACAACAAGGGCAAAAAACAGCCTCGAGGGGCAGCATGGCGTCGTTGGGGCTTAGTCGTTGGCCTTGCCTCCCACCTTGCAGGGTCAGGGGGGCCTTGGTCCAGCCTTGCCCGGATCCTTGGACCGGCGCTGGGGGGCTGGCGGCAAGGAGTAGCGTTCGCAAAGAGGATGTTGCGATTGCATGGGGTCCGCCCCTCTCCCCCCCCAGGCTCCCCGCACCCCGTTCGACCCTGCTGGAAGCGGGGATCACAGCAGCGCGGAGGGGACCCAACAGGTCGCCAATGTTGGGACCGAGAACCCCATAGTTGCCCCCGACGGCCCGAGACTGGAACGCAGCCCCGACCAAGTCGCTGGCTCGGCAACGCCCCTGGGCCCGCACCAGACCCCTGGCTCAGACCCTGCCTCCGGGGCCCGCTTCAGCGGCCGTTATGGCAACGAGGACCCAGAGCCCCCGGCCCCCAGTCGGGGGACCCGAAAGCGCAACTGGCTGGTGCCCTTGCTGGTGCTGGCTGGCCTGGGGGCCGGTGGCGCCTGGATCGCCAGCCACTGGGGCGTCGAAGAAACCGACAACGCCCAACTACAGGGCCGTCTCACGGAAATTTCTAGCCGGGTGCCGGGCACGATTGTGCGGGTCTTTGTCGACGACAACCAGGAGGTAAAGGCAGGCCAGCCCCTGATCCTGCTGGATGATCGGGATGCCGGTGTGCGTCTCTATCAAGCCCGGGCTGACCTGGAGCAGGTGGGCCGCGAAGCCCAGGCGACGGGCACCCAGGCGGACGCCACCCTCAGCACCGCCCGGGCCGCCCAGGGGGTCGCCATGGCGGATCAACAGGCCGCCAGCAGTGAATTGGCCCGCTCCTGGGCCGATGCCCAGCGGCTGGTGGGTCTGGCCCAGCAGGGCGGCGTCTCCCGCCAGGAGGCGGAGCGGGCGGTGGCGGTCTGGCGCAAGGCCCAGGCCGAATACACCCGCAGCCAGGCCAGTGCCCAGAGCGCCCAAGCCCGCATCCAGGACGTGGGCGTGGATCGCTCCAAGGCCCGGGCCGCTGGCGCCAAGGTGGCCCAGGCCCAGGCGGCCCTGGCCGAAGCCCAGCTGCAGCTCTCTTACACCCGCATTGCGGCCCCGGCGCCGGGCCGCATCGGTGCCCGCCGCGCCGAACCCGGCCGCCAGGTGCAACCGGGCCAGCCCCTGATGACCCTGGTCGACACCCAACCCTGGGTGGAGGCGAATTTCAAGGAAACCCAGCTCACGGCCCTGCGTCTGGGCCAGGCCGCTGAGGTCCGTCTCGATGCCTTCCCCGATCGCGTCTTCAAGGGACGCATCACGGGTCTGGCGCCGGCCTCCGGCGCCCGCTTCACCCTGTTGCCCCCGGATAACGCCACCGGCAACTTCACCAAGGTGGTGCAGCGGATCACGGCCCGCATCGCCCTCGATCCCCAACAGACGAAGGGGCTGAGGTTGGTGCCTGGGCTGTCCGCCAACGTGCGCGTGCGGCGCTGATGACCGCCGTCAGTGCCCCCCTGCCAGCGGTCCAAACCCAACTGACCCTCAAGCAGTGGGCCGTGGTGATCAGCGTCTCGCTGGGGGCCCTGCTGGAGATCATCGACACCAGCATCACCAATGTGGCCCTGACCCAAATCCAGGCCACCATGGGGGCCACCCTGGCCGAAGTGGGCTGGGTGGTGACGTCATACACCATCGCCACGGTGGTGATGATTCCGCTCAGCGCCGGCCTCAGCGATCGCTTTGGATCGCGCGCCTATTTCCTGTTTTGCCTGATCGGCTTCACCGCCGCTTCGATGCTCTGCGGGCTGGCCCCCAGCCTGCCGACCCTGGTCATGGCCCGGGTGTTGCAGGGCCTGTTGGGAGGGGGGTTGATTCCCAAGGCCCAGGCGATTCTGTTTCGCACCATTCCCAACGCCCTCCAGGGCATCACCCAGGCGGCGTTCGGGGTGGTGGTGCTGGTGGGACCAGCCCTGGGACCCACCCTGGGCGGTTGGCTCACCGATGGGCTGGGATGGCGCTGGATCTTCTTCATCAACCTCCCCTTCGGCCTGCTCACGGTGTTGCTGGGCCTGGCCTTCCTGGCCCCGGATCCGCCCAATCCCAACAGCCGCAGGGTGCAGGTGGATTGGCTCGGCATCATGCTGCTGGCCGTCGGCCTCGGCAGCCTGCAGGCGGTGTTGGAGCTGGGCAACCAGTACCTGTGGTTTGAGGACGCCAATATTCGCGGCCTGGCGGTGCTCTCGGCGATCAGCCTGCCCGTTTTTATCTGGTGGGAATTGCGCTGCCGCCAGCCGGCGGTGGCCCTGCGGGTGTTGCGGCATCGCTCTTTGGTGGGCGGCAGTTTGTTTGCCATGGTGCTGGGCATGGGGCTCTACGGCACCGTGTTTTTGGTACCGGTGTTTGCCCAGACCGTTCTCGGCTCCACCGCCACCCAGACGGGAATGCTGCTGCTACCAGGGGCCCTGATTTCCGGGGTGGTGATGGCCCTGCTCGGCAAGGTGATCAACCGCATCGATCCGCGCTATCTGCTGGCGGCGGGGGCGTTGGGCATGGCTGGCTCGATGAACGGGCTGGCCGAGATCGGCACCGATACGGGAGTCGATTCGATGTACTGGCCGCTGATGTGGCGCGGAATCACCACCGTGATGATGTTTCTGCCCCTCAGCCTGGTGACCCTCGGGCCCTTGCCCCGGGAGGACATGGGTGCCGGCAGTGGCTTTTACAACCTGACCCGCCTGTTGGGGGGCAGCTTTGGCATCGCCCTGTTGGCGGTGATTTTTGACCAACGACGCTCGCTGCATCGCAGCAACTTGGTGGAGCATCTGACGGTGACCAATCCCCTACTGCAGGAACGGCTAGCCCAATTGCAGGCCCTGTTGATGGAAAGGGGCGAGGGCCCCGGCCGGGTCGCCGATCAGGCCCTGCAACTACTCAGTGACCAGGTGGGCCGGCAGGCCTCCCTGCTGGCCTTCAGCGATGTGTTCCGGGTGGTGGGGTTGTTGTTTCTGCTGGCGTTGCCGCTGGTGCTGTTGACGGGTGGGCGGGCGAGGAGTGACGCCGGGGGGGGGCATTGAATCTGGTGCAGGACGGACTCAGCCTGGGTGGACCGCTGTTGATGCCCTGCTGGATGTCAGAGCGGAGTGCCTACAGCTTGGCGGCGTGGTGCTTCTCGCGATCCTCCAGGGCCCGGAGCACGTCACGGATCACTTCGCAGGAGCTGGTGTAACGACCCTGCTTGATTTGGCTCTTGATGAACTGCTCAAAGTGTTCCCCGATGACGTAGCTCGAAGGCATGATTGTCTCCCCGTGGACTGGCTTTTAGGTTATTAAATTTGACAGTGGCGGCAAGCGGATTCCGGCCAGGCCCCACGCCGCTGGACGTCAAGCGGTCATCTTCGACAAATGATTTTCTTTTGACGGCCGATTTCGCGTAGATCTCACAGATCAATCGGCTTAAGACCAGTATTCTTTGCAATTCGGGACAACATCCTCGGACCTATTACCTCACCATCATGGAAAGCAAAGATGAAATCGGGATATCCATCACGAGCTAGAGTCTTATGTGATCCTGACTGTCGCTTTACCCGCCAGCCGATGAACTGAAGAGCAGCCAACACCCTTTTCGCTTTGACCGAAGGCCAGGGACTCATGCACTGACAGGGAGCGAAAAGCTGATACTCACAGGCTCTGACTCGCTATTTTCAAGCCTATCGGCGATAACACGAAGAGCCAAAATCTCAGCTTTTGACATAGCATCGGCAGCAGAGTTGCCATAGGAGAGCACGCCAGGTAGCTCTGGGACCTCTGCAATCCAGCGTCCATCAACCTCTTGTTCGCACTCCAAAGTGAAATTCATGATGTACGTACCCTTACTACCATTATAGCAACAACTTAGGGCATGAAATTCATCCGCCGTTGGCAGGCTGGGGTTCCATGCCAGGTAATCGGCTAACGCCCAGGTTAACCGGCGCCGGAGCGCGAAGCGCGGAGGGCACCAAAACTGGCCATGAAAATGCCGAAGGCATGGCCAGTGTTGGCGTCCGCGTTGAACCGACAGTTAGACCTGTTGCTAGAGGCTACTAAATTGCTAGCGGTTTGGCCTGCCATGGCGCCACATGGTCCTTCATTGAGCCGCAAAACAAATCGGTTCGTATGTTGCTTGGTGCGTTAAATAATGGGACGTAAAACGACTTTGGGTCTGGGTTTTCCAAGGAGATTCCAAAATGCTGAATGAACAAGCCAGACAGTGCGTTCCTGCCTTCGACTAATGAGAAGGGGCCATGACGCACGCAAAACATTGCGATGACTGCTGCAATAGCGTGTATGCAGTTCTCCAGCGTGGCCTCAGAGAAGTGGGTTTCCCTGTCGTGTTTGGTTTTGTTGTAAGCGTTGTACCAGGGCAAGGACTGGGTTGGATTGTTTGAACTCCAGCCTGAGAATGGCTTTACGAAGTACGAGTTGCCCAGCAGCTTGCAGCTAATTGAGTATTCCTGCAGATGCAAGGGGGATATCAGTTTCACGTAATCATTGGTTGTAAATGACCGGCCTGAAGGGGTGGCATTTGATAGTCTCATATATTGCGCCCACAAATTCTCCACCTCAGTGCAGGCCAATATTAGAAGCTCTCTGCACTTGTGTCCGTAAGTTCGCAAGCCAGCCTGAGTTGGCTCTATATACAAAAGTACTTCGTCCAGCTTTTCAATAAGGATTCTCAGTGATTGCTCGGCAGATCGTTGCGTATAGTCGTTTATCGAAAGTGCTTGATGTATTTCATCTTTTAAGTACAGGCCGGGCCTCCAAACCCCGGATATGACCTCGCCGGGAGCATTCTGCATTGGCTCCGAGTTCGTGGCTCCGAAAACTCTAACGCTCCAATCGGCTAGGGACTGTCCTGCTACAAGCTCGCTGGCAGTGAGCCCCGTGGATAGAACCCACAGTCCTTCCGCTCGGCCATAGACATGGAAGAATCGGCCGTTCAACTCATATGCATAACCGCGCTGTTGGTCCGTATGAACCGTGTTTACCCACCCGGGGATTTGGGTGTGTGTATTGATGTACGTGACTGCACTCATACGAATCTCACTTGCATCAGGGGTCTAACGGCATGGATAGATCGTGCGGAGCCACGATCTATCCGGTGTTGGACAAGCTCCGCACCACTGGGACCTTTCAAGACAGAAGAAAGATCGAGGCTCTTTTAAGGCCGTCTTAGTCTTT
>Ga0114979_10003621_pt1 | contig 10309 bp, 9 predicted proteins | sample S_140625_EF_Meta_FD_87315 | JGI IMG/M metagenome (GOLD analysis project Ga0114979, IMG submission 87315) | Freshwater microbial communities from Lake Simoncouche, Canada to study carbon cycling - S_140625_EF_MetaG | ecosystem: Environmental > Aquatic > Freshwater > Lake | place: Lake... | reverse complement strand
CGACCGATTTGCGCTGCGACACCACCGCGTTGGCCGGAAAGGTATCGTCCGGCCAGCCCATCGCCACACAGGTCTGAATCACCTGATCGTCGGGGATACCGGCTTCGGCGCGCACGACGGGTGACTGCATGATGCCCTGGCTGTTGATGACGCAGCCGAGCCCACGCGACCAGGCGGTATTGACCAGAGCATTGACCACGCCTCCGCAGTCGAAGGGTGCAATGTCGCTGCCTTGGATGGAGCGGTCGTAGGTCACGACGATCGAGACCGGCGCATCGAACTGGCGAAAGCCGCGCAGCACCCAGTCCTGGCGCTTTTCCTTGTTGTCGCGCTCGATACCCATCGCAGCGAACAACTGCTTGGCAATACCGATCTGGCGCTCGCGATGGACACCGTCATAGCCCGGGCCCATGCGGAATTCGCGCGAATCAGGCACACCGGCCAGGTTGCGCTCGACATTGCCCTTGCGGATGCGATCGAGCACATCGCCGGTCACAACATAGAAATTCCAGGGCTGCGTATTGAGCGAGGTCGGGGCACGCATCGCAACCTCCAGGACTTCCCGAATCAGCGACCTCGGCACCGGCTTCTTGAGATATCCGCGGATGCTGCGGCGTCCCTGAACGACATCATCAAATTGCATCACTGTCTCCGACATGGGTGGATGGGTCGTTGTCTGATGGGCCGCTGCTGAATGTAACGGCTTGTCGAGTTCTCCTCCGACCGCAAGCCCCAATACTATCTCGACACGCAGACCTCAGACCGCATGCCCCAGGCTTGTTGTCGTGGCCATGTCAGCCGCGCCAGCGCGTTAGAGTGACAATGTTCATGCAGCCGAAACCCGACCATCGCCAGTGAGACAAGCATGCCCACCATGACCTTCAACAGCGGTCGAATCAGAAAGGCCGACTACAACAGCGCCGCGCGCCAACTCGAACTGCAGTGGGACAACAAGACCGTCACCGCCTACAAGAATGTGCCGGAAGAGGTCTATCGGCGGCTATGCAGTTCACCCAATCCGGCAACCTACTGGGAGGACCGGATCGCGGATGAGTACCCGAAAGGCACTCCCTTGGCACACTCTGCCGATGCAGGCACAGCCAAGAGACTGAACGACCTCTTTGGCGACAGTTGAGCCAGGTCGGATCCTGAAAAAGACGAGCGTCGCGCAGCCATCAGCCTTCTGGTTCGCAGCTATCATGCCCGCAACCCTACCGACACTCACCATCAGGCCACCATGCTCGAAGGAATCAAGGTTCTCGATCTGTCGCGCGTTATCGCGGGACCTTATTGCGGAATGCTGCTTGCCGACCTCGGCGCCGATGTCATAAAGGTCGAGAGGCCCGGCGCTGGCGACGACATGCGCCACATCGGCGGCAAGGACGGCATCAGCCCGGCCTTCGCGGCGGTGAACCGTAACAAGCGCGGCATCGCGATCGACCTGAAAAAACCCGAGGGCCGCGATCTCGCGCTGATCCTGGCGGCGCGCGCCGATGTGGTCATCGAGAACTTCCTGCCCGGCACCGCCGCCGAGATGGGTCTCGGCTACCAGGCGGTGCGCGCACTCAACCCGGCGATCATCTATGCGTCGGTCTCCGGCTTCGGACAAGACGGCCCGAAGGGTCACAAGCCCGGCTACAACGGCGTGGCGCTCGGCATGAGTGGCATCAGTGCACTCACCGGCGTACCCGGCGGGCCGCCGCTGCGCCCCGGGGGCTCGATGGCCGATGCGGCCAGCTCCTATATGGCTTTCGGGATGATCAACGCGGCGCTGGTCCACCGCCTGCGGACCGGCCAGGGCCAGCATATTGATGTCAACCTGCTGTCGTCGGCGCTGGGACTGCTGCCCGACCCGGCGGCCAATTACCTGACCGGCGGCGTTGTCCCGGCGCGCGCAGGCAATCGCAATGCTGTGGTCTGTCCGGCCGAGGTGTTCGAAACGAAAGACGGACTCATCAGCATCACGCTGCTCAATCCGGCGCAGTGGGGCCGCTTTTGCGATGCACCGGGCGACTCGCCGCTCGGCCTTGACCCGGCCTTTGCAAGCAATGCCGAGCGCATATCCAATCACCCTGCCCTTCGCGCGCGCATCGACCCGATCTTCCGCTCGCGTCTGACCGACGATTGGGTCGATCGCATGGAGGCCGCATCAATCGCCGCCGGGCCGGTGTACGAGTTCCCGCAAGTCTTCGAAGACGATCAGGTCAAGCATCTGGGGCTGATCGCCGAGGTTGATCAGCCGGGCATCGGGCCGATGCGCGAGCTGGGATTTCCGGCACGCGCCTCGGGCTGGACGGCAAGCGTTCGCAGACCCGCACCGGCCATCGGCGAACACACGCTCGAAGTGCTGCGCGAGGCAGGTGTCGCCGAGGATCGAATCCAGCAGGCTTTGAAAGACAGGGTGTTGCAGTCGCCCTGACGCACGCGCATCAGCGCCAGTCGAACTTCGATTCAATCAGCCGCTGCATGAAGGTGTCGCAGTCGGCGAGCTGCTGCAGCGACACGAACTCATCGGGTCGGTGCGCGTCGTCGATGCTGCCGGGCCCGATGATGACAGTCGGAATGCCTGCCTCTGAGAAGATGCCGGCTTCGGTACCGAAGGTCACCTTGCCCGCACCTTGTGTACGCGCGAGCCGGCGCGCGTAGTTCACGATCGGCGCTGTGTCTTGCACTACGAATGCCGGCACGCCGGCGAGAAACTCCACCTCGCAACCGGTCTCGGGCGACTCGCGTTTCATCTGCGCATCGAGCTGCGCGGCGAAGTCACGGATCTGCGCATGCAGGGCATCAAACGAGGTGCCGGGCATGGTGCGCAGATCGACGGTGAGCTCGCAATGATTCGGCACGATATTCTGAGCCGTGCCGCCGGCAATGGTGGTGGTCTGGATAGTGCTGAAGGGCACAGGAAAGCCCTCATCACGCGGCTCGTCTCGCACGAAGCGCGCGGCCACCTCACGCATGAAGACCACCAGCTGCGCAGCATATTCCACCGCATTGACACCATGCGTGGGCATGGCGGAATGGGCTTCGCGACCCCTGAAGCAGCAGCGCAGTCGCCAGGTGCCTTTGTGCGACACGACCGGTTGCATCAGGGTCGGTTCACCCACGATGCAGCCCGCCGGCTGAATGCCTGCTTCCTGCAGATCCTTGATGAGCTCGTGCACCCCGAAGCACCCGACTTCTTCATCATAGGAGAACGCAAAGTGCACTGCGCTTGGCAGATTGGCCTGCAGGATGGCCGGCGCCGCAGCCAGCGCGCTCGCGATATAGCCCTTCATGTCGGCAGTGCCTCGCCCGAAGAGCTTGCCGTCACGCTCGGTAAGCTTGAACGGGTCGCTATGCCAGTCCTGGCCGTCAACCGGCACCACGTCTGTATGCCCTGAGAGCACGATGCCCGGCGCCCGACCATCGCCCAGGGTGGCAAACAGATTGGCCTTGCGCCGATCAGGATCCCAGGTCAGGCGAGACACCACCCCCAGCCTCGCCAGTTCATCGCGAACCCATTCGATGAGCCCAAGGTTGGAATTGCGGCTGACGGTATCGAAACCGACCAGCGTATGCAGAATCTCGAGAGTTCGCGCACTGGGACGGCCGGCGTCAGGCAGAGCAGCCGCATCGAGGAGAGCAGAACCGGGAACAGTCTGGATCAGAGCCATGGCGTGCAGGAGTGGAAGGCGTCGATCGATCGAGCTTACCGCAGCCAGCGCAGCATGCGGCTCCGGGGCTAGCTCAGCTTGCTCGCCAGGCGCTACTCGATCGCGCCACCGTCACCGACCAGCTCAAGGTAAGCATCCTCCAGAGTCACGGCTTGCACGCTGACCGCGCTGACCTCCGGACCGTCCAGCGCCTCCACCACCTCTCGCAGACTGAAATGGCGCGGGAGCAAACAGCTCAATTGGCCCGCGCGCTGGAGTACGACCCATCCGTGGCTTTGCGCACGCCGTATGGTGGCGGCATTGTCTCGCGACTGCAGCTTGGCCACCGCCTGACCGGGTACACGGGCCAGCAACTCAGGCACGGTGCCCAGAGCCGCCACCCGGCCAGACTGCATCAACGCAACGCGGTTGCACAGGCGTTCGGCCTCGGCGAGCTGGTGACTGGTCATCAGGATGGTGGTGCCACTGTCGCGCAGTCCTTCGATCAGCCGCCACAGTTCGAGTCTTGCAGCGACATCAACAGCCGCCGTCGGCTCGTCCAATATCAGGAGTTCGGGGCGATGCATCAGTGCAACGGCGAGATGCAGTCGCTGTTGCCAGCCACCGGAGAGTCGGCCTACCCGGGTGCTCGCATGCGGACCCAGACCGAAACTTTCCATTAGTTCGTCGACTCGTGCCTGGCGTTGAGTCGCCGGCAAACCGTGAAGACGGCCGAAGAAATGCAGATTTTCCTGCGGCAGCAAGTCGGGGTAGAGCGCACAGTCCTGCGCGCACAGGCCGATCCGAGCGCGGGCGCCGGCACCGAGTTGAGCCATTGGTTGACCCATCAGTTGAACCTGTCCGGTATCGGCCTGCAGCAATTGGCAAACGATATTCAGCACAGTGGACTTGCCACAGCCGTTTGGGCCTAACAGGCCCATGACCTCACCGCGCTTGACCTGCAAGCTGAAGCCGTCGAGCACCTGTCGACCTGCAAAGCGCTTTTGCAGGCCTTCGATCGTCAGAGCAGCGGTCATGGCCGCTGCTCTGACAGCAGCAGGTGCCGATAGGACCTCACACCCAGCGCAAGCGAAAGGCCACAGAACACCAGCAAGAAAGCCAGCTCGAAACGCAGTTCGGCAATACCCAGACTGTAGGCCGCCACACCCTTGAAAGCCTGGTTCATGTGCAGCATGGGGTTCAGCTGAGCTACCGCCTGCATGGTGCGCGGCATGATTTCAAGCGGGAAAAAGGTGCCCCCCAGGACCAGCAGCGGAACACCGATGGCCGACAGTGCGACCACCACCTCCTCGCTGCGTCGGGCAAAGCGCGCGCCCAGAAAAAAACCCATGCCCACGTAAGCGAACACCGAGAGCAACAGGATCAGACCACCCAGCCACAGGCTGCCGTGGTACCGGGCGCCGATGAGCCAGGCAATGCTGTAGAGCATCACCACCTGCACCACTGCCAGCAGCAACTGCGCCAGTACCACGCCCAGAAAATAGGCCGCCGGATGCAATGGAGAGGCCAACAGGCGGCGCAAGGTACGACGCTCGCGCTCGGCTGCAATGATCGCCACGGTCCCGCCGAGGCAGCTGAAGAAAAGCGCCGCACCCATCAGAATGCCGGCCGCCGCCGCATCCAGGCCGGCTCGCATGCTGTCGTTATGGGCATAGACCAGTCCGAACAGCAACATCATCGCCGCCGGGAACACCGCCCAGAAGATCAGGCCGCGCCGCTGACGCCACTGCTCCACCAGCAGGCGCTGTGCGACGGCAAGGGTCTGATCGAGCAGCAAACCTCGAGGCGGCATGAAGTGACCTGGATGTTTTTCAGATGCTGAATACCCGTACGCTGAATACCTGAACCATCGGGTCCGCAGATCAGGCATCCGACCGAAGCGCCATAATGCGCACTCCAAGATTGTACGTCTCGGACTTTGACCAGTTGCCGAACCTGAAAATCCGGCCAAATCACTGGGACCCGATTGAGGGCGACAAAGCATTGCATGACTTGGCAGACTGCGCTCGGTCATAGCCTGCGAAGTCGACTGGTCAGCACTGCGATGATCGAGCTGACTGGAGTCGGCCCAGACAGACACCCTTTTCCACACAGGTCGCACAGCATGAATCGAATTTCGCGAAGGCTTTCAGTCACGGTGCTGAGCGCCTTGATCCTTTGCATGGGAACACCGGCACTCGCCGACGCAGGCCCGCCCGGCGAACGCTACCTGCGGGTGCCAGCCGGCGTGGACGGCATCGGTAAGCGCTACATGGGCCGCGATATCGCAGCTGTCATGGGATGGCAGGGCGCGCAGTGGCTCGAACGTGCAGAGCGCGAAGCCGAAGAGCGGACCGACCTGCTGGTGCCGGCACTGCAGCTAAAGCCCGGCATGGTGATCGCCGACATCGGCGCCGGCACCGGCTATCTGGCCAGGCGGATGGCAACGGCAGTCGCACCTGGAGGCAAGGTGCTCGCGGTCGACATTCAGCCGGAAATGGTGGCGATGCTTGAAAAATCAGTGCGGCAAACCGGGCTTCAACAGATCCACCCGCTGCTCGGCGCACAAGACGATGTCCGATTGCAAGCTGCTTCGGTGGACCTGGCCATCATGGTCGACGTCTATCACGAACTGGCATTCCCGTATGAAATGCTGGCAAGCATCGTGCGCGCACTCAAACCCGGAGGTCAGCTAGTCTTCGTAGAATACCGGGCCGAAGATCCGCGGGTGCCGATCAAGGCGCTGCACAAAATGAGCGAAGCCCAGATCAAGCGCGAAGCCACAGTCCATCCACTGGTGTGGGATCGCACTGTAAGCACTTTGCCGTGGCAGCATCTGGTGGTATTTCGCAAGGGCAATTGAGCCCGAGATTGAGTGACGCATACGACAGGGCAAGCCGGGAGAAGCCTCACAAGCTTAGATCCAGCGATAGTTCGGATAGACCGCTGCGGTGCCTGCCGAATTAGCTGCACCGTTCTCAGTACTGTGCCGGTCGCCGCTGCGAGCGATCGCGAGTCGCGTCTGACATCACGACCCTCCAGCAGACCGACTGAATTGGAAAAATTTTATTTACCCTGGATGCCTGGTTTGCCGCTTTTGTTGATGTCCGGATTTGCAAGGCAAGGCAGAACACTCCGGTCGGCACGACCTGTTAACGGGCTGCATTTCAATAACGGACATTGCAACAGCAAGAAACACTTGCCAGACCGATGGCATTTGGGTCAGAGTCAGTCGCCTAAAACCTGTGCTCCAGAATTGTTACCGGAAGCACCTACGAGGAGACGCCAAATGACCCCATTTCGCACCAGCCGTATTCGGTCTGCGTTTGCATTAGCGCTGGCCCTTTCGATCGGCTCGTCGTCCGTCTGGGCCCAGCCTGCGCCCTTGACGCTTCGGTACACCACCGGAGCGCCTGCAAAAACCCCCTGGGTAATGCAACTCGAGCGATTTGCCAAGGATGTCGAAGAAGAGAGCAAGGGCACGATCAAGATCGACCAGTTCATTGCGGCGCAACTCGGCAACGAGCAGGACACCGCGCAGCAGATCGCCCGCGGCCGCATCGATATGGGAGGCTTTTCCGCCGGATCGGTCGCCCTGCTTGTGCCCGAAATCGCGCTGTTCAGTTTGCCGTTCTTCTTCAAATCGAACGCCGAGCAGGACTGCGTGCTGGATACCGTCATGACCAAACCTGTGACTGAACTCCTGGCCAAGAAAGGAGTGCAGTTTCTGGGTTGGACAGAAGTCGGCACGGTAGACCTGGTCGGAAAAAAAGCTTTTCTGACACCCAAGGATGTGAACGGCGTGAAGGCAGCGTCGGCCTCGAACAAGGTCAGTTCAATGATGTGGCAGGCGGTTGGTGCGAACCCCAGCTTCGTAGGCATCACTGAAATTACCTCAGCCTTCCAGACCGGGTTGGTCGATGTGAATGCAACGGTGGTGACTTTCTACCTGCCCTCGGGTCTCAACAAGGTCGCGACAGTCGTAACTCGACTCGAGTTGAGCGATGCGCCCGGCATCATCATGATGAACAAGGCCACCTGGGACCGCATGCCGAAAGAACAACAGGCGGCACTGACGCGTGCGCTTGAAAGGCGTTCGCCCGATCAGTTGCGCAAGGAGATTCGAGGGTTCGAAGAAACCCTGCGTAACATGCACGAAAAATCCGGCGGTCAGATTGTCACGCCGACTGCAGCGCAGCGCGACGAGTGGCGCAAGGTGATGGAACCCGAGTGGCCCAAGATGGTCAAGGATATCGGCGGTGATTCCGACAAATGGTTCCAGATCATGGAGAACTCTCGCAAGTCTTGCGAGGTCAGGCGCTGAGACCCTGATCGGTTTCGAACTCGAAGCGAAACGTCGCGCAACCTTCGGCAGACCGAATGAACTCACATGCAACTGGCGTGAGCCCTCCTAACCACATGGTGCCTGGCCCAGTGCGGGCATTTCTCGAGGGCTGGCACCGTCTGGAGTGCTGGATCGCGGTGGCGGCTTTCGGGTTTATTGCGGCCATCCTGGTGGTTGACGTGATCGGGCGCGAGTTCATCGGTCCGCTTTTCAAACTGATTGGCCACCCTCTTGGTGCCACAGGGGTGCCCGCTTCGCAGCGTCTGTCGGTGTATGCACTGGTGATCGGCAGTTTCTGCGGCGTGGGCATTGCGACGGCCACAGCAAGCCATCTGGTGCCGAGGGTGGCCTTCAACTGGGTCCCCAATGCCTGGGGACCGAGCATGGATCGACTCGCTGATCTGCTGACCGGATTGTTCCTTTTAGGCGTGGCCTGGTACGGCTATGAGTTCGTGCTGTCATCCAGGGCAACCGACTTGCGTGCCCCGATCCTGAACTGGTCGGTCTGGCCATTCCAGTTGGCTATCCCCTTCGGATTCGGTTCGGCGGCACTGCGCTATCTGATCTATGCGATCTGGCCGAGTGCTCGCCCGATCCCACCAGAGTTCCAGGAATGACCGGCGCGCTCCTGCTTCTTGGCCTCGTCATCTTGTTGCTGGTGCTTCGCCAGCCGTTGCTGGTGACCTTGCTGGCAGTCGCAGCCTTCGTGCAAATCGTCTGGGGACGCGGACAACTCGATTACATCATCGAGGATATGTGGGTCGGCCTCGACAAGGAAGTGATCCTGTCGATTCCGTTGTTCATCCTGTGCGGCAACGTGATGACCAAGGGAAGCACAGCCAAGCGACTGGTACGAATCCTGGCCTCGATCACGCGGCCGCTGCCAGGCGGCATGGCGGTGGCCTGCATACTGAGTTGCGCCATTTTCGCAGCCATATCAGGTTCTTCCATCGTCACCATGCTGGCTGTGGGCACGGTCATGTACCCGGCAATGCGGGCTGCCAACTACGACTTGAAATTCACGCTGGGCGCGATCATGTCTGGTGGCACGCTGGGCATCATCATTCCGCCCTCGATCCCGATGATCATCTACGGGCTGGTGACTGAAACCTCGGTGACCGATTTGTTTTCAGCGGGCTTCGGGCCAGGCATTCTGCTCACGATCGTGCTGTCGGCGTACTCGATCTGGTTCAATCGCCATATGAGGCCCGAACCCTTCGACGGAGCAGAGTTTCGCACCGCGGTCAAGGAAGGCATCTGGGCTGCGATGATGCCGGTCATCTTGCTGGGGGGCATTTACACCGGCTACTTCACGGCGACCGAAGCGGCTGCCGTAGCGCTTTTGTACGCCATGCTGGTCGAGATCTTCATCCACAAAGAACTCAAGCTCAGGGACTTCTATGGTGTGGTGCTCGAAACATCCAAGCTGGGGGGGTCGCTTTTCCCAGTGCTGGCAGTTGCGCTGAGCCTGAACATCGTGCTGACCGAGCACCGGGTACCGGCTGCGATGGTGCAGTTCATGCAGGGTTACATCGACAGCCCACTGATGTTCATGCTGCTGGTGAACATGCTGTTGCTGGTCGTCGGCTGCCTCATGACCACGGGCGAAGCGATACTGGTGCTGGCCCCTTTGCTTGCACCGGTGGCCGAAGCCTACGGCTACAACAAGGTGATCTTCGGTCTCATCATGATCCTGAACCTCGAGATCGGTTATCTCACACCACCGGTCGGTCTGAATCTGCTGGTGGCAATGACTGCCTTCAAGCAGCCATTCGGCACATTGGTGAAGGCGGCAGTCCCGTTCATTATTCTCATGCTGATCTGCCTTGCGATTGTCATTTGGCAACCCTGGATCGGGATGTACTTCGTCAATGGGAAGTTTTGAGTCCCGATCCTGATCGCCCCGTTTCTGTCAAGGCTTGGAGCGCGGCTCGCCCAGATCCCAGAACACTCCAGTCATGATGCGCAGTGCGTCGCGAGCCACCGAGGCAAGCAGGTGTTCGTCAGGTGCATGCTGCGAACAAGCGGCATAAGAATGCGGAATCCACACCGTCGGCAGGCCAAGCACGTCGGCGAAGATGTCATTCGGCAGTGAGCCACCAAGATTAGGCAATATCGCCGGCTTGCCGCCGGTGGTGCGTTCGATAGACTCCGCCGTCCAGTGCACCCATGGGTGATCCGGGTCGAGTCGCGTGGCGGCGAAAAAGCCGTCGCGTGCTTCGACCACGCTGATGTCGGGAAATCCATGGCTAGCGAGGTGGCGCCTCAGTGCCGGGACGATATCGGTGGGATCCACGCCCACCACATAGCGCAACTGGCAATGAGCGCT
>Ga0114979_10003620_pt1 | contig 10312 bp, 7 predicted proteins | sample S_140625_EF_Meta_FD_87315 | JGI IMG/M metagenome (GOLD analysis project Ga0114979, IMG submission 87315) | Freshwater microbial communities from Lake Simoncouche, Canada to study carbon cycling - S_140625_EF_MetaG | ecosystem: Environmental > Aquatic > Freshwater > Lake | place: Lake... | reverse complement strand
TCGCTCGCAGCCAGGCGCTGTCGCTTACGAGCGGCTGGGCCTGGTGCCAGGTCTAGCGCCCGAACAAGGCCTTGGTGTGCGCGGCGTCCACCTTGGTGCTGTTCTTTGAGACGTGGCACACGCGCTCCTTGGTCTTGCAGTCGACGCCGTTGCTGAAGGCGAACCATGTGAGGTCGTAGTTGGACGATCCGCCGCCCTCCTTGATACGACCCATCATGGTGTCCTCGGCTTTCTGGCCGAGGTATTCCTTCGTGTAAGCGAGCGAGATGCCCTGATCATCAGCGCAGAACTGCGCCTTCTTGTCGCAGATGATGCCGGACGACGGCGAATAGACGGCGCCCTTGAGTTGCTGGGCGGCGATTGCCAGCGGGGAAGCAAGGCAGAGAACCAAGAAAAGGGAAAAGCGTTGCATGGGGACACCTTCGGCGGGCGGTGGGCTGTTGGCGCTGGCGATAGCAGCATCGGTTAAAACGTTTCAACCCGCCATGATAAGGCGGATCGAGAGTCCCTTCGGGTTCAGGGCATCCGATCCGGTACCAGCCGCTGGCCTGTCGATGGCCTGGGCCGGGCGACGAGCGCATCCATTGCATTGCAATGGTTCCGACACAAGCTGCGGCGATACTCGCCAGCCGTTCACTTGAATGAGGTTGTTCCGATGCAAGGTCCCCCAATCTCCACTCGCTGCACCAGCTTGTCGATCGGTATTGTTCTGTCGATTGCCTCGGCAGCCGCTTGCGCGCAAGGCTCGGTGACGATGTACGGAATCGTCGACACCGCGATCGAATGGTCGGACGCCGGCGCGAACCGCGCGTTCTACGGCGCTGGCTCCGATACGGGCAGCGCAACCCGGGTGATCTCCAGCCAGCCCGGTAACTCGAAGGGCGCACGGCTCGGACTGCGTGGCGCCGAGGACCTGGGCGGCGGATTGCGCGCAATCTTCGCGATCGAGCATCGCTACAACGTCGACACTGGCGATCAGGCGAATCCGGCGTACTGGAACGGGCAGGCATGGGTTGGCCTCGACGGTCGATGGGGTCGGCTGTCCGCCGGCCGCCAGTACACGCCGATGTTCAACGCGATGATCGCCGTCGACGCGACCGCCGACCAGTGGTACGGCACGCTCGAGAGCAGCTCGCGGTACTCGACCCGCTTCAATAACAGCCTCGAGTACCGGACGCCGAGCTGGAACGGGCTGCAGCTGTTCGGGATGGCTGCGACCGACGAGAACATGCAGGACATCCGTAACCAGTACGCGGTCAGCGCCATTTGGGCGTCGAAGACCTTGGTCGCGTCCGGAGCCCTGCAACGCCTCGATGGAGCAGTCGCTAGCGGAGCGACCGTGCAGTACTCGGCGGGCGTCGCGTGGCGGCCAGGCCCCTACCAGGTCGGCGTCGGCTGGATCTCGAACGACCCCTCGGGGGGCGGCCGCCGTGTCGACTATCCCTACCTCAGCCTTCGGATCGCTGTCGGTGCCGGCAATTTCTACGCGAACATCGTGAGGGCGATGTACGAGGCGAACCAGAAGGACTCGACCCAGTACGCGCTGGCTTTCGACTGGCCGCTGTCCAAACGCACCAAACTCTACGCCGCGGGTTCGATCGACACCGATGTGCGTCTGAGCGGCACGCCGGCGGGTGCAGCCCCGGTCTACCTGGACGGACAGCGCTTCTCGCTTGGCATGCGGCACGACTTCTGACCGCGCGCGGTCGGCGCCCCTTATGCAAGACTCGAGCGGCGGCGGGTCAGCCGCCTGCATCTGCCGTTCACCGCAGATGTGAGCACTGACAGTGCCTGCGCACACTGCGTCGTGGGACAATTCGGTTTACATCAACCAATTGCCATCGCACTCGAAGGCCCCTCCCCGATGAGCCTCTCATACGGTCCCCAGACCCTAGCCATTCCCGGCCCATCGATCGTTCCGGAGCGCGTACTGCGCGCGATGCACCGGGGCTCGCCGAACATCTATACCGGGCCGCTTGTCGAGATGACCAAGTCGCTCGTGCCTGACCTCAAGCGAGTCGCGCGCACCGCGCATCAGGTCGCGATGTACATCGGAAATGGGCACACCGCCTGGGAGGCGGCGCTCGCGAACACTCACTCGCGCGGAGATCGTGTGCTCGTGCCCCTGGCCGGCGCTTTCGGGCGCGGTTGGGCGGAGATGGCACAAGGGCTCGGCTTGCAGGTCGAGACAATCGATTTTGGGAGCTCATCGCCGATCGATGCAGTGCGCATCGGTGAACGCTTGCGCGCCGACCGCAGCCACGAGATCCGCTCGGTGCTGGTGGTACACGTCGACACCTCGACTTCGCTGCGCGCCGACCTCGCAGCGATCCGCACCGAGATCGATTCGGCGGCACATCCGGCGCTCCTGCAGGCCGATTGCATCGCCTCGCTGGGCTGCGACCGCATCGAGATGGACGCCTGGGGCGTCGACGTGATGATCGCCGGTTCGCAGAAGGGCCTGATGCTGCCACCCGGAATGGCGTTCGTGTTCTTCAACGATCGTGCCGATCGCGCGCGTGGCCGGGCCGACTGCGTTACCGGCCACTTCGACTGGCGCCCGCGAGCCAACCCACCCACACCCTCGCAGCGGTTCAACGGCACCGCGCCGACGCACCATCTGTATGGGCTGCGCGAATCGCTCGACATGATCGTCCACGAAGAAGGCATCGAGGCGGTGTGGGCCAGGCACGCGAGGCTCGCGCGCGCCGTCTGGGCGGCATTCGAAGCGTGGGAACGTCCTGGCGGTGTCCGCCTGAACGTGCGCGATCGCGAGCACCGCAGTCATGCGGTCACCGCGATCGAGCTGCCCGGCTACGGCACAAAGCTGCGCGAGTGGACCGAGCAGCATGCTGGACTGACGCTTGGCATTGGGATCGGCATGGCGCCGCCCAACTCACCGCGATGGCACGACTTCTTTCGGGTCGGCCACATGGGCCATCTGAGCGCGCACTCGCTTTTGGGAACGCTGGGCTGCATCGGAGCAGGGCTCAAGGCGCTCGGTGTCCCCCATGGCGATGGCGGACTCGACGCGGCGGCCGCCATCGTGGCTGAAGGCTGAAAGCTGAAGGCTGCAGGGTCTCGCAAAGGTGCAACGACTGTACCGACCGCGTTCGAGTGCCCGACACTGCGCAAGCTGAATTAGCGCGACCTCGCGCCATCCCCACCCCCTCAGGAAACCTGCATGAGTCTTCAGTCCCGCATCGATCATCTGCTCAATGACGCCGCCCAACGCGGCGATGTGCCCGGCGTGGCCGCGTTAGCCACCAATTCCGAGCGCACGCTCTACGAAGGCGCCTTCGGCGTGCGCAGCCTGGCTCGCAGCGAGCCGATGACGATCGATACAGTGGTGGGCATCGCCTCGATGACCAAGGCGATCACCTCGAGCGCTGCGCTGCAACTGGTCGAGCGCGGTCTGCTCGAGCTCGATGCACCGGCCAGCTCGGTCGTGCCGGCACTAGGCAATGTCAGAGTGCTGACCGGCTTCGATGCCGCGGGTCAGCCGCAAACACGCGTGCCCCGGCGGGCCATCACCCTGCGCCATCTGCTGACGCATTCGGCCGGTTTCAGCTACGAGCTCTGGAATGCGGATATCAAGCGCTACAAGGACATGATGAAGATCCCGGGCATCGAGACCCGCACCAATGAGTCGATCAATATTCCCTTGATCGCCGATCCGGGCGAGCGCTGGGAATATGGTGTGAATACCGACTGGGCCGGCAAGATGGTCGAGGCCGCAAGCGGCAAGCCGCTGGGCCAGTATTTTCAGGACCACCTGCTCGGCCCGCTGGGCATGAGCAGCACCGCCTACCGGCCGAGCGAGGCGATGCGCGCGCAGATGGCGAGCATGCACCAGCGCACTGAGGACGGGTCGCTTGCGCCGATCACCGGCATGGGCCCGCCACCGCCTCCCGATGTCGACCAGGGCGGCGGTGGACTGCTCAGCACCGCCCGCGATTACCTCAAGTTCACACGCATGATCCTCAATCACGGCGCCGGCAATGGCGAGCGCGTGCTGCGTCCCGAGACCGTCGCGCTCATGGGCATGAACCACCTGGGCGACAGTCGGGTGACGATGCTGAAAACCGTCAGCCCGACCCGCTCCAACGATGCCGAATTCTTTCCGGGCACGCCCAAGACCTGGAGCCTCGCCTTTCAGATCAACACCCGCCGTGCGCCCACCGGGCGGGCCGCCGGATCGATGTCCTGGGCGGGCCTGACCAACTGCTACTACTGGATCGACCCGACCAGCGATCTGGCCGGGGTGCTGATGACCCAGATCCTGCCCTTCGCCGACATCAAGGCGCTGCCGCTGTTTGAAGCCTTCGAGACCGCGGTCTACGATGCGCAGACATGAGCTGAGCGCCTCGACAATCACCGCACATAACGACAAACAACGACAAACAGAGAAGACGACATGGCCCTTCAAAACATCAAACCGATCAACGACCAGCTTGCCGACATCATCGTTCGCGCGAACGAACCCTGGATTGAAACCAGCCCCGGCATGGCCTGGACCAAGGTGCTCTGGACCGGCCCCGAGACCGGCCGCTGGGTGGCCCTTTATCGCTGGAAAAAGGGCTTCGTGGCCCCGCCGCACAAGCATCTGTCGGATGCACACACCTATGTGCTCAAGGGCAAGCTGCAGGTGCGCGATGGCGTCCTCGAAGCCGGCGACTACGACTACGAGCCCAATGGCGTGCTGCATGGCTCGACCACCGCGCTCGAAGACACCGAATACCTCTTCGTGTGCGAAGGGCCGGTGGTTTTCTTCGACGAAAACGGCATCACCGCCTACAAGAGCTGGGAAGAGTTGCAACGACTGAAGGAGTCGGCTGCGAAGCAGTAAGTTCGCGCCGCGGCAAAGCGGTCGCGTTAAGACTCAAACCCGTAATTAGTCTTTTCGGCACTCGATTCTGTGCGATTTGTCACATTCGGGGACTAGGGTCGGAGATTGGTCTGGCGTGTCACAGCAGGCCACTCGTCAATCCATTACACCCCGGAGTTTCACACCATGCAGGCCCTTGTCGCAGCGTCGCCCGTGCGCGCTAGTACCGCCGACCCGATCTTCCGCCTGGCGCGCCGCGCCTCGGTCGCACTTTGCGTAGCGGCAATGTTTGCCTCGGGCGCTCACGCAGCACCCGCTCTGCTCGCGATCGGCACCCTCAATGGCTCGGGCGATCTGTCGGGACTGACCGGGACGCTGGAAAACGGCCTTGCCGGCAATGTGCTCGGCGGCATGGGGTCGGGCATGGCCTGGGCAGGCGGCAACACCTTCCTGGCAACCCCCGATCGTGGGCCCAACGCCACGCCCTACAACACTGCGGTCGACAACACCGTCAGCTACATCAGCCGCTTTCAGACGGTGAACATGACGCTGGCCCCCAGCAGCAGCGGCTCCGGGCTGCCGATGATCCTGACGCCTGTGCTCACCCAGACCACCCTGCTGTCGACTTCGCAGCCGCTGGTCTACGGCACAGGCGCAGGCATCAACCTCGGCACTGGCGCGCCGGCGAGCAACACCGCGAGCACCTTCTATTTCTCGGGCCGTTCGGACAACTTTGGCGGATCGAACTCGGGCAACCCGCTCAATGGACGCTTCGACCCCGAGGCGATCCGGGTCTCGGCCGATGGCCGTTCGGTGTTCATCTCCGACGAATACGGTCCTTATGTGCGCCAGTTCGACCGCACGACCGGCGTGCTGATCAGAAACTTCGGGTTGACCGAAAAGTACTACGCGCCGAACCAGAGCGCGGTTGGCGATACAGAGATCTCGGGCAACACGTTTGGCCGGGTGTCCAACAAGGGCATGGAAGGCCTGGCGATCACGCCCGATGGCAAGACGATTATCGGTATCGTTCAGGCACCACTGGCCCAGGATGCGGCCATCTCTGCCAGCAACAAGCTGCTGCGGATCATCGCCATCGATGTGGCCACCGGCGCGATCAAGGGCGAATACGGCTACAAGCTCACCACCGGCTCGGGCGTGAGCGAGATCACCGCGATCAACGACCATGAGTTCCTGGTGCTCGAGCGCGATGGCAAAGGGCTTGGCGACGGCAGCAACGCAGCCGTCAAAACACTGTTCAAGATCGATCTGGCCGGCGCCACCGACATCACCAACCTGATCGGCACTGCCGCCGCCAATGCCGCAGTTGCAAAGACCTCATTCCTCGATATCGTCGCGGTGCTGGGCGACAACGGCATCACGAAACCGAATGTGCCGGCCAAGCTCGAAGCACTGGCTTTCGGTGCGGACATCCTGGTCAACGGCACGCTCACCCACACCCTGTGGATGGCCAATGACAACGATTTTCTGCCGAATGTCGCTGGCCCGAACAACTTCTATGTGTTCGGCGTGACCGATGCCGATCTGAAAGGCTCGATGTTTATCGGCCAGTCGATTCCTGTGCCCTCGACGCTGGCCCTGACGCTGCTGGCGCTGGCAGGTCTGCCGGCAGTGCGGCGTCTGCGTCGGACGAAGGGCTGAAGCAGCTACATATTCCGCCGGTACTGCCCGCCCACCTCAAAGAGGGCATGGGTGATCTGCCCAAGCGAGCACACCCGCACCGCGTCCATCAGCACCGCGAAGACATTGTCGTCGTCGATCACCGCCTGACGCAGCCGCGCCACCATCGCCGCCGACTCACCGGCATGACGTGACTGGAAGTCGGCCAGGCGCGCGAGCTGCGACTGCTTTTCCTCGTCGGTGGAACGCGCCAGCTCGAGCTTTTCGGGGGTCGGGTCGCCATGCGGATTACGGAAGGTGTTCACACCGATGATCGGGTACTCGCCGGTGTGCTTCAGATGCTCGTAGTGCATCGACTCGTCCTGGATCTTGCCGCGCTGATAGCCGGTCTCCATCGCACCCAGCACGCCGCCACGCTCGGCGATCCGCTCGAATTCGGCCAGCACCGCTTCTTCGACCAGCTCGGTGAGTTCGTCAACGATGAAGCTGCCCTGCAGCGGATTCTCGTTTTTCGCCAGACCCCACTCCCGATTGATGATCAGCTGGATCGCCATGGCACGACGCACGCTGTCTTCGGTCGGCGTGGTGATCGCCTCATCAAACGCATTGGTGTGCAGGCTGTTGGCATTGTCGTAGGTGGCAATGAGTGCCTGCAGCGTGGTGCGGATATCGTTGAACTGGATCTCCTGCGCATGCAGGCTGCGCCCGCTGGTCTGGCAGTGATACTTGAGCTTCTGGCTGCGCTCATTGGCACCGTACTTGTCGCGCATGGCCACCGCCCAGATGCGGCGCGCCACGCGGCCGAGCACCGTGTATTCCGGGTCCATGCCGTTGCTGAAGAAAAAGCTCAGGTTGGGCGCAAAGTCATCAACCTTCATGCCGCGCGCCAGATAGGCCTCGACGAAGGTGAAACCATTGGACAGCGTGAAAGCGAGCTGGCTGATCGGGTTGGCCCCGGCCTCGGCGATGTGATAGCCGCTGATCGAGACCGAATAGAAATTGCGCACATCGTGCTGCACGAAATACTGCGCGATATCGCCCATCACCTTCAGGCTGAACTCGGTCGAGAAGATGCAGGTGTTCTGACCCTGGTCTTCCTTGAGGATGTCGGCCTGCACCGTGCCGCGCACATTGGCGAGCGTGAAGGCGCGGATCTTCGCCGCTTCCTCGGCATCCGGTTCGCGATCGTGCTTGGCTTTGAAGGCCTCGATCTGCTGGTCGATCGCGGTGTTCATGAACATCGCCAGGATCGAGGGCGCCGGGCCGTTGATGGTCATGCTGACGCTGGTTGCCGGGTTGCACAGGTCGAAGCCCGAATAGAGCACCTTCATGTCTTCGAGCGTGGCGATCGACACGCCCGAGTTGCCGACCTTGCCGTAGATGTCGGGGCGCAGATCGGGGTCATTGCCGTAGAGGGTCACGCTGTCGAACGCCGTGGACAGCCGCTTGGCGGCCATGCCCTCGGAGAGCAGCTTGAAGCGGCGATTGGTGCGAAACGCGTCGCCTTCGCCGGCAAACATGCGGGTCGGGTCTTCGCCTTCGCGCTTGAAGGTGAAGACGCCGGCGGTATACGGGAAAGCGCCTGGAACATTTTCGAGCATCAACCACTTGAGCAACTCGCCGTGGTCTTCGTACTGCGGCAACGCCACTTTTCGGATGCGCGTGCCTGACAGAGAGGTGGATGTGATGGCGGTGCGGATTTCGCGATCGCGAACGGTCACAACAAATTCATCACCGGCATAGGACTCGCGCAGCGCCGGCCAATCGGACAGCAGGCGGCGGGCTGCGCCGTCGAGCCCGGCTTCGCGTTGCTCGACCAATGCCATCACCGTGTCGCGCGCGCTCTGGCGCTGGGCATCGTCGTCTTGCAGCATGCGTGCGGTTTCGCGCAACTGCTGGATCTCGCGGGCCAGCCGCGCCTGCGCGCGCGCGCGCTGCTTGTAGCCGCGCACCGCGTCAGCAATCTCGGCGAGATAGCGCACGCGGGCAGCCGGCACGATCACCGAATGATTGCTGGTGTGGCGATTCGCCACCCGCGCAAGTCGGCCACCGGTTCTGGCAGCACCTGCCGCCTCATCGCCGCGACGCGCGCTTTCGCCCAGGGGCAGCGCCAGACCGAGCGCAACCAGCCTGGGCAGCATGCCCTGATAGAGCGCGGTCACGCCGTCGTCGTTGAAACGCGAGGCCTGCGTGCCGAAGACCGGCATCTGATCGGGTGCGGTGGTCCAGAGTTCGCGATTGCGCTGGTACTGCTTGCTGACATCGCGCAGGGCATCGAGCGAGCCCTTACGGTCGAACTTGTTGATCGCCACGAAATCGGCGAAGTCGAGCATGTCAATTTTTTCGAGCTGGCTCGCGGCACCAAACTCGGGGGTCATGACATAGAGGGTGGCATCGACCAGCGGCACGATCGCAGCATCACCCTGACCGATGCCCGAGGTCTCGACCACAATCAGATCGAAACCCGACACCTTGCAGGCGGCGATCACATCGGGCAGCGCCTGACTGATCTCGCTGCCGGCATCGCGCGTGGCGAGCGAACGCATGAACACATTCGGATGGTCGATAGCATTCATGCGAATGCGATCGCCAAGCAAGGCCCCGCCCGACTTGCGCCGCGTGGGGTCGACCGAAATGATCGCAATGCGCAGCGCATCGTCCTGATCGAGTCGCAGGCGGCGCACCAGTTCGTCGGTCAGGCTCGACTTGCCGGCACCACCGGTGCCGGTGATCCCCAGCACAGGCGTGGCCACCGAATCGGCGCGCTTGCGCAGATCGGCGCGCATCGCGGCAAACGATGCAAGGTCGAGTCCGCCCGCCGGCGTGTCGTTTTCGAGCGCGGTAATGAGTTGCGCCAGCGAGCGGCGCGAGCGGGCGATGTGTGCACGCCCGCCGGCATCGAGTGCTCGGGCACCGGGCGGCAGCACGATCGCATCGAGCGAGGCCGGCGCAAACGAGGAGAGGTCGAGATCGCAGCGCGCGATCATGTCGCCGATCATGCCAGCCAGACCGAGCTTTTGCCCGTCTTCCGGGGAGTAGATCCGGGTCACGCCATAGGCATGCAGCTCGCGGATCTCGGGGGGCACGATCACTCCGCCACCGCCGCCGAACACCTTGACATGACCCGCGCCATTGGCACGCAGCAGGTCAATCATGTACTTGAAGTACTCGACATGTCCGCCCTGATAGGACGACACCGCAATGCCCTGCACGTCTTCCTGCAGCGCGCAGTCGACCACCTCGCTCACCGAGCGGTTGTGACCCAGATGAATAACCTCGCAGCCCATGCTTTGCAGAATGCGCCGCATGATGTTGATCGACGCATCATGGCCGTCGAAGAGCGAGGCCGCGGTGACGAACCGGACCTTGTTCTTCATGCGGTATTCGGCGAGTTTCTTGGCGTCGGACAGGTCGGTCATCGGGGTCTTCCGTACTTCGGGTCGGGGTTCGGTTCGAGGCTGGGGTTTACAGGCGCTCGACGATGGTGACGTTGGCCAGGCCACCGCCTTCGCACATCGTCTGCAGTCCATAGCGCTTGCCGCGCTTGTGCAGCGCATGAATGAGCGTGGTCATGAGCTTGGCGCCCGAGCCGCCCAGAGGATGGCCCAGCGCGATCGCCCCGCCGTTCACATTCAGACGTTCGCGATCGGCACCGGTGGCCTTGAGCCAGGCAAGCGGCACCGAGGCAAACGCCTCGTTGACCTCGAAGAGATCGATGTCGTCGATCTTCATGCCGGCCTTCTTGAGCGCACGCTCGGTGGCAGGCAGCGGTGCCTCGAGCATGATCACCGGATCGTGGCCGATCAGGGTCATGTGATGCACGCGCGCCAGCGGCGTGAGACC
>Ga0114979_10003619_pt1 | contig 10312 bp, 11 predicted proteins | sample S_140625_EF_Meta_FD_87315 | JGI IMG/M metagenome (GOLD analysis project Ga0114979, IMG submission 87315) | Freshwater microbial communities from Lake Simoncouche, Canada to study carbon cycling - S_140625_EF_MetaG | ecosystem: Environmental > Aquatic > Freshwater > Lake | place: Lake... | reverse complement strand
TTCTTAAGTGAATTAAATTATACCATCGAACATTTGAAAGGATGGATGCAGCCTAAATCGGTTGCTACTAATTTGGTCAATATGCCTTCTTCTAGTTTTACCATGCAAGAGCCCTTGGGCGTGGTTTGTATCATTGCTCCTTGGAACTATCCTTTTCAATTATTATTTACACCCTTGATTGGTGCCATTGCAGGAGGGAATTGTGCGGTCTTAAAACCAAGTGAGTTTGCACCCGCCACGGCGGCGGTGATGCGCAGCATCATTGCCGATTTATTTCCCAATAATTATATGTTGTATTTAGAAGGGGAAGGCGCTGCGGTGCTTCCACCATTGCTTACCGAAAATAGGTTCGACCATATTTTTTATACAGGCAGCACCATGGTGGGAAAAATAATTTACAAATTAGCGGCCGAACAACTAGTGCCCGTGACTTTAGAGTTAGGCGGAAAGAGCCCTGCAGTGATTTGTGATGATGCTAATTTAAGAGTAGCAGCGCGCCGTTTAGCCAATCCTAAATTTTCTAATTGTGGTCAAATGTGTATCGCACCTGACTATATCTTAGTACCTCCTCATTTAAGGGATGAGCTCATTAAAGAATTAATCATTGCCATTCAAAAATTTTACGGAGCGGATGCAGAAAACTCAGAACATTACGGTAAAATTATTAATGAAAAACAATGGTTGCGTCTAACTTCTTATTTAGGGGACGGTGAAATTGTGTATGGAGGAAAATCAAATAGAGAAAAATTATTCATTGAGCCAACTATTTTAACGGGTGTTCATGCAGATGCTAAAATTATGCAGGATGAAATTTTTGGACCTATTCTTCCTATCCTTACTTATGCATCCAAAGATGAAGCCTTGGCCATTATTCAAAAAAATCCAAACCCATTGGCATTCTATGTGTTTACTGAAAATCAAGCTGATGAAGCGTATTGGTTAACCAATGTGCCTTCAGGCGGGGCTTGTGTAAATAATGCCACGATGCATATTACCAATCATGATTTACCCTTTGGTGGCAGGGGTTTTAGCGGAACAGGGGGCTATCATGGTAAGTTAAGTTTTGATACCTTTACGCATACCAAGTCGGTTTTAAAAACACCTACTTGGATAGATCCTAGTTTTAAATATCCGCCTTATAAAGGCAAGGCTTGGTTGTTAAAAAGATTAATTGGATAACAGAACATCATAAATGCACCTCAATAAAAATAAAAATATGATCATTAAAATAGCCATTGCAGTGGGGGTATTGGTTACCGCTGCATTATTGATGAAGAAAAAGGATATGACCTATCGTCAATCTATTTTAAAAACGATCTATCCTGCAATCATGTGGTCAACAGGAAAGGCTGGGTCTAAGCAAGTGCAGGCGAATACGGATATGAAAAAAGGGACTATTGAATTCTATAGTTTGACAACAAAAGATATTGCAGGCAATGCATTTAGCTTTGAGCAATTCAAAGGAAAAAAAGTGTTGATTGTGAATACAGCGAGTGATTGTGGTTATACTGGTCAATATGAAAATTTAGAAAAATTATCTAAACAGTTTGCTGGGTCTTTAGTTGTGGTAGGTTTTCCTGCCAATGATTTTAAAAATCAAGAAACAAAAGACGATCAAGCCATTGCTGCTTTTTGCCAAAAAAATTATGGGGTGAGTTTTCCTTTGATGTCTAAGTCGGTGGTGTTGAAATCGAATGACCAGAATCCAGTGTATACTTGGTTAAGTACAGCCAATTTAAATGGCTGGTGCAATCAAGTGCCTGCTTGGAATTTTTGTAAATACTTAATCAATGAACAAGGTGTATTGACACATTATTTTCCAATGAGTGTGGATCCTTTGGATGCAAAAATCGTTGAGGCTATTAATCGATAGGGCAATGCTCATGGTAGTTCTCTAAAACAATTTTACCAGAGTCGATTTCCATGCCTTTGAATTTTTCTTTGATCTCATCTAATATCGCTTCGATCCCTTCGCGCTCTGTAATGCGCACCAATTGATTTCTATATTCTTTAATATTTGGCAAGCCTCTTAAGTAGTTGGCATAATGTCTGCGCATTTCATTGATGCCACCAATGGGGCCTTTCCATTCTAAAGACTTTATTAAATGTTTTCTTGCTACTTCTACACGTTCTTCAATGGAAGGAGATTTCATTTTTTCTCCAGTTGCTAAAAAATGTTTGATCTCTCTAAAGATCCATGGATATCCAATGGCAGCCCTGCCAATCATCACGCCATCCACGCCGTATTTATTTTTATATTCCAACGCTTTTTCTGGAGAATTGATATCCCCGTTACCAAAAATAGGAATATGAATTCTTGGGTCGTTTTTGATATTACCAATGATGGTCCAATCTGCCTCGCCTTTATACATCTGTACTCTGGTACGACCATGAATGGCCAAGGCTTTTATCCCAACATCTTGTAATCTTAATGCGGCTTCGTGTACATTCAAACTACTATCATCCCACCCTAATCTTGTTTTCACTGTTACAGGAAGGTTGGTACTTTTTACCACTGCTTCGGTTAAACGTACCATTAAGTCAAGGTCTCTTAAGACACCTGCGCCAGCCCCTTTCATCGCCACTTTTTTTACGGGGCAACCAAAATTAATATCTATTAAATCTGGGTTCACCGTATCTACTATTTTAGTACACAAGGCCATCGCTTCCTCATCTCCACCAAATATTTGAATCCCTATTGGGCGCTCGTAATCATAAATATCTAATTTCTGTTTGCTTTTGATGGCATCCCGAATTAAACCCTCACTGCTAATAAATTCGGTATACATGAGGTCTGCGCCATTGTCTTTGCACACGGCTCTAAACGGAGGATCACTTACGTCCTCCATGGGCGCTAATAAAAGCGGAAAATCTGGTAATTGTATGTTCCCTATAGAAACCATATGAATTCATTATCTTGCATCTAATCGATACGCCCGGCAAAGGTACCAATTAATTGCATTGACATGTATACTAATGAAAATTCTATTTTTAATATGAGCCCTGGATTCAGGATGGTTCTATTTATATCCATGACTGGATTGAGTATGATACTTGGGGGCTTAATTACTTTTTCGATTGTAGCAGCTGCATTGCATGTGCCATTTATGGAAATTCAGTCTGTTTTATTGCGCCCTGAAAATACCAACATGACGCAAATTGCCAACGCTTTTGCTTCTATTATTGGCTTTGGTGTGCCAGCTTTAGTGGTGGCTTATTTTACCAAAGGAACTTTCGCTTCTAATTTAGGGTTCAAGCCAATTACGAATGAAAAACAAGTAGGGATTGTTATTTTACTAGCTTTCACTGGCTTGATTTTGAGTGGTGCATTAGGAGACATTACAGATAAAATTACATTCTCTACTAGCATTAGAAATTGGGCAACAAATTTAGACGCCCAATATAAAAAAGCATTGATGGCGATGACTCAAATGCGTTCTATTGGTGATTTAATACTTGCGATTGTAGCCATTGCAGTGGTGCCAGCCATTGTAGAGGAATTGTATTTTAGGGGAACACTTCAAAAAATAATTACAGACTGGTCGGGGAAGCCTTTCGTTGCGATTGTGATCACTGCTATTTTATTTAGTGCATTTCATTTTTCTTATTTTGGCTTTTTGTCAAGAATGTCTTTGGGCATTGTACTTGGCTTAATTTATTATTATACCAAAACAATTTGGTTGCCGATACTCATGCATTTTGTGAACAATGCAATTGGTGTGGCTGCTTTGTATGCAGTAAGAAATAATCCAAAAAAAATTGATCAAGTATTGGACTCTAACCTCACTTATTATTGGGTGATCATTGGATTGATTGCATTGTTTATTTTGTTCAAACAATTAAAAAAGAGCACCAATGGCTTTTAATTTTTCTGTTTTTAAAGTGAGGGCATTGTCTGCTATTGTATTTGTGTTGATGATGTTAGCAGGGCTACTCTTTAATAACTGGTCTTATTTTGCTTTGTTTTTGTTGATACAAATTGGTTGTTTGTATGAATACCAAAAATTGATGCGAATTATATTTCCTTCCTATCAACAAATTTCAAAATTGCATCAATGGGGCGTATTGGTGGTGGGTACTTTGATGATGACTAGTTTAGCGCCCACCGATATTGTATTGCCCGATTTTATAAAAAATCTTTTACCTACCAATTTTCAAGGAATTGGTTTAAGATGGATTGGCTTGAAAGCCATGCCAGTAGCTCTTGTATTGATGATGGTGGCAGATGTATTTACAAGAAAAGCAGAAGTCAAAAATGTAGCGATTAGTTTTTTTGGATTCATCTATATTTCAATTAGCCTTTCTTTATTTTACGCCATGAGGGGCATGTTTTTAAATTCAGCCATGTCCATGTTTTTCCCAAATATAGAATTGATGGTACCTATTTTAGTGATTGTGACAGTTTGGGTGAATGATACCATGGCGTATATCGTTGGTTCATTTATTGGTCGTACGCCCATCTCTCCCATCTCACCTAAGAAAACTTGGGAAGGCACGATTGCTGGTGTTATTTTATCTGTTGTGATTTTATCTACTGTTGCTGGTCAATTTATTCCTATCGCGACTAAGTACCTGTATATGATCACTATTGTAGCATCTGTGATGGGCAATTTGGGCGATCTTTTTGAAAGCAAATTAAAACGCTTGGCAGGCGTGAAAGACAGTGGTAGTATGATGCCTGGACATGGTGGCTTCTTAGACCGATTTGATTCTATCTTGTTTGCAGGACCATTTGTTTGGATATTGCTTCAATTTATCTTTTAGATGAATTACCTTTGCCCAAATTGTTATTTATGACCATACACAGAGAAGGAACAGCTACGATTGCTTTGATTGCATTTGTGGTAGGTGTTTTGAATTTAATTAATTTCTCTTATTTATTTCCAATAAGTGCTTTGTTGGCATGGTGTGTATTTGCAATTACAGTCGCTTTCTTTTTATTCATTGTGTCTTTCTTTAGAATGCCCAATCGTGCATTAACAATGGACCCTTCGGCCATTATTGCACCTGCAGATGGGAAAGTTGTGGTGATTGAGGAAGTGATGCCAGATGAGTTTTATAAGGAGCCAAGAATTCAGATCAGTGTTTTTATGAGTCCTGCGAATGTGCATGTAAATCGATTGCCAGTTGCAGGTAAGATCATCTATAACCAATACCATCCTGGAAAATTTCTAGTTGCATGGCATCCTAAGTCTTCTACTGATAATGAAAGATGGTCTGTGGTGGTTGAAAATGAAAAGGGGACTATTTTATTAAAGCAGATTGCTGGAGCACTTGCTAGAAGAATATGTAATTACGCGGCTGTTGATAGTTCATTCAATCAGTGTGATGAATATGGTTTCATTAAATTCGGTAGCAGGGTAGATTTGTTATTACCAATTGGCACGCAAATCAATTGCAAAATTGGAGATGCCGTGCAAGGTGGCGTCACTGTGTTAGCAAGATGGTAATCAACTAGGCAGCTACTTATAAGATATTTTCCAATTCTTTTAAATGTGTGATGGTATAAGTTGCAGGAATCGTTGGTACAACTTGAATATGATTCACAAAAATGGTATCCATTCCTATATTGATCCCGCCTTGTATATCTGCCGACTCATTGTCGCCAATCATAATACTTTTCTCAACACTTGCATTGGCGTTTTTTAAAGCATATTCAAAAATTTCCTTTTGCGGTTTCAAACTATTACTTGCTTCGGAAGTAATGACTTCGGTAAAAAAATCCTTTAACCCAGAGTTTTTTATTTTTTTAAATTGCACCGATTCAAAACCATTGGTGATTAAGTGCATTTTATATTCCTTCTGTTTTAAGTAGTCTAAGATTTCGATGGTGTAGGGGAATAAATGTTTTTTATTCGGCAGAATCTCTAAATATGCTTGAGACATTTCTTTTGCCAATGGTTCATTGGCTACTTTAAAATCTAATAAACTTAAATACACCCTTTTCCATCTCAACTCTTCTTGCTTGATAAAGCCCTTGGTGTATCGGTCCCATAAACGGTGATTATGGGCAGAATAAGTGCTGTAAAATCCATCAAAATCAACAATGCCTAAGTCCGCTAAACGGTGCGTGGTATATAGTTCTTGGATCGTTTCTTTAGAATTGGTCTCGAAATCCCAAAGGGTATGATCTAGGTCAAAAAAAAGGTCTTTATAGGCCATTTGTATGGGATGAATTGGTAATTGAAATGCTAAATTACCATTTTGCATGTTATCTTTATCTAGTAAAGTATGAATTTATGAATATCATTATTACTGGTGCTTCAAAAGGGATTGGTTTTGCCATTGCAAACGCTTTTGCAGCAGCTGGACACAATTTGTATCTAACAAGTAAGACCCCTGCCGACCTCTCTAGTGCAGCAGCATCCTTACAAAAAACATATCCTAACGTAAAGGTGGACTTTGTGCAGGCAGATTTGTCTATTCAAGCACAGGTGCACTGTTTTTCTGAATGGGTTTTAGCAAGAATCACGCCGGATGTATTGGTGAACAATGCGGGCTATTTTTTACCTGGTCAATTACAAGACGAACCGGATGGACAATTAGAAGCACAATTGAATGCGAATTTATTTTCGGCTTATCATTTGACTCGTGATCTTTTACCAGCGATGATCAAAGCAAAACAAGGTCATATTTTTAATATCTGTTCTATCGCTTCTTTACAAGCCTATCCACATGGAGGATCTTATAGTATTTCTAAATATGCATTGCTTGGATTTTCTACCAACCTAAGACTAGAATTAAAAGACAAAGGGATTAAAGTGACAGCAGTTTGTCCTGGTGCCACTTATACCAATAGCTGGAAGGGTTCTGGCGTGGCAGAAGATCGTATCATGGAAGCAGATGATATTGCAAAGATGATTTATGCAGCGACACAATTAAGTCCTCAAGCGGTGGTAGAAGATATTGTGATGCGCCCACAGTTGGGAGATTTGTAAAAAATTAAGTATTGAGTGATTGGTTAAATTTCGATACGTAAATTTTTCAATTAGCAGTCAGAATCGCTCGAGTTCTTACTCATCCTGTGCATTCTTTACTGTATCCGGTGCGTCTATTTTACTTGCACTACTAAAACTTGCTCTTGCTGCTTTGGTAGCAGCCAATCTTTCTACAATCACTGCTGCAATTAGTTTTGCTGCATCTTCATTTGGATTTAATTGTAGTATATATTTCAACTTTTCTTCAGATACATCAATACGGTATAGTAATTGCACCAACTTATTAAAATCATGTTGTATGCAATCATTGATGTAGGCAATTAAATCGCTAGGGCCTAGTTGTTCTAATTCGGAAAATGTTTTTTCCATGAGGTTATTTTTACCTGATTTTTTCTGTGACACCTAAACTAAATAAGGCGAAGTCGTATTTGACAGGATCTCTTGCATCTAAAGTTCGGCAATAATCAGTTAACTCCAAGGCAGTCAACCAATCTATTTGAGGACGGGAGATCAGACCAAAAGCCCTGGATACCCTTGCTACATGCACATCAATTGGTATGATTAAATCGGCAGGGGAGATGGCTTTCCATAAACCAAAGTCAACCCCATGTTGATCCTTGCGGACCATCCATCTTAAAAACATATTCAATCTTTTACAAGTAGATCCATTTTCGGGAGATGCAATATGTTTTTTAGTACGATCTGGTGCGTCCTCTAATGAGAAAAAGTAATTTTTAAAATGGACTAATCCTGCTTCCACTTTTTTTATTTTTTTACCTGATTGCTGGTCAATGAAAAAAGCAGTTTCTAAACTTTTTTGCGTGGTATAATGTTGTTTAAAGAAAGCGATACAATACAATAAATCGGTATCCTTGAATGTGCGATGCGCGAAACCTATTAATTTTTTAAGATCAAGTTCCTGGTGTTGGGTACAAAATTCAAAAGGCGCATTGTCCATCCTTTCCAGTAATTCCTTACTCTTTTGAATGATGGTGGTGCGATTGCCCCAAGCAAAAATGGCGGCAAAAAAAGCAGCAATTTCAATGTCTTGCTGCTTTGTAAATAGATGAGGTATACTAATTGGATCTTTTTCGATAAAGTCAATATGATTGTATTGCTTTACTTTTTGATCGAGTAATTGTTTGATTGCAGGGTTCATTATCCAATGGCCTGTGCTAAGTCTGCGATGATATCTTCGGCATCTTCAATCCCTACACTTAAACGAATTAATCCATCTGCTAGTCCGTTGGCAATTCTTTGTTCACGTGGGATAGATGCATGTGTCATGCTTGCAGGGTGATTGATCAAGGATTCAACGCCTCCTAAACTTTCGGCCAATGAAAATATTTTTGTACTTGATAATACTTTGGTGGCTGCGGCAATGCTGTCATCTTTTAATACAAAACTCATCATCCCACCAAATCCACGCATTTGTTTTTTAGCAATATCGTGGTTATGATGGTCTGTAAAGCCACACCAGTATACTTTTGCTACTTTTGGATGCTGACGTAAATAGGCGGCAACTTTTTCACCATTCTCACAATGCCTTTGCATTCTTACATGCAATGTTTTGATGCCTCTTAAGACTAAAAAGCAATCCTGTGGTCCTGGCACTGCCCCCGTACTTTTTTGAATAAAATACAATTGGTCTCTTAGTGTTTGATCATTCAACATCAAACAACCTTGAATGACATCACTATGACCTCCTAAATATTTAGTAGCCGAGTGCATTACAATGGTGGCACCTTGATCCAAGGGATTTTGTAAATAAGGAGAGGCGAATGTATTGTCTACACAAACAATGCAGTTGTGTTTTTTGCCTATTGCTGATACCGCTTGGATATCTGTGATATTCATCAATGGATTGGTAGGTGTTTCTACCCAAATTAATTTAGTATTTGCTGTCATTGCAGCTGCGACATTATTGACATCAGAAGTATCTACATAAATAAATTTGATGCCCATCTTCTCATGCACTTTTGAAAACAACCTGAAGGACCCGCCATACATATCATGCGCTGCAACGACTTCGTCCCCTGGCACTAATAAACGCATCACAGCGTCTGTTGCTGCCACACCACTTGCAAAAGCCAATCCAAATTTTGCATTTTCAATCACCGCAAAAGCTTCTTCCAAAGCGAACCTTGTTGGATTTTGACTTCTTGCATATTCATAGCCCTGATGTACGCCAGGAGCAGATTGTACATAAGTAGAGGTTTGGTAAATTGGCGTCATAATGGCGCCCGTACTTGGATCTGGATGCGCACCTGCATGAATATATTTGGTCCCTAAATTATTTTTATTGCTCATCTTAAATTGTATTTATTATTTTTTGTATAAATTTTTTTGAACCACACTCAATATTTAATGACATTTCCGTTTTTAAACATACGGTAAGAAAAGACAGAGGGAATGATGACCATCACTCCAGTGGCCAACATAAAACCAATGAAGCCAAATTTCATGGGTAATAAAAATGTCACAACTGCTTGAAACAATCCACCATAGATCCAAATTTTTCCTGCTACTTTATGTGTCTCATTCCAGTTGTCTACATTTTCTAATGTCCAAGGCAATTTAAATCCTACAAAATAATTTTGTTTAAACTTAGGCATATACCAACCAAGTCCTACAAAAGACAATCCAACCAATGGTAAAATCAATTTGCCTACATTGATCTCATCTGCATGGGTTGAACTATATATAATAATCGCACTTAAAGCACTTAAAAAAACAACTGTTAAAACGGCAAAATCCTTATAAAGTGTATCGTTTGCTTCATCGTATTTTTTAGGATCGATTTTTTTTAGGTTTGATAATAGCACATAAACAAAAATACTCACAGCCCCCATAATCCCTGGGCCTAAAAAAATGCTAGATGGGCCACCCCATGCGTCTGGTTTACCCTCGATATTAAAATGCGTTGGAATTCGACTTGGTAATTGAGGGAAAATCAAGGCACCATAAATAAATGGGGCGATAATCAGCAGGGCCACAAGCCAAGGACCGTATTTTTTAGTATTCATGGCGTTCAATTTGATGCTCAAGGTACAAAATTTTGCCTTAGGAACCTTTTACATGAATTGGGCAAATCTGCTTAAATAAATTACTTTTGCATCAAATCAATCGACATGAGCAAAGGACCAATTTCACAGTTTATAGAACATAACTATCGACATTTTAATGCTGCTGCCTTAGTAGATGCGGCTAAAGGCTACGAAACCCATTTATTAGAAGGGGGCAAGATGTTAGTGAGCTTGGCAGGTGCCATGAGCACGGCCGAGTTGGGCATCAGCTTAGCGGAGATGATTCGTCAAGACAAGATTGCGATTATCAGCTGTACTGGTGCCAATTTAGAGGAAGATGTGATGAAC
>Ga0114979_10003618_pt1 | contig 10316 bp, 8 predicted proteins | sample S_140625_EF_Meta_FD_87315 | JGI IMG/M metagenome (GOLD analysis project Ga0114979, IMG submission 87315) | Freshwater microbial communities from Lake Simoncouche, Canada to study carbon cycling - S_140625_EF_MetaG | ecosystem: Environmental > Aquatic > Freshwater > Lake | place: Lake... | reverse complement strand
GTTAACGCGTCTACATTTTCACCATTCAATTTGATATCCAGCTTAATCAAATCTGATGCCCGATAATCTATAAGGGCATAATCAAAGGAAGCATAACCTCTTGAAATTGACTTTAACCTATCGTAGAAATCGAAAACAATTTCTGCAAGAGGAAGCTCAAAACTTAATTCAACCCTGTAAGGAGTCAAATAAACCTGTCTGGAAAGAATCCCTCTTTTATCAAGACAAAGATTCATAATAGTTCCAATATAATCAGGCTTTGTAATTATTTGAGCTCTAATGTAAGGTTCCTCTACCCGATCAATCCTGGAGGGATCAGGCAAATCAGAGGGAGTACGAACCACAGATGATTCATTATTGGTGGTAAAAACGGTGTAGGACACGTTAGGTACCGTAGTAATCACCTCCATATTAAACTCTCTGGATAATCTTTCCTGAATAATTTCCAGGTGCAGCATACCGAGGAATCCACAACGGAAACCAAAGCCAAGGGCCTGAGAAGTTTCGGCTTCGAAAACAAGCGAAGCGTCATTTAACTGTAATTTTTCTAAACTGTCTCTTAAATCTTCAAAATCATCATTATCGATGGGAAAGATACCCGCAAACACCATGGGTTTCACCTCCTCAAAGCCGTGAATAGCTTCCATGCATGGTTTGTCTACATGCGTAATGGTATCTCCAACCTTAATTTCCTTTGATTCCTTAATCCCGGTAATAACATAACCAACATCACCTGTTTTGAGCACATCTCTGGGCATTTGATTAATCTGTAGTATTCCGATTTCATCAGCAAGATATTCTCGACTGCCATAAAAGAACCTGATTTTATCACCTTTTTTTAAGGTACCATTCATGATTCGAAAATAGGCTATAACCCCTCTAAATGAGTTAAAAACCGAATCAAAAATAAGCGCTTGTAATGGGGCATCAGAATCTCCTTTTGGGGGAGAAATTCTGTCAACGATAGCTTTCATAATATCAGGAACACCAATACCTGTTTTTCCACTTGCGAGAATAATATCTTCGCGTTTGCATCCAATCAAATCGATGATCTGATCTGCCACTTCTTCAATGTTCGCATTTTCCATATCCACTTTATTAAGGATAGGAATAATTTCCAAATCATGTTCAATAGCTAAATAAAGATTTGAAATGGTTTGAGCCTGAATGCCTTGAGTTGAGTCAATAAGCAACAAAGCACCTTCACAAGCGGCAATAGAACGAGATACCTCGTAAGAAAAATCTACGTGACCTGGGGTGTCTATTAGATTAAATGTATATCTGTTGCCATCGTCATGTGGGTAATACATTTGTACTGCATGACTTTTTATTGTGATACCTCTCTCTCTTTCAAGATCCATACTATCCAATGCCTGATCTTTCATCTGGCGTTTATCAATGGTATGCGTAAAATCCATTAATCTGTCGGACAAGGTACTTTTTCCATGATCGATATGGGCTATGACACAAAAATTTCTGATAAATTTCATATTGCTGTTTAAATAAAATTCGACTATTTCAAAATTAAATGCAAAAATAAGCAAGCTTAGGGACTTTAAGTCACCAACTGATATATTTTAGAAAATATGTCTAATTATGTAGGCAGCATTTCTAATAATCTTTCGTTTAATGAAGTAGAAAAATGAATATGCATCATAGAATTATATTTTTATTTTTAGTGCTGTTAGGAATAACAACCTGTAAAAGGGAAAGTTTGGAACCTACTATTATTGTAGCAAATATTGAAAGGGAATTTTCTATAAGTTATGTTGAAAAATTTTCCAAAACAGGTCGTCACCTGCAGTTTGATATAAGTACGCTAAAAGAACAACCCTGTGGAAATTATTATGTAAAAACAGATTGGTTACAAAGTGCATCGCTCCTTAAGTTAAATATAAGTGGTATTGAAAAGAATGGAGTTTGTTCAGGAAATGCAGCTATTGCAAAAGGTGTAGCTATTTCCGAACCATTTCCTGAAGGATCATGGCCCATAGATGTTTATATTCAGAATATTATTCGAAATCCAGGTAAATTAATTATTCAAAAAAATAGTTATCAACTCTTACTGGAAAGCTCCTACGGCATCACTTTAGTACAAAAAGATTTACAGAAAATACCCACTGGAACCATTTGGGGGTATATCGCTTATAAACCAGAATATGCGGCGACATCCAGGGTCTTTTTGGAGGAATTAAAGAAATTAACCCGAAATAATCTCTTGGCAGATGGAGAATATGGGTACTTTAATATTCAAAATGAAGAAATAAAATTCAAGGAAATTCCTGCTGATTATTCCGTCCTTCCTATTATTCGTTTACAAAATTCTAATGTTGATTTAATTTTAAATTTAGTCAATACCTTTAGAAAAAATCATCCGTTAAATTTTACTATTCAACTCTCTGACACGAATGGAATTTTTTATTAAATTTTGTTTTTTAGTCTCTTTAAATTCAAAAGTAAATCCATTAAGTATAAGTAATTGATACCTTTTTTTATCAAAACGGTATAATTTTGCAGGCCGGTGCGCTACTTTATCTTGTGATTCATTCATATCAACCAACAAGTCCATAGCTAATATTTTTTTTCTAAAATTCCGTTTATCCAGCATTATATCTAATACCGCTTCATATAAATGTTGCAATTGAGTTAAGGTGAAATTGGGTGGTAGCAATTCAAAACCTACTGGTCTTATTCTTACCAAAATTTTTAATCTGTGTAAGCAAACCTGAAGAATTTCCAGATGATCAAACGCCAGTTTATTTAAATCTGACACCCTATGCCATCTTGCTTTCAAAGCAATCCCTGCAGATTGAATTAAATAATTTTCAATCTTCACCAAAGAAAAATAAGCTACCGTGAGAACACGACCACTGGGATGTCTGTCCACTTTTCCAAATGTTTTCACCTGTTCTAAAAACACATTTTTTAAACCTGTGAGTTCCTCCAAAATTCTATTTGCCGCATCATCAATATTTTCAGATGCATGTACAAAATAACCTGGCAATGCCCATTCTCCCAAAAACGGATCTTCTCCCCTCTTTATGAGCAAAACTTTTAAATCCCCTTCATCAAATCCAAAAATTACATTATCAACCGTAAATGCAGATTCAAAAAAATTATCTAAAATGGATGCCATAATCTACAACTTATTAATTATCTACAAGATAAGTATAACTAATTGAAATATTATCACACAAAAAAACCCACAACCTTGAGATTGTGGGTTTTAAAAAAGTTATTTACCGTTAATGATTATCCTTACAAAGGCCAACAATTTCATGAAAAACATCATGAAGGGCAGTTAACTTTTGAGTAAGTATGGCATCTTTTGATTTTTTCTTTACCAACGTATCCAATTCTTTAGAGCCAGCAATAAGCTTTGTTAAGGCATCTTTAATTACAGGAGTGGAAAAATCTTCTGGTATAGCTTCAACCATTAATGCTTGTGCTTTGGTAACCATTTCCGCGCTTCTGGTTTTTATAGGTTTTAAATTTCCCTCTTCACTAGGGTGAAAAGTACCTGCCATAACCCCATGGAAAGTGTTCAAAGCTGGCCACTGATCCCAGATACTTTTTTTAGGTGGCATAGCGGCATCATATCTTTTACTGACTTCATTCCAGTTAATAACGCTCCAAATCGCTGTTAAATAATCTGGACGTTTATTTTGGTATTTTAAATAATAAGCGTGTTCCCAAACATCAATTCCTAAAATGGGTGTACCTTTTATTTCCGCAATATCCATTAAAGGATTATCTTGGTTTGGTGTAGAACAAACAGCCAGTTTATTGTCTGGTGTAACAATAAGCCAGGCCCAGCCAGAACCAAAACGAGTTGCGGCAGCAGCGTTAATTAGTTTTTTAAGGCTATCTATAGAGATAAATTGTTTTTCAATTGCTTTTTTAAGCCCAGCATTAGGCATCGTATTCTTTTCAGCCGTTAATACACTCCAAAAAAGAGAATGATTAAAATGCCCACCTCCATTATTTCTCACAGCCGTTGAATATTTTGATATATTTTTATTTATATCATCAATACTCATTTCTGCTGCGGGTGTACCCTTTACCGCATTATTAAGGTTATTTACATAAGCAGCATGATGCTTACTATGATGAATTTCCATCGTCTGGGCATCAATCACAGGCTCCAATGCATTATATGCATAAGGCAATTGGGGTAAAGAGAACTGGGCCATCAAATTTCCCATTAAACCAAATACCAATAATAACAAAGTTAATTTTCTCATGTCGATTTATTTTATAAACTATAAACCCCAAAAGTACCATTTTGGATTAATGGTTATCTATTTTTCTGTCTTCTAAATATATATCTCGTGATAAAAATTCCTTCCCCACTGGAGGAAGCTCCAACACCCGTTTTAGAATCAGTCACACTCACATCATTTTTGCTGTAAACGCCAGAAACGGTTTGTGATAATTCCCATCCTTCTTCACCTAATTCATTGAATTTTTGAACCACAAGTAAATCGTTTGCTTTGATATTTTTAAAATTAATACCAATCAAACTAAAAAAGTTTTCCATTTTGTATTCTTCCAAAACGCCCCCATCATCACTTAACAAAAGTCTGGATCTTCCAAGACCACCAGGAATAACACTTTCAACAGCGGTAATAATTTGGTATTCCCATACAATCCCTCTGGTCTGCGCTTTTGAATTTAACGGCAACAAGAACAAAACAGGAATAGTGCAAAGTTTTAAAAAAGTAAATAAACTTTTCATATTATAATTATTTTAGTTATTAAACTTCCTGACAATCCATGTGTCCTGAATATATAGCTCATTTTCACTGGATATATGTTTTAAAATTTCAAAAGATTGAAATAATTTTTCCATAAATGGATTTGGATGGAAACTTGAATAAGTTCTATGCCCCTCTCGAACTGAATCCCTGATAATTAAGTTTCCCTTTTCAAATTCTTTTTTTTCTATTTCTGTCAATTTACATTTAAAAGAATTTCCCTGGGTAGTTAAAAATAAAATACCCCCAGGTTTTAAGACCCTACTAAATTCTTCCATCCACATAAAATGAGCTGATTCAGATAAATGGGTCAAAATAGAAATGCCGTAAATTAAATCAAATATATGATTATCAACTGCTAATGGAGGATTTAATTGCTGATTTATAAAATGTATGTTTTGCAAATGCTGACGACACCAATTTAATGAGTCTTTATTTACATCAGACCCATAACAAATATATTGATCTTCTGTCCAGTGACGAATCACCCTTCCCGGACCACAACCCCAATCCAATAGGACACAATGCTCGCCTGGCAACCATTCTTTCGTTAAATGCTGAATCCATTCCTGGGTTCTTTTACCCCCAAAATAATAACTGCTATAATCCAGTTTAAAGGATTCATACATCAAATAATCAGGTGGTAAAGCAATTTCAGGATAATTAGACTTAAATTCTTTGTTACGTTTGAAATTTCTCCCTTTTAAAAAAAAGTACCTCAGATAATCAGCAAAGTGTAATAATCTTATTTTTCGTAAGAACCATGAAAGTGAATTTTTGAAATGAGTCATACAAGTTAAATTAAAGCATTACTTCAATGGAGAAACTATTATTTTATATGGCCTTCCATGATCCTCCATTTTTAACCAGTAAATACCTGGTGAATACCCTGAAATATCAAAAGTACAGATGCCAAAAGTTGATTTTTGTTGTAAAAATCGCCCCATAAAATCAAACAGGTAAATATTTTTTTCTATTCCTAAATGATTATTCGATTTTATCTGAAGGAGACCAGAAGTAGGATTGGGATAAATTTCGAGCGAAAATTCCTGAAGATCTGTCGCTAAAGCCGTTGATAAAGAGCAATTTGTTTGACCTAACAGCGTTGATCTATAACCATTTAAGGTGGCAGTCATTCTTTTTTTCTGACCCTCGGTAAACATATACATACATTCATCATCTACATAATCCATATAATTAAAGAAAAGCACCCCATTTCCAGAGGGTGAACAATCGTCTCTCACAGGAAATCCAGGGCAATCATAATTAGCTTCAAACTGCACAGGTGTATCTTCAACTTCGTCTCCCTCTTCACATTCGCTGTCATCGGGTCCCCAAAGATGTTCTAAGTTAAAATAATGTCCCATTTCGTGGGTAGCAGTTCTACCTTTGTGATTAGGATAAGAAGCAACAGCCGTTCCCAAGCTTCCAAAATATTGCGAAGAAATAACCAGTCCATCAGCTTCAGGTGGATCGGCTGTACCAGGTAAAAAAGCAAAACCATAAAGATCTTCACCAGCTTCACATACCCAGATATTGATATATTTTTTTATATTCCAAGGATCTTTACCCCCTTTTAACGTGGAAAACCATCGGTCCTTATCTCCTATATCAGTAACGGTCGTTTTCGTCCGAGTGATACCGTTTGTCACCATGCCAGCAGGATCACGGGCAGCAAGACAAAATTCAATACCGGTATCTGCAACTAAATTTGAAAAAGGAGGAGGAGTTTTATTAAAATCACTATTAAGTTTTCTAAAATCCCTGTTTAAAATATCAATTTGAGATTTTATCTGTTCGTCTGAAATATTTTGATTTGACGTTCGCCAAATAACGTGTACGACCACAGGAATTTTTACTACTGCATTTTTGGATTTAGAATAATCATCCTTTTCAACCCAGTTTTTAGTAAATTCCGAAATAACTTCTCTCTCATGAATCAAATCGGGGTTTCTCAGTAGTGCTTCATAGCGCTTAGTTTCTGTTCCACATTTTTTTTGACTTATCCCAATATAAGGAAATAAAAAAAGGAATAAAAAGAATATAGTGCCCCTATGTTTTCCCACATTTTCTGGTTAAATGGTTAAATAAAATTGCGCATAATCATCTGCATGGTCTAACATTGTTTTTAAGTCAACTTCTGTTGTTAAGGCATTTGTTATACTTAATCTTAGAAAAACGCAGTCCTTTAGTACCGTTTGAACAATATAAAATTTCCCAGAAGTAACAATTTGTTCTCTAATATACTTATTTAATTCATTTAAATCAACTATTTTGGATTGTGCAGAAGGAATATAGCGAAAACAAATAATATTACAAGAGGGTGCAACGGGGAGCTCCCAATGATTTCTGGTAAGAATTAACTGTTGAAAATATTGACAAAGGGCATTTACCTTATCTATGTATTCAGAAAAAAGAGACGTACCATATTGATAAAGTAAAGTATAAACAGGAAGGCTCAACATAGATTTTGTGCATTCAAAAGATCTTTTAGCCACATTATGCCATTCAAAAGAGTCATCATTTTCCCAGAGGTAATGCGCGTGTTGAGCAAAAGTTTTAAATTGGTTTCTACCATCGTTTAAAACCAGTGCGGTTATGAGCGTAGGAGAAAGAAGCATTTTATGAAAATCCATGGCCACACTGTCTGCCAAGTTTATTCCCTCAACTAAAAATCGCCATTTTTCAGAAAAAGCATTTGCTGCACCATGGGCGCCATCGACATGAAACCATAATTTATTTTCCTTACAAAAAGTAGCAATTTCCAATAAATCATCAAACGAACCAGTTGCTGTTGAGCAAGCTGAACCCACCACTGCAATGACCTCTAATCCCTTATTTTTTGCATCCTCTAAAAAAGCAGGCAACAAATCAGTTCTCATTTTGTAATGATCATCAACTGGAATTTTTATAATTCCATCACTTCCCCACCCCATAATTTTCACTGCTCTTTCCACACAATAATGGGCTTCTTCAGAAACCATGAGCGCCATTTTAGATTTATTTCCTGAAGACCAGACTGGAAATTCTGAAACACAGGCTCTGGCGGTAAGCAATGCGGTAAGATTTGCCAAAGTACCTCCATGGCATAATAATCCATTGGCATTTTCCGAAAAACCAAAGGCCTTTGCCACTACGTTAATGACCGCTCTTTCCATGGATGTCCCTGGGATACCCATTTCAAAAACAGCCATTCCATTATTCATAAATGCATTTAACAAGCCGCCCAAAGCAGCTGAGGGAGCTGGCGGATTTACCTGATGCCCCATGTAACCTGGATGATGAATATGGATTCCCTCTTCCAAAACTTTAGTAAAAAGGGTAATAAGATTTTTAGATTCTGAATTCTCAAGTTCCTTTTCCCAATTTGAATAAGCTAATTCAGGAGAAAATTGAGGCATAACCTGAATATTCTCCTCTCGGGCATCCAATCTATCTAAATAATCTGCAAGTAAATCAACTAAAGCATGCCCTTCGTTTCGAAATTTATCAGCATTATAAGCATCAGCGATATAGTTTTTATTTTTTTCAAGCATTATATAAAAAATTAGTGGGCAAAATTCACCTTAAAATCACCTTTAATCCTTTCAATAGCGGGATTGTAGTAGCCAAATTTCAGGTCTGGAAAAAGATCATTCAGATGTGCCATCATATTTTTAATACCTATATAAGAAGGCGTATCAGCAACATTAATGCGTCCGAGATACCAGTCTGGATCGATATTAAAATTTCTCCATTGAATCATTTTAAGCCCGGTTTCCCTAATTAGAAACTCCAGGGCATCAATTTCTTCCGGGGAATCTGTCATTCCAGGAAAAACAAAATAATTCAAACTTGTCCAACCGCCATAATCGTTCATGATACGAATGCTTTTCAAAACATCCTCGAACGAATAATTATTTGGTCTGTAATAAGCTGTATAAATAGCAGGTTGGGCAGAATTAATACTTACCCTCATGCTATTAAGACCTGCTTTACAAAGAGCCTCAACCGCATCGGGTTTACTGCCATTTGTATTGATATTGATACTTCCCTTATCCGTAAATTTGCGGATTTCCTTGATTGCAGGAACCAATGTTTCCCACATGAGCAATGGTTCCCCCTCACATCCTTGACCAAAACTAATGAGAGGGAAAGGAGCAGATTCCAGATGGGGAACCGTAAACTCGACGATTTCTTGAACGGTAGGTTTGAAATTTAATCTTTCCTGATTAGAAACGATAGGTTCTTCGTCGGGTTGTAATGAAATACAACCTAAACAATTTGAATTACAGGCGGGAGAAACAGGCACCGGACATTCCCAGCGCCCCATAAAATAATTTCTTGCTGCGGGACAGGTATAAGTTAGGGCACAATTAGAAGCCAGGTGTTCAACCAATCTATTATTAGGATAGGATCTTCTAAAAAGCGCTACGCCAGTCTTTATTTTCTCATCATCAAAACCAGCACATTCTTGTCTGATATCTTCTTCGATACGAACAGCAGGAACATAAAATTTATCTTTTGAAAATCCAACTGCCGTATAACAAAACAAGGAAAGCACGGGAGCGTTTTCTTTTCTATCAAAAGTTGCAAGAAATAAACCTGTATAAGCTGGAGGGATAAAGGCAGCCACGGCATTTCCTTTATAACAAAACCTTATTTCTCCGGAATCAACATCTTTACCATAAGGAATTCGATCTGGCAAGGTATAAAGGGAACCACCTTGAGGGAGTTCAATCCAATCTTCCAAAGGAATCTCATCAGCATACCAGCCACTTCTACCTAAGGCATACAAAGAAGTATCTTCAAAAACATTTCCATTTTCATCGGCATAAAGAAGAAATGGAGAAGTATTTAGGGACATAAAATCAATATTTTTGACAAAAATAGGATTTTTTAAGCCCTTCATCGAAAAAAGTAAATAAAATAGCCCATAAGGTTTGTAAATTTGTAAAAAAGCCAAATATGCTACATTTCTTAAGATCTTTAATTGCATCCTGTTTAGGAACTATTCTTGCTTTAGTTGCCTTAATATTTATAGGAATTGCCATTGCCGCTTCCATTGCCAGTGAAAGTAGTAATCCACCTGAATTAACTTCTAATTCTATTTTAAGGCTAACCTTTGACCAATCTATTCCAGAATTAACCAATAATGCAGAATTAGATCCTTTCCAATCTATAAAGGGAGATGATTTATTGGGACTTCATGAAATCATAGCAACAATAGCCCAGGCGAAAGCAGATCCAAGAATAAAAGGTATCTTTTTAGATATGGAAATGCCAGGTTTTTCAGGCTATGCCACTGTAAAATCTATTAGAGATGCATTGGTTTCTTTTAAAAAAAGCGGGAAATTCATCATTTCTCATTCTAAATTTTATATGCAATCAGACTACTACCTGGCCAGTGTAGCAGACAAGGTTTATGCCAATCCCGTGGGTATTTTTGAAGTCAGAGGGATGGTTGCTGAAGTGCCATTTTACAAAAACCTGCTGGATAAACTTGGTGTAAAAATGCAGATTTATTACGCCGGAAAATTTAAAGGTGCTACAGAACCTTATAGACTTACCAAATTAAGT
>Ga0114979_10003617_pt1 | contig 10316 bp, 10 predicted proteins | sample S_140625_EF_Meta_FD_87315 | JGI IMG/M metagenome (GOLD analysis project Ga0114979, IMG submission 87315) | Freshwater microbial communities from Lake Simoncouche, Canada to study carbon cycling - S_140625_EF_MetaG | ecosystem: Environmental > Aquatic > Freshwater > Lake | place: Lake... | reverse complement strand
GTCGCCGAGCCTGTCGCCGAGCCCGTGGCCAAGACGTACTTCAAGCCCATGGACGTCGCCAAGGCCCACGCCGACCACACGCTCCGCATCGGCGACCTCCCCTTCGACATTCAGTGGGGCGACCTCAAGGCCCTCTTTGACGGTGTCGGCGTGCCCTTTGCCAAGAATGGGTGCGTGATTGCCCGAGAGACTGGTAACCCTAAGAGGGGAATACCTCCAGTGCCCATCCTCTCCATCGACCCCAAGATCAAGCTCCGTGTGCCCGCCCGTGCCACTCCCTGGGACGATTACACCAAGTCTCCCAAGGGCGGCGCCTTCGTCAAGTTTGACTCGCACGCCCAGGCCGAGCGGGCCCTCCTCAAGCTCCAAGGGACTCTCTCCATGCGCTGCTCGTACATGGGGGTCACCAAGCGCCCCCACATTGACTGGGCGGCCACCGACTCCAAGTGAAAATCAAATTTAAAGTGACCGAACTTGTATAAAAAACCAAAGGCAGAAAACCGAAAGCAGAAAGACCCACAAAAAAAGCACCACGAGTGTTTTTTTCTACTCTCAAAAATTGACTGAGGCGTTCCCGTGTATCCAAGGCCAGGCCAATCCCACCATGAATACCATCAGCAGCAACAGCAGCAACAGCAGCAACAACAGCAACAACAATGACGCATTCGAGAGCCACATCGTCGTGAGCCGACACGCAGAGGCGGCCACGGCGCCCCTGGCCTTTTTCGAGACGGACGACGGATACGTGGTCGTCCGCTGGTCCGCCTCTCTGAGAAGGGCCTATCTCCAATACGTGCGCACGGCCGAGCCCGGCGACCCCTATCGGTGGCATGTCCAGACCGACGCACCGGTGCGCCAGAGCCTCGCCAACGTCCTGGACTTGGACAGCATGCCCAAGCGGGTGGCGCTAGACCGCCTCGTGTTCCACGAGTCCCCCGTCGGCTCGCACGCAGTGGACGGCCTCGGGTTCCTCGAGAGCCATTGGTCCGACTTGGTGCGGGACCGCATCACCGTCACGGCCAATCTGGCGTTCGACAATTCCGACCACGACAGACAGACGGCATTCAACAATATTCTCAATCGTCAGCTCTTCTACCGACAGGGGGCGGCGTTTGCACGGCTGCGTGCGCCGTACGAATCGGCTTGAAAAAATTGAAGTCCTCTGGGTCTATTTTATTGGGTGCGGCGAAGACACACTCCACACGACAACCGACAAACAACAACAAACAACAATCCACAGAATGAAGTGCTACTTCAACGACATGCCCATTGGGAAGCGCCTGAATCACATGGACAGGTTCCCGTTCCATGACGTCATCGACCATCTCACGTGGGCGGCGATGAAGGGCGAGCTCACGCCCAAGCAGATTGGCTGGTACTGCGAGAGACAGCCCCACAGCGTGGGCGATGCCTACACGGTCCTCCAGAATCTCGAGAACTACGCCAAGGGATACACGGACGTCGAGGAGAGCCTCCTGGGGGCCGGCCGGCGGTTCGCCGAGCACCCCTCGGAGGCGAGGGCCTTGCGCAGGGACCAACTCGTCTCCATCTCCACGGTCATGTACCGCAAAGAGTGGGTCGAGTGCGTCGACCCGAACAAGACGGCGTGGCGGGCCTATATCGAGAGCCTCGTGCGGGCCTTGGACCCCGCCGGCCTGACGAAGGTGGGGAGGACACGGGCGGGACTCTGGGCCCGTCTCGGGACGGTCTGGACAGAAGAGGCGGCCCTCAAGGTCCTCGAGTTGAACGAGTGCCTGGGGGGGCCGCCTCTTCACTCGCCAGGCCCTTGGCTCCCGAGGGGCCCTGGCTCGATTCTCTTTGAGCCGATCGCCTCCGACGTGCACCGCTACACGGACAGGCAGCTCGAGTCCTATGCCTGCCCTGAAGAGCCCAAGGGGGCGCACTGCCCTCTCTGTCTCGTCCGAGAGTGGGCGGCGCTGGAGCCCGACCGGCTGGCTCGCATCGCCCTGTCCGTCGACAGGCGCCTCACTCGGAGGGAGCAGGCCTACGAGGACGATGCCCTCTTTGTATGGGAGGAGGACGAGGATGATTGCTACAGGGAGGACGATTAGGGGCTGCGCATCACCATTTTTTCTGGAAAAAAATTGAAGAAACGCCGCCGGCCCAAGAGGAGGTGCGCAGCGACTGAACTTCCTGCCCCCACAAATCACACGCATTTGTAAACAATCCACATACAATGACGACCCGCCTGTTTGAGATGCCGTTTGCGGAACGCATGGAGCTCGTGAGTCGTTGGTCCTCGACGCAGGAGATTGCATACCAGGTGGCGTGGGCGCACATGCGGGGCGAGAGTCCGCCCGACTATGTCTGCCCCGAGTCGGAATCGCTGCGGGGCTTGCGACTGGACAATGTGCGTCGCATGACCCGGCTCATTCTGACCCAGCCCGACAATCCGATTGACGAGCAGTACAGGGCGATGGCCGAGATGTTTGACGTCTGCGGACCCCTCATGACGGAGACGCAGAAGGTGCTCATGATTCGGGCCGTCTACCGCAAGGAGTTTATTCGCAACCCCGACCCCCACAAGGAGGCCTGGTTTGCCTTTGTCGAGACGGTCCACGAAGGGTTGGACCCGCACGGGCGCACAAGTCGCAAGGGTCTCGGCTTCAAGACTCGGGACTGGACGCTCGAGGGAGCCCAGGCGGCCCTGCTCTTGAACCGCCTCTTTGCCAAGGCCGACAAGATTTGGGACTATGGGGCCCCCGAAGAGGGCGACCGCATGTGGGCCGACATTCTGGCCGAGACGACGCCGGTCGAGGTGCTCGAGCACGCCAGGACTGCGAAACTGTACCTGTCGCAGGCCGACGACACGGCGGCCTTGACGGACGAGCGGCTCGCCGACCGGATCGAGGAATTTATGCACGAGTGCCCACACTGTCGGTCCCTGCTGTTTTCGAAGGTGGATGCGAAGCGCCTCTATGAGGTGACCCAGGAGAGGGCCTGGGACGAGGAGGAGCGCCGTGAGTACGAGTGCGATTAAAAAAGAGGGCGGCTGTGCCACCGCCACAGCAACCCCCTTTTTTTTGCCACTGCGAAAAAATTGAAGTCACCCTGTTGGTTTCATTCGGGCGGACGGCACTAGACAAGCGCCGCCTACCAACAAGAACAATAACAACAATCCACATAAATCCACATACAATGGACGCCTTCCTTGAACGCATCAAGTGCTCAGACATCAAGTCCGTGGCCTACCAGGTCGCATGGGCTATTCGGCGCAACGAACTGGACCCCGAGGACCTTCAGTCGGTCCTGGATGAACACTTTTCGTGCATGCACTACCTGGGCCTCGGGGACAAGATTCAGGCGATTCTGACGGGGACCTTGACGTCCGAAGAGGAGGCCCTGGTGGCGTCAGTACAGGGGTCCTCTGTGATCGACGTCCCCCTTGTGAGGGCCTTCTTCCGCAGGGACTACCTCTTGGACCCGAGCCCTACGAAGAAGCGGTGGAGGGCCTTTCTCGAGTGGTTCCAACGAACGCTCGACCCCACGTCGACCACGAGGACAGTCCAGACCTATGGGCATCAGGCCTACTATCTTCCTCTCGATTACAGCGTCAAGGATGCGGCCAATAGGATGAATCACCTCTTGGACGAGGCGAGAAAGTCCTGGGACTTTCCAGAAGACCCCGAGGCCGCCGCCCGCTGGGAGGCGCACATTGCGACGGTCCGGGCCACGTTTGCCTCGATTCCCGAGGACCGGGCCCTTGTCGACCTGGCCTGGAGCATGGGCTCGTGCTGCGAGATCTGCCTGAATCAGTGCATTGCCCTGATGCCGGCCGACCGGCCCTCGGCCGTCACGGAGCTCCGCCGCTTCTCGGAACGGGCCTGGCAGGACGAGCAGGACGAGGAGGACAAGAGGAGGTATGGGAATGAGTGGTACTAATAGGTGCCTGTAGGCGACGAGTGTATTTTTTTAGGTCTAAAATTGAAGAATCCCCCCTCCCTATAGGGAGTAGCATCCACCATGGCAGATACCAAGCAAATCTACACCCCCCCCAAAGAAATCCCCTGGACCGCCGAAGAGGCAGCGTTTGTGGCGAGCCGGTCCCCGAAGGAGCGCCGCCTTCTCGAGTTGGCCAAGCGCTCGCTCGGGTCGTCCTTCTTTCTCCGATGGTCGCACATGTACCTCAAACAGGGTTCTCGATAAACAAGTACGCTAGGTCCCCGATAAAAATTGAAGTCCATCCTATTTGTTTTATTGGGTGGGGCAGACAACACACAGCACACACAGCACACACAACACACTACACAACAATCCACAAAATGATCAGCATTAACGCCTACCCTATCAGTGCAAGACAGGTGTGCATTCGGCTCACGGCTCCCGAGATTGTGACTGCTGCTGCTGTTGCTCCAGGAGCAGCAGAGGCTGCTGTTGCTCCAGGAGCAGCTCCAGCAGCTCCAGCAGCAGTCCGAATCCCCGTCCACTTTATCGCCGCCGTCGACATTTCGTCCAGCATGGGGTCCAACCGACAGCTCGACAATGTCGTTCTGTCGCTCAAGTTCATGCTCGACTACATGACGCCCGCCGACACCCTCTCCGTGATTACATTTGGCTCGGACGCCACGGTCGTGCTCCGTCATGTGGCGACGACGCCCGAGCAAAAGGACCTCATTCGGTTCCGCCTCGACCAGTTGCGCCCGGAAGGCATGACGAACCTCTCGGCCGCCCTCTCGTGTGTGCCCGACCTCGTCCTGGAGGGCGCCGTCAAGCAGGGCCTTCTCCTTCTGACGGATGGAGAGGTGAACCAGGGTCTGACGGATCACGCCGCCCTCCGAGCCAGAGTCATGTCCCTGCTGGCCGACCATCCGTCTCTGTCGCTGACGATGGTCGGCTACGGCGAGGGGCACAATACTGAACTGTGTCGGACCATGGCGGAAGCGACGAGCGGCACCTACGACGTGGTCCACACACTCGACCACGTGGCCACCGTCTTTGGCAATACGCTCGGCGGCCTGACGACGTGCGCCTTTCAGCAGGTGCGCCTTGCCCTGCCTCCAGGCTGCCGCCAAATCTCGGCCTTTCCCGAGCGGGACGGGGCCGTCTTTGTCGGCGACCTTCTGGCCGGCAATGAGGTCGTGGTCCTTCTCGAGTCGGAGGAGCCCTTTCCGCACCCCCTCATTGTCCGAGGCACGAATGTCCAGTCGGGACTTGCGTGCGAGATTCCCGTCGTGCTTCATCCCAGTCCGACGCCCGAGGAGGTGATGGCGGGCCTCGTGGCGTCGCTGCGCTTTCGGGTGGTGGCCCTTCTCGAAAAGGTCCGACTGTCCCGAGAGGGGGCGGACGTCATTCGGGCCGAGTGCGACGAGATTAGGGGCCTCTTGGAGCCCCTCCCCCCTTCGAGCCTCGTGACTCTTCTGCTCGCCGAAGTGGAGCGCTGTCGTACATGTACGGCGAGCCCGGTCCCGCTCAGTCGCTACCAGACCACGCTCTTGTCGCAGCGGCGGGCGTACCTGGGCTTGGGCCACGGCGTTCTCTCGGAGGAGGGAGACCCCTCCTTTGGTCCTCCAACGAGTCCTCCGATAGCCCTCGACCGCACCTTTTCCAACCCGGTCCAGAGGAGCATGAGTGAGGGGTTGCGGTACACGACGTCGATTGCCAGCCAGACGGCCGACCCAGGGACGGCATCGGCCTCCGGCTCTGCCGTTGCAGACCCAGACGCCGTCTCGTCCCCTCCAAGGCCCTTTGCACGACTGACCCGCACAAACACCCAGGTCTAAGAGCAACATGACACGCAAACAATAAACAACACGCAAACGACAAAAAGACAGGGCCCGGCCCCTTTTTGTTTGAAAAAAAATTGAAGTCCCCTCTTGGCCCCAGAAGGGGTGTGGCTGCGACAAAAGGTTCCAGCTAAACAACAACCACTACAAACCAATCCACAACAATCCACAACAATCCACTCAAATGGCCTCTAAGGGAGTCACGATGCAAGAAGCCGCCTACCAACTCGCATGGTTGGTTATGCGCAAGGAAAAGACGGTCGAAGAAGTCGAGGACACTTGCCTCCACTATATGGAATGCGTCAAGTACACGGGGCTGCTGGCCAGTGTGCGGGAGATTCTGAAGAGCCGCCTCACGCCCGAGGAGGAGGCGGCCGCCAGTAGCCCCCTTGGGGACGTCCAGGACCCCTCACTCCTCTCGACGATTCGGGCCGTGTTTCGCAAAGAGTTTATCCTCAATGCGGACCCCGAGAAGAAGGCATGGCACGCCTTTACCGCCCTCTTTCACCGAACCTTTGACCCCGAGGGCCTCACGATTCGGCGGGAGACGACGGGGCGGTACGGGCTCGAGTTTGAGCCCTGTCGGCCCGAGGGGAATGCCCTGTGCGGGCGCCTGAATTCCGTGATGTGGAAGGCGTCCCGAGAGTGGGACTTTGCGTGCCCGGCCCCGAGTCCGCCCATCGTTCCGGACGGGGACGATGCGACAATCGCCGCCCTGGCGATTGGGCGCAGCCATTGCTGCATGTCCTGCAAGTATGATGCGCTGGCCACCATTCCAGAGGGGCGGGATGCGGCGTACGCTCTTGCCTACAAGGGCATGGACTGGCCCGAATTGGACTAGTCCACACAAACGACAACCCATAAAAATTTTTTTTCCTCCACCTACAGCCTAAGCCATCCCCTATTGGTGGATGAAATGACGGACCTTTTGGACCTGATCCAGAATCCCAAGGAGCGTCTCACGGTCTGCCTCGACCGGTTCCTAGAACGGCTGGAGGCGCAGCACAAGAAGGACGAAGAGGCACTGGACCGGGTCTTTGAGCACCACCGGGTCAAGCTCCATCGCCGCCATCTCAAGATTGTCTCGAGTTACAAGCACATTCTGGACGAGCTCTACGTCAAACTAGACTCGAACCCGGACGCCTACCTAGTCGAGATGATGGAGCGCATTCTGAGGGCGCCCGACAAGGCCCCCTATGCGGAGGTGTTTCGGCAGGCGCTGCCCGTCCTCGACAAGGTGGAGCGGGACGGCGGCAGCCTGGACATGAGCATCAAGCACTACGACGGGAGCAAGATTTCGAGCGGCGGCTGCCTTTTTTCAGAGAGGGGCGATGGCCATTTTCGGTTTCTCGACGAGTTCCTGGACGGCTTTGACGACCATATGGACTACAAGGTGGTGCGCATGAACACGACGGAGAAGCAGAAGAAGGAAGAAGAAGAGCGGCGATGGCAGAAGCACCTACAGGAGTGGCGGGCCAAGCAGACGCCGTCGAACGAGGTGATTCTGGCCGAGATGGGCGTTGGACCCGAATCAAAGAAGGACGCAGAAGAAAAGAAGGACATAGAATACCCCTCCTCCCCTTCTGTGGCGGATATGCCCGAACTCATGGCCAGATTTTAGGGTTTAGAACACAAAAAAGGAGAGCCTAGGAGCCCTTCTTTTTTGTAACAGCAATAGCAACAATAGCAGCAACGGTCTTGGCCAGAAGGGCCTCCACCGCCCTCACGTGTTTTTACTCGCCTTGTCTTTGGATTTGTCAGACTTTTTGCGTCGTTCATATGAGGGTTCCATGTGCTTGAACGACCCCTTTTCGGTTCCAGGGCGGACTTCAATTTTTTTTGTGCGAGTGCTTGCGATTTTTGCGGGTCTTGTGACCTCGGGGACCCCTCTTGGTCCTGGAGCGCCTTCGGCGACCGCCCTTAATAGCGTTCGGAAGAGTCTCCATAACCTCCGTCATATTTGTGGTCGATGGCTTATATGTATTGATATGGGGTACTAGGCGATCTAAATCGTGTTGCGTGATAGTTGCTCCTTTACGAATGAGAAACATTGCAGTATCAGGGTGGAATGCGGCACATGCATAGTATAAGGCCGTATATCCACTTTCGTTTTTTTCGTCAATATTAGCACCTTTTTGTAGTAAAATATCGACAAGGTCAGTGTAGCCAATCAAACTGGCTTTCATTAGAGGTGTGGAGTGTGTATTGTCCTTGGTATTTACATCCACTCTTGGTTTTTTGGCGATGACCAGCGCTACAGCTGGTAAGTGTTCACATGCAAGAGAGAGGGGGGTATTTCCTTCCTCGTCTTTGACTGTCAGGGAAGCCCCTTGTTCAATCAATTCGAGAGCTGCTTGTTCATCCTTATTTTTAATTGCTGTAATAAGTTTTTCTTCACCTGTTTGCTGTCGTATAGATTCGCCTTGAACTTGGCTAAACGCAGGAATCGGCCTATATGGGCCACTTGGTCGTCTTTGACTATATGCTTCAGCAGTCGTAGCAGCCCTTGTTATCTGTTGCGTTATACTATTTGGAACCACTTTTTGACCTTGACCAGCACTACGTTGCCGTTGAGCAGCAATCACTGACTCAGAATTAAATCCTGTTGAATTATTATTATTTCGAGAAGGCTTGCCATATCGTGTTCTTCGTACAGTCATGAAATGTAATGGCCTATTCCCAGATGTACGCATATTTCGGCGGGGACCACCATACCGCACGTTTCTACGTGATTTTTGAGTAGTGGGTGGTGCGATAGTGGGTGGTGCGATAGTGGGTGGTACAAATATTAGGTGTGTCGTTTGATTGATTGGTTTCTTACTTTTACTCGCCCTCAACCCCATTCCCTATTGATACCCTTCTTATTAAATTCATCGACTTACTCTTCATTTTCTCCTGATTCGCTTCCTTCTGGAATCTGAGCGTTATCGAGTCCGTATGTACCCGCAGTAGGCTGTCGTATAGATTCACTCGGCCCCCTGTCTTTGCTGGCATTACTTCCCATTCACCCTATAATGTTCCTAGCCTTTTCTTACACACCTTCGAGAGTAACTCTTTGAGCGTCCCGTGTTGGGCCACGAGCGACTGGAGTTCGGCGGCGGAAAAGGCCCGGTCGGGGAGTTTGGTGGCCGGCGGAACCGGCTCTGAATAGTAGTTTTCGAGAAACCGCCGCACGGACGCAGAACTCATCTTTTTCCACGACAGAATGCGGTCGATGCGGCCGGGGCGAATCAGGGCCGGGTCCAACTCCTTCAGGTGGTTCGTGTCGAGAACGAGAATGTGTCCGTGGCGTTCGGGGACGCCGTCCAACACATTGAGAATCTCGCCCAGGGTGATTTTCTTCGTGTCGGTGAGGGTCGGTGGCTTGGGAGGAGCGGGTCCGACTGGAACGAGAGCGGCGGTAGCAGGCTCCCTCGCCTTGACGAGGTCCACCAACTGCGTGTCGAGTTCGGGCAAATAGTAGATGCGCTTGTCATGGGGCACCGTCTCCCCCGCCAGCGTCGAGGTGTGGAAGAGTTCGTAGAGCATCTGGACCGTCTGAATGTGCGCCAAGTTGATGACAATCAGGGTGTAGCCCGTGAGGGCTGCGATGGCCTTGACCATCTTGGTCTTGCCGACGCCGGGCGGGCCCTCGTTCAGCACCGTATAGGTCCAGGGCCGGCCACTCCGCTGATAGGCCTCCTTGTCGTCCAGAAAGTGCTTCAGGTCGTTCTGGACGAGGGTCGCCTCTTCTGCGAAAAAGTTGTCAAAGGAGGAGGTGGTGTTGAATTCGTAGGCCATGAGGGGGACGGGGTCCCGAGGTCCCCGTCGCTCGTCCCGTCCCTCGCCCACACTGGAATCCGTGCTGACGAGGACCCGCTGCGTTCGGTTGCGCTCCTTCTCCAGACGCTTGGCCTCGGTCATGATGAATTCGACGTGCTCGACGACGGTCGTGGGACTCGCCAGGGGCGTCGTGAATTCGATGCGGACCACAATGTCCTTGAGCACGTGTCCGTCCCGATCGGAAATGGTCTCGACCCACATGGAATACAGGATAGAAGGCCGGTCTGCGTGCCAGAAGCGATTCGTGGCGTCGTCGATAAACAGGGGCATGGTGTAGGAGGTGGGGTCCTCCCTCCAGGTACTGATGGACTCTTCGAGGAGAGACCTACAATTCACGGTCTTGTTGAGCCGGTTCCATTCCCAGAGAACAATCGCAAAGTTGCGGACAAAGGACTGGACTTCCGTGTCCCAGTAGGACAGACGGAGTTTGGCCGTGAAACTGAGAGGGGAGCGGGGTCGAATACAGGAGGGGAGGAGGCTCTTGGGTAGAGGAACCTTTGCCAGAAGAGGGATCAGAAGCGACACGAACAGGGGCAGGTACGAGAGCCACGACGTCTTGTCGGATTGAGAAAAAATAGCGAGAAGGGGCATGAGCATCATGGTTGTTGAGGTGTCCATGGGCCGTCCTTGCCTGTAGAAGACAGGTCCGCCTTAGACTCGGGGCTCTAGTAAAGGGTAAAGTGTTCGGCCCGTTGTAAGACTTGGTCGGGAGTGTCGGGCACGTAGTCGTGCGGCACGATGGAGCGCCCG
>Ga0114979_10003613_pt1 | contig 10321 bp, 18 predicted proteins | sample S_140625_EF_Meta_FD_87315 | JGI IMG/M metagenome (GOLD analysis project Ga0114979, IMG submission 87315) | Freshwater microbial communities from Lake Simoncouche, Canada to study carbon cycling - S_140625_EF_MetaG | ecosystem: Environmental > Aquatic > Freshwater > Lake | place: Lake... | reverse complement strand
GGATGCCGTGCACCACTTCGTCGTTGACCGACGCGCACACGGTGTGCCGGTATCCGGGCACGAGCTTAAAGTTCGCCGTTCCGCCGTGCCTCACGATGGCCCGCTCGGCCGCAGCGTCAACATCGAGCGTGGTTGCGCCCACAGCAATAGTCGTGCGGGCCGCGTCGAGCGCGGCAGCCGTGGCCAACCCGGGCTCCACCATGAGCCGAATCTCTTCGGCGGACTTGTAGATGTTGGGGCGGGCGAACACGACGTGCCTAGGAGGCCGAGATGCCGCGCTGAGCAAGTGCGTCGACGATGCGAGCGGTAACGTCGACAACGGCCCCGAGAGCGTCGACACGAACAACGAGGTTACGCGCGTCATATCCGTCGATGATGGGCGATGTCTGTTCGACATAAACGTTCATGCGGTGACGAATAATCTCTTCCGTGTCGTCGAGCCGACCTTGCTCCGTGGCGCGCTTGAGAAGACGTGCCACGACAACATCGGCGTCGGCCACGAGCAGAACAACCACGTCAAGGGACGCGTTGTCGGCAGCCAAAATGCGGTCGAGCTCGTCTACCTGGTCGGGAGTCCGCGGGTAGCCATCGAGCAAGAATCCGGAGCGTGCATCGGGCTCGCTGAGCCGGTCCGCCACGATTTCGTTTGTCAAAGAGTCGGGCACGTACTCACCGGCATCCATGATCGCCTTAACCTGCAGCCCGAGGGGCGTTCCGTTGACGACGTTGGTTCGAAACATATCCCCCGTTGAGATGGCGGGGATGTCAAACGTATCGGCAAGAATCGCGGCCTGCGTACCCTTACCGGCGCCTGGCGGGCCGACGAGGAGCAGGCGAGTCACTTGAGGAGACCCTCGTAGTGTCGCTGCTGCAATTGCGAGTCAATCTGCTTTACCGTCTCGAGACCCACACCCACGATGATCAGAATTGACGTTCCACCGAAGGGGAAATTCGAGTTGGCGCCCAAAAGTGTCAGCGCAATGAGCGGGATGAGGGCAACGAGTCCGAGGTAGAGCGAACCGGGAAGGGTGATGCGAGTGAGCACGTAATTGAGGTACTCGGCCGTGGGGCGACCGGCACGAATTCCGGGAATGAAGCCACCGTACTGCTTCATGTTCTCGGCAACCTCTTCGGGGTTGAACGTGATGGCCACGTAGAAGTAGGTGAAGCCCACAATGAGCAGGAAGAACAGCGCCATGTACATGGGGCTGTCACCTCGCGTGAGGTTGTTGGTAATCCACGTCACCCACTCGGCGGAAGGCTGGCCGGGGCTCGGCTGGTTGAACTGAGCGATGAGCGCCGGCAGATAGAGCAGCGACGAGGCAAAAATCACCGGAATCACGCCGGCCATGTTGACCTTGAGTGGAATGTAGGTGTTGTTGCCGCCATAGGTACGGCGGCCGACAATGCGCTTGGCGTATTGAACGGGGATGCGTCGTTGCGACTGCTCAACGAAAACGATGAGGCCCACGATGACCAACCCGACGGCCAGCACGATCAGGAAGGTGTTGATTCCCTTGCTGGCGAAGATCGAGCCCATCGATGTGGGAAAGCTGGATGCAATCGACATGAAGATCAGCAGCGACATACCGTTGCCGATACCGCGCTCGGTGATGAGCTCGGCCATCCACATGATCAGACCGGTACCCGCGGTCATGGTGATGACCATGAGCAGGATTGCGTACCAGGCCTCATTCGTCAGCAGCTGCGCACAGGCCGGCTCCGAAGAGTTGCCGAAAAGAGCGCCACTGCGCGCCACCGTGATGAGCGTGGTCGACTGGAGAATACCCAAGGCAATGGTGAGGTAACGCGTGTACTGGGTGAGCTTGCTCTGACCAGCCTGCCCCTCCTTGTGGAGAGCCTCAAAGTGAGGAATAACCACACGGAGCAGCTGGATGATGATCGACGCCGTGATGTACGGCATGATGCCCAAAGCAAAAATGGAGAGCTGAAGCAGGGCACCACCGGAGAACAGGTTCACCAGTTCGTAAAGACCCGACGTGTTCTGGTTTGCGGCCAGACACGTTTGCACGTTCGAGAAATCTACGAACGGACTGGGGATAAACGAACCCAGACGGAAAAGCACAACAATTCCCAGCGTGAACCCCAGCTTGCGTCGCAAGTCGGGGGTGCGGAAAATCCGTCCGATAGCGCTAAACACGATATGTCTCCGTTTTCGAGCGAGAAGGTGGTCGGGACTACTTGACGGATCCGCCGGCGGCGACGATTTTTTGCTCAGCCGAGCTGGAGACCTTGTCTACGATGACATTGAGTTTAACCGCAATGTCACCGTTGCCGAGAACCTTGACCTTCTCGTTCTTGCGCACGGCACCCTTCGACACGAGGTCGATGATGGTCACGTCTCCACCCGAGGGGTAGAGCTCGGCAAGCTTCTCGAGGTTGACCACCTGGTACTCAACGCGGAAGGGGTTCTTGAATCCGCGCAGTTTCGGGGTGCGCATGTGCAGAGGCATCTGTCCACCCTCGAAACCAATCTTGACCTGATAACGCGCCTTGGTTCCCTTGGTTCCACGACCGGCCGTCTTACCCTTTGAACCTTCACCACGGCCCACGCGCGTGCGAGGCTTCTTGGATCCAGCTGCGGGACGAAGGTGGTGCACCTTGATGACCTGATCGCGCTTCTCGGCAACCGGCTTCTTAGCCTTGGGCGTTGACGTCTTGGGCGCAGCGGCCTTGGGGGCCTCAGCTTTTGCTGCGGCCGAGGCAGGCGCAGCGGCCTTCTCCGCAGCGGGCTTGTCTGTTGCAGGCTTGTCTGTTGCAGGCTTGGCAGCAGCGGCCGTTGCGGGCTTAGCGGCGGCGGGCTTGTCAGCAGCAGCCTTCTCGGTCGCTGGCTTGGCAGCAGCAGCTTTAGGTGCTGCAGCCTTCGGCGCAGCAGCTTTAGGGGCTGCAGCCTGAGCGGTTGCGGGCTTAGCGGCAGCAGCCTTGGGGGCGGCGGCCTTCTCGGTAGCCGGCTTGGCAGCAGCAGCCTTGGGGGCAGCTGCCTTAGCAGCGGGCTTCTTTTCTTCAGCCATTAGTCAATCTCCTCGACCTTTACCAGGTGAGCCACGGTGCGCACGTAGCCACGGTTTACCGGGCTATCTTCTTTGACGACGATGTCGCCAATGCGCTTGAGGCCCAGACTGCGAAGCGTGTCGCGCTGGTTTTGTTTTTCACTGATGATGGACTTGATCTGCGTCACCTTGAGACGAGCAGCCATTAGACACCTGCCTTTGCAGCAGCCTTTTCGGCCGCGGCGGTTGCCTTGGCGGCATCCTTTGCAGCCGCGAGGGCCTCAGCTTCGGCACGCACGAGACGCGCCGGAGCAACCTGATCGAAATCGAGGCCACGACGGGCGGCCACGGCACGCGGCTCTTCAAGCTGCTTGAGGGCCTCGACGGTGGCGTGAACAATGTTGATGGTGTTCGACGAACCCAGCGACTTGCTCAGCACGTCGTGAATTCCGGCGCACTCGAGGACGGCACGAACCGGACCACCGGCGATAACACCGGTGCCGGCAGCAGCCGGACGCAGCAGAACCACACCGGCGGCAGCTTCACCCTGAACGGGGTGAGGAATCGTTTGACCAACGCGGGGAACGCGGAAGAAGTTCTTCTTTGCATCCTCGACACCCTTTGCGATAGCCAGGGGTACCTCCTTAGCCTTGCCGTAGCCAACACCCACCATGCCGTTACCGTCTCCGACAACGACCAGCGCGGTGAAGCTGAAGCGACGACCACCCTTGACCACCTTGGATACGCGGTTGATGGTGACAACGCGCTCGAGGAACTGGCTCTTCTCAGCATCGCGATCGCGGCTGTTGCGACCCTGGTTGGGGTTGCGCTCCCGCGATCCGCGGCGTGCCTCGCGAGGCTCGTTACGGTTGTCGGCACTCTCGGCAGCCGGAGTCGCTTCGGCGCCGTCGACGGCACCCGTCGTCGCAGCTGCGTCGGCAACAGCGTCAACAGCTGCCTCAACAACGACGGCCTCTTCGGCCACTTCTGGGGTTTCGATTTCTTCGCTCACAGGCTCAGTCCTCCCTCTCGGGCACCATCGGCAATCGCGGCAACGCGACCGGCGTACTTATTTCCACCGCGGTCAAACACCACGGAATCGATACCGGCCTTCTTGGCGCGCTCGGCAACGAGCTCACCGACCTTTTTTGCCTTAGCGGTCTTGTCACCGCTGAAGGTGCGCATGTCGGCCTCGAGGGTCGATGCGAAGGCCAGCGTGTGACCCTTGGCATCGTCGATGACCTGCACGAACACGTGGCGGGCCGAACGGGTAACCACCAGACGGGGACGGCTTGCCGTTCCCTCAATCTTTTTGCGCAAACGAGTGTGACGACGGTCGCGTGCGGCCGACTTACTCTTTCCTCGAACTCCGAGTGCCATGGCTACTTACCAGCCTTTCCGGCCTTGCGGCGAACAACTTCGCCTGCGTAACGAATTCCCTTGCCCTTGTAAGGCTCAGGCTTGCGGAGCTTGCGGATGTTGGCCGCAACCTCTCCCACAGCCTGCTTGTCGATACCGCTCACGAGGATCTTGTTCTGTCCTTCGACCGTGAACGAGATTCCCGCGGGCGGGTCGACAGTGATGGAGTGTGAATAACCCAGCGCAAACTCAAGTGACTCTCCCTTGGCTGCCACACGGTAACCCGTGCCCACAACCTCGAGGCCCTTGGTGTAACCCTCGGTGACGCCGATGATCTGGTTGCTGATAAGCGTGCGCGTGAGTCCGTGCAGCGAACGCGAGAGGCGCTCGTCGTTGGGGCGCGTGACAACAACCTGGTTGTCGGCAATGGCTACCTCAATGGGGCTCGCAACGGTGAGCGACAGCTCACCTTTGGGACCCTTGACTGCGATAACACCGTTGTCGGCGGAAACGGTGACACCCGACGGGATGTCAATAGGAAGACGACCAATACGTGACATGTCCGATTACCACACGTAGGCGAGTACTTCTCCGCCCACGCCCTTCTTCTCGGCCTCACGGTCGGTCAACAGACCCGAGGAGGTGGACAGAATGGCTACGCCGAGACCGCCGAGAACCTTGGGGATCTCGGTCGAGCGTGCGTACACGCGCAGACCGGGCTTGGAAACACGCTTGATGCCGGCAATCGACGGCTCACGGTTGGGGCCGAACTTGAGGTTCAGCGTGAGCGTCTTGCCCACGCGTGCGTCGGCGATATCCCAACCGGCAATGTAACCCTCGCGCTGGAGTATCTCGGCGAGGCCCGTCTTGAGTTTGCTGTGCGGCATTGACACCTGCTCGTGGTGAGCGGTGTTGGCGTTGCGCAGTCGGGTCAGCATGTCTGCGACCGGATCTGTCATCGTCATCTAGTTTTTATCCTTTGTTCACCAGGTTTCGACTCCTTTGCAAGGGAGGCGACCTGTGGTGGTTGAGTGTTTAGTTGTCTTCTTGGCTTACGGCTTGCTTGAACGGGAAGCCGAGAGCTGTCAGCAGCGCACGGCCCTCGTCGTCTGTCTTGGCCGTGGTGACGACGGTGATGTCCATACCGCGCACTCGGTCAATCTTGTCCTGGTTGATCTCGTGGAACATCGACTGCTCCGTGAGACCAAAGGTGTAGTTTCCCGTGCCGTCGAACTGCTTGGGCGAGAGGCCACGGAAGTCGCGGATACGGGGAAGGGCGAGCGCCAGGAGGCGGTCGAGGAACTCCCACATGCGGTCACCGCGAAGTGTGACGTGCACGCCAATGGGCTGGCCCTCGCGCAGCTTGAACTGAGCGATTGACTTGCGCGCCTTGGTGATCATGGGCTTCTGGCCGGTGATGGCCGTGATGTCGGCAATGGCGCCGTCGATGATCTTGCCATCGCGAGCTGCTTCACCCACACCCATGTTCACCACAATCTTGGTGAGCCCAGGAATCTGGTGCACGTTCTTGAGCCCGAGCTCGGTGGCCAGGGCCGGCGAGATCTCGGAGCGGTACTTCTGCTTGAGGCGCGGCTGGATTTTGCCAGCGGCAGCGGCAGTAACAGTCATTACAGGTCCTTACCTGACTTCTTGGCGTAACGCACGCGCGTGGTCTTGGAGACCCCGTTCTTCGTTACCTTCTCTACGCGAAAACCAACGCGCGTCGGCTTCTTGGTGCCGGGATCAACAACAGCGACGTTGGAGATGTGGATGGGGGCTTCAACGGTCTCAATGCCACCGGTCTTCGTGCCGCGATCGGTCTGACCCACGCGCGAGTGCTTGGTGACGTAGTTGATCCCCTCAACAATCACGCGATCCTGCTCAACGAGCACCTCGATGACCTTGCCCTGCTTGCCGCGGTCTCCGCCGCGCTTCTGGCTCTTGCCGCTGAGCAGCTGAACCAGGTCTCCTTTACGGATGTTTGCCATGGACTAAATCACCTCCGGTGCGAGCGAAACGATCTTCATGAACTTCTTGTCGCGAAGCTCACGACCAACCGGTCCGAAGATGCGGGTACCGCGAGGGTCACCGTCGGTCTTCAGGATGACGGCGGCGTTCTCGTCGAACTTGATGTACGAACCATCGGAACGACGTGTCGACTTGACCGTGCGAACCACGACCGCCTTGACGACGTCACCCTTCTTCACGTTGCCACCGGGGATGGCGTCCTTGACCGTGGCCACGATGACATCACCGAGGCCGGCGTAACGACGACCAGAACCACCGAGAACACGGATGGTCAGCAACTCCTTGGCGCCGGTGTTATCGGCAACCTTGATGCGAGATTCCTGCTGAATCACTTCTTTACTCCTCTAACACGTAAGCCGGCAGGCTTACTTGGCCTTCTCGACGATTTCGACCAGGCGCCAGCGCTTGGTCGCACTGAGCGGACGAGTCTCGCTGATGACGACGAGGTCGCCGATGCCCGCGGTGTTGAGCTCGTCGTGAGCCTTCACCTTGGACGTGCGACGCATGACCTTGCCGTACAGGGGGTGCTTCACGCGGTCTTCGACCTCGACGACGATGGTCTTGTCCATCTTGTCGCTGGTGACATAACCACGACGCACCTTGCGGTATCCGCGCGTGGTGGTCTCGGCCGCAGCCTGGTCTTTAGCGGTAGCCATTATTTGGTCTCCTCCGAGGTCTCGGCCGACTCAGCATCTGCCGGGGCGGCGGTCTTCTTAGCGGGAGCCTTGGCGGCCGCCTTTGCTGCGGGTGCAGCGGCAACGGGAGTGGCACGAATACCGAGCTCACGTTCGCGAATCACGGTGTAGATGCGCGCGATGTCGCGCTTGACGGCACGAAGGCGTCCGTGGCTTTCGAGCTGGCCCGTGGCCGACTGGAAGCGCAGGTTGAACAGCTCTTCCTTGGCCTTGCGCAGCTCGTCGACGAGACGCTCGTTGTCAAAGGTGTCGAGATCCGGGGTGCGAAGCTCCTTGGAACCGATAGCCATTATGCGTCACCTTCCTCACGCTTGATGATGCGTGCCTTGAGCGGCAGCTTGTGGATAGCGCGGGTGAGTGCTTCACGAGCAATGGTCTCGTTCACTCCGGCGAGCTCAAAAAGCACGCGGCCCGGCTTGACGTTTGCGATCCACCACTCGGGTGAACCCTTACCCGAACCCATGCGGGTTTCGGCAGGCTTCTTCGTCAGCGGGCGGTCGGGGTAGATGTTGATCCACACCTTTCCACCACGCTTGATGTGACGAGTCATGGCGATACGCGCAGATTCAATCTGGCGGTTGGTGACGTAAGCAGACGTGAGTGCCTGAATGCCGTACTCGCCAAACGTGACCTTGGTGCCACCGGTAGCGTGCCCACTCCGACCGGGGTGGTGCTGCTTGCGGTGCTTTACACGACGGGGAATCAACATGGTTAGGCCTCTACTCCTGCTGCTGCGGCCGGTGCGCCTTCGGCACGAGGGCCACGACGTCCGGCGGCACCGCGCTCGGGACGGACCGACTTCTGGTTGGCCTGTTCGCGCGCGAGTTCTTTGTTGGTGATTTCACCCTTGTAGATCCAGACCTTCACGCCGATGCGGCCGAAGGTGGTCTTGGCTTCGTAGAAGCCATAGTCGATGTTCGCGCGCAGCGTGTGCAGGGGCACACGACCCTCGCGGTAGAACTCCGAACGGCTCATCTCGGCGCCACCCAGACGACCCGACACCTGGATGCGAACACCCTTGGCGCCAGCGCGCTGAGCACCCTGCAGACCCTTGCGCATCGCGCGGCGGAAAGCCACACGAGCGGAGAGCTGCTCGGCGATGCCCTGGGCAACAAGCTGTGCATCCATTTCGGGGTTCTTCACCTCGAGGATGTTGAGCTGAATCTGCTTGCCCGAAAGCTTCTCGAGGTCGGCGCGAATGCGCTCGGCCTCGGCGCCACGGCGACCAATCACAATGCCCGGGCGGGCGGTGTGAATGTCGACGCGAACGCGGTCACGGGTGCGCTCAATCTCGATGCGCGACACGCCTGCGCGGTCGAGCGTCTCGGAGAGCATCTTGCGGATCTTCACGTCTTCGGCAACGAAGTCAGAGTAACGCTGACCCTTTTTCGTGCTGTCGGAGAACCACCGCGACACGTGGTCGGTGGTGATTCCGAGGCGGAAGCCGTACGGGTTTACTTTCTGGCCCATTACTTGGCCTCCTTCTTCGAAGCGCTTGCCGCAGCAGCCGGCTTTTCCTCGGGCGTGGCGAGCACGACCGTGATGTGGCTGGTGCGCTTGAGGATCTTGAAGGCGCGACCCTGAGCACGCGCTTGGAAGCGCTTGAGGGTGGTGCCTTCGTCAACAAACGCGCGAGCAACGAACAGGTCCTGCTCGTCGAGGTACTGGTTTGACGCATCGGCCTTCACGCGGGCGTTGGCCATGGCCGAAGCCACGAGCTTGTACACCGGCTCGCTCGCACCCTGAGGGGCGAACTTGAGGATAGCGAGCGCCTCAGTGGCCTGCTTGCCGCGGATCAGATCCACGACACGACGTGCCTTCTGCGCGGTCACGCGAATGTGACGCACGCGGGCGACAGATTCAACCATGATGTTTTCTCCTTCACGTCACCGCGGGTTAGCGGCGACGGCCCTTCTTGTCGTCTTTTACGTGGCCGCGGAAGGTACGCGTGGGAGCGAACTCGCCCAGCTTGTGACCCACCATGGTTTCGGTAACGAAAACGGGGATGTGCTTGCGCCCGTCGTGCACGGCAATGGTGTGACCGAGCATGGCGGGAACAATCATTGAGCGGCGCGACCAGGTCTTGATCACGTTCTTGGTCTTGGCCTCGTTCTGTGCAACAACCTTTTTGAGCAGGTGGTCGTCGACGAAGGGGCCCTTCTTGAGACTGCGTGGCATCTTCTAAACTCCTACTTGCGCTTCTTGCCGACGGTACGGCGGCGAACGATGAGCTTGTCGCTTTCTTTGTTCTTGCGACGCGTGCGACCCTCGGACTGTCCCCAGGGGCTGACGGGGTGGCGACCACCAGAGGTCTTACCCTCACCACCACCGTGCGGGTGGTCGACGGGGTTCATGGCAACACCACGCACTGTCGGGCGAACGCCCTTCCAGCGCATGCGGCCGGCCTTACCCCAGTTGATGTTCGACTGCTCGGCGTTACCCACCTCGCCGATGGTCGCGCGACAGCGCGCATCGACGTTGCGGATCTCGCCCGAGGGCAGACGCAGCTGAGCGTAGGGGCCATCCTTGGCAACCAGACGAACCGAGGCACCGGCCGAGCGGGCGAGCTTGGCGCCTCCACCCGGCTTGAGCTCGATGGCGTGCACAACTGTACCCGTGGGGATATTGCGCAGCGGCAGGTTGTTGCCGGGCTTGATGTCGGCACCGGCGCCCGACTCGATAACATCGCCCTGGTTGAGCTTGTTGGGAGCCAAGATGTAGCGCTTGGTGCCATCAACGAAGTGCAGGAGTGCGATGCGAGCCGTGCGGTTGGGGTCGTACTCAATGTGAGCAACCTTGGCCAGCACGCCGTCCTTGTCGTTACGACGGAAGTCGATCAGACGGTACTGGCGCTTGTGGCCGCCACCGATGTGACGCGTGGTGATGCGACCCTGGTTGTTGCGACCACCGGTCTTCGACAGGGGGCGCAGCAGCGACTTCTCGGGGGTCGAGCGCGTGATTTCGGCGAAGTCTGCAACCGAAGAACCGCGACGACCCGGAGTCGTGGGCTTGTATTTACGAATAGCCATGATGTGTCCTTACCGGTCCCTTAGCCGACTGCCGTGAAGAAGTCGATCGAGCCCGACTTGAGTGTGACGATGGCGCGCTTGGTGTTCTTGCGCTTGCCCTCACCAAACTTGGTGCGGCGCGTCTTGCCCTGGCGGTTGAGCGTGTTGATGGAAGCAACCTTCACGTTGAAGATCTTCTCGATGGCGAGCTTGATTTCGG
>Ga0114979_10003610_pt1 | contig 10340 bp, 9 predicted proteins | sample S_140625_EF_Meta_FD_87315 | JGI IMG/M metagenome (GOLD analysis project Ga0114979, IMG submission 87315) | Freshwater microbial communities from Lake Simoncouche, Canada to study carbon cycling - S_140625_EF_MetaG | ecosystem: Environmental > Aquatic > Freshwater > Lake | place: Lake... | reverse complement strand
GTGGCATGACCACCTCACCAGCCACATCTTTCCCGCACAGACCGCCACCACTTGGATGCCTTGGGCCTTCAAGCCCAACTACTGGCATTGGCTGCAAGCAGGTTGGGTCAGCGCCTGATCAGTGTTTGAGGTTGTAGAGCATGACGCCCGCAGCGTCCATCTCTTTTTGTTCGCGCTTGCGGTGGTAGTCGCGCACCGCCTTGAGGTCTTGCTCGACCAAGGTGTCCATTTGGATGCGCTTTTGCTCAGTGGCTTTGAGCGCGAGGCGTTTGACTTCCACCGCATGTTGCGCTTCCATCAAGTCGACATTCACACGGGTGATGAGCGACTGCAGCTGCTGCATGAAGGCCCGAAAATTCAGCGTCTCTGACATGCTGTGCGGGCGGCTCTCGGCTTCTTTGCTTTTCACCACATAGTCGGCCAACAGCAACTGCATGCGCTCGCGGCTTTGCTCGAGATGGTTAACACGCTCGCGCGCATGTTTGAGTTCGACAAACGCCTCGTCGCATTTTTCTTTGGCTTTTTTGGCCAACACGGACCAGGCAGCACGCGGCTTCATGACAGCATGTGGCTGAGTTGTTGACGCGTCATCGCGTAGTCTTCGCCTCTGTGCATGTCTTGGCGAAGAAAGTCCACCATTTGCTCACGCAAGCGGATGGCCTCGTCGAGCTCGGGGTTCGAGCCCGCCTCGTACGCGCCCACTTGCACCAAGTCGGCGTTTTGTTGGTACACCGACCACAAGCGACGCAGTTTGTTCGATTGCTTTAACTCGTCAGCACTCACCAAAGTTTGCATCACCCGCGAAATAGAACCGTTCAAATCAATTGCAGGGTAATGCGCTTGGTCGGCCAAGCGGCGTGACAACATGACTTGCCCATCGAGCGAGGCACGCGCGATGTCCACAATCGGATCGTTGCCGTCATCGCCTTCCGCCAACACGGTGTAAATCGAAGTGATCGAGCCATGGCCATGACGGCCCACCCCACCACGCTCAATCAAATTGGGCAACAAGGCAAACACCGAGGGTGGGTAACCTTTGGCCGTCGGAGGCTCGCCAATGGCCAAGCCAATTTCACGCTGTGCATGGGCCACACGGGTCAAGCTGTCGCACAACATCAACACGTTTTTACCTTGGTCGCGAAAGTACTCGGCAATCACATGGGTCATGTGCGTGGCCTTGAGGCGCAGCACGGGCGAGACATTGGCGGGGGCCGCAATCACCACCGATTTGGCCAAGCCTTCTGCCCCCAAAGATTCAGAGATGAAGGCCTGCACTTCGCGGCCACGTTCACCAATCAAGCCAATCACCACAATGTCGGCTTTGGTGAAACGGGTCAACATGCCCAACAACACGCTTTTGCCCACACCAGAGCCCGCGACCAAACCAATGCGCTGACCGCGTCCAATGGTGAGCGCGCTGTTGATGGCTTTGACGCCGACATCCAAAATTTCAACAATCGGCCCGCGCTCCATGGGGTTGAGTGGACAACCCAAGAGGCTAAGCTGATCGGGCAAATCGGGCATGGGCTTGCCATCAATGGGCACGCCGCGTCCATCAATCACACGGCCTAGCAAGGCATTGCCTAAGCGCACCTGACCTGAGTTGGACATCACGCGCACCGTGTCACCAGGGCCCACGCCCACGGGGTCGGTGAAGGGCATGAGGTACAGGGTTTTGTCGTTAAAGCCCACCACCTCAGCTTCCACGCGATGACCGCCTTGACCCATGACTTCGCAGCATGCGCCCAAGGGAGCCATGATGCCGCGCGTCTCCAAGGTCAAGCCCACCAAGCGCACCAAGGTGCCACTGCGGTGCGGCTCGGGGGTGCGCAGCTTGGGCAGACTCAGCTGCACTTCTTTGGCAAAGTCGAGCATGTCTTACTTTGTGATTTGAATCATGCCGCGAATGACCGACGCCACACGGGCCTGGTCTGATTCGACCACCATCCGCACCACACCCACTTTGTCTTCGTAGCTGTTTGCACTGTTGAGCAGCTCGGGGGGAATGCTCGGCTTCTTGGCTTTTTGTTGTTCTTTTCGAATGCGTTCTTTGATATCCGCCAACGACTCGCCTTCGCGGATTTCGATCTCACCTGACTCACTCGCGTCCTCTTCTGGCAGTTCTTCCACAGCCGCCTCGACGCTGTCTTCAGGCGTCATGGGCTCAGACGCGAGGTCTTCTATTGGCGTGTCTGGCGTGTCGGTGCTCACAGGCTCCGCCACCACCTCTGGCGCCAACTCGGCCACGGGCTCAGGCACCACTTCGGGCTCAGGTTCGACGACAGGTTTGGGTTTGGGCTTGTCAGGTTTTTCTAACAGCAGCAATTGGTATTTGATTTTGTCAGCACGTTGGGCTTCAAACAGTTCAGCCTTGCGCATCATCTCGCGTTCAACAGCCTCAATGGCGGCTTTTTGCATCTCGCTGTTGGACATGGCTTCACCCACCATGTTGAGCACAAACGGGCGCACGATGGTCACAATCACGACCATAAAAATCAAACCCATCAGCAGGGTATTGATCACGTCAGGAATGAACATCTTCGCCCTCCACTTGGTCATCAACTTGTGCGCGACCTTGCACCAATGACGAGTTTTCTCGCCAGGCTTCAACATCGATCAACAACGCACGGGCCAAGCCCTCGAGTCGGTGTTCGACCAAATCTTCGACCACCGTGTCGTTGGCAAAGACCCGCACGCTCCCAGGCTTCATATCAGGCACAGCCTCTAGACGCATGCCTTTGATGAAGTCACCGCTTTGCGCTTGCAAACGGGCTTTGTCCTCGGCATTGAGCTCGAGCACGACCGCTCCATGCACGGGATGATCGAGCTCATCCAAACAGCGTTGCACCAAACGCTCAATGGCTTTGCCAGAGGTTTGCAATTCACCCACCACCACTTGTTCTGCAATGTGCATGGCCAAGCGTTTGAGGGGTTCAAAAAATTTCTTCGGCTCATCGATCAAAGCCCCTAATTCGCGGGCAGCGTTGTCCAACACGGTGCGATGCGCCGCAATTTCCTCAGCCATCTCAGCGCGAGCTTGGGCATCGCCCTCGCTGACGCCTTGTGCTTTGCCCTCGGCTAGGCCTTGAGCCAAGCCTTCTGAAAAACCTTGGGCCTGGCCTTGCGCCAATCCTTCGGCCAGGGCTTGCTCCTTGGCTTGCGCCACCGCCTGTGCCAAGGCTTCAGCAGCAGCCTCGCTCGCCTGAGCCGCCCCTTTGGCAAATTGCTCCGCCTCGCGCTGCGCCACCTCTTCGGGGGCAATGCCCCCCACCACGGCTGGCAGCTCGGGGGCAATGGGTTCTATCGAGGCGAGCGGCTCAGATGCCTCTAAAACCGCTTCGTTCGTATCCACGACGGACTGGTCTTGCATGCCAGGTGGCTGTTGATCAGCCCCGTCATGCAGCGCGGTGTCGATAACATTCGCTTGGTCAGCTTCTTGGGCTGTATCCGAGACAGACTCGACCACATCAGGATGAATCACGATGGGGTCGGCCACTTTGGCATCTGAAGTGATCGGGCTGACCACCAAGGTCTCGGCCAATGCCGCTTGCGCCATGGCGCGTTGCAACACAACGGGATCGACCTGTGCGCGTAACTTGGACTTGCGTGATGCGCCATAGGCATCCATCACGAAAGGCAAATGTTGATTCGTTTCTGTCCCCGCCACGGAGGCGGGCTTTTCTTCACCCAAGGCCTCGTTGCGGTACTCGCCGTCGAGCAACGCCAATGACGCTTGGGCTTGTGGACTCAACGGTTGTTTGGTGGACTGGTAATGCGCGGCCGAAAACCCACTGGGGCCTGGCGGAAAGCCAAGCTCTGCAAACGGGGGTGGCACATCGGCGGTCCAGCGGGTCGTGGCATAACCACGGCTGCTTAGCTTGTCAGCCATGCCAGCATTGGGCTGCCAGATCACGGCGTCCCGAATGGGTTGGGGTTGATTAAACAAAGTCTGCACCGCCCAAGATCAATTCGCCTGAATCAGACAACTTACGCGCCTTGCGCATGATCTGCTTTTGGGCATCTTCCACGTCGGCCATGCGTTGTGGGCCTTTGGCTTCCATGTCGTCGCGGAACATGCCGCGCGCACGCTCGGACATGTTGTCAAAGAAACGCGCTTGGCAGTCGTCGCTGGCGTTTTTCAAAGCCATCATCAACAAGTCAGGCTCCACCGCACGCATGAGCACCTGAATGCCTTTGTTGTCCACACTGACCAAGTTCTCGAAGGTGAACATATTGTCTTGAATCTTGAGCATCAAGTCGGGGTCGATCTCGTTCAAACCGCCCATGATGCTGTTTTCCAAGGCGGTCTTGGTCATGTTCATGATCTTGGCTGCCGCTTGGACACCGCCAAAACTCGACGACTGGGCCGACGCGTTCTTAGAGAACTGTTGCTTCATGATGGCTTCGAGCTCGGCCATCGCAGATGGCTGCACCGTGTCCAAACTGGCGACGCGCTGAATCACCTCAGGGCGCGTATCAGCGGGCAAATAGTTCAGCACATCGGCGGCCACTTCACTCTCTAAGAGCGACAAAATAATGGCCACCACCTGAGGGTGTTCGCCACGAATCATGTCGGCAATGCCGCGCGCGTCCATCCAAGACAAGATGTCCAAGCCTTTGGTGCCTTGGCCTGGCATGATGCGGCCCAACACGGAGGCGGCCTTGTCTTCACCCAGCGCCAAGCGCATGACTTTTTCAACATAGTCCGCACCACCGATGCTGACGTTGTTTTGATTTTTCAAATGGTCGACAAACTCGTCGAGCACAAAGTTGACCGCCTCTTGCGAGAAGTTGGCCACTTGCACCATCGCAGCGCCGAGCGCCTGCACTTCTTTGGGGTTGAGAAATTTGATGATCTCCGCCGCCTGCTCTTCGCCGAGCAGCAGCATCAACACAGCAGCACGTTGGGTGCTGGTAATGTTGGCAAGCTCATTGCGGAGCTTGTCGGTCATCACAAGGGTATCGTCAGCCATGATTCAATTCCTCACTAAATATTATTTCTCGATCAAGCTCTTGAGCACGCCCGCCACACGGGTGGAGTCCTCGGCCATGATCATGCGAATCAATGCCACTTTATCGTCATACGAGTTCGCTGTGTTGAGCAAATCTGCAGAAATCGATTGTTTCTTAGGCTTCATGCTGGCCATGCGCGCCTTGACCGACTCCAGCGACTCGCCTTCTTCAATTTCAATGTCCTGTGCGGGCTCTTCTGGCGATGCAGCCGCGGCCTTAGCGGCTGCAAGCTCGGCAGCCATCTGCGCATCACGTTCTGCACGCAGGGCTTCTTCGCGGAGTCGCGCCTCTTCGGCGGCGAGCGCCTCGGCCGCGGCTTTGGCCTCAGCAGCCAAACGCACTTCTTCAGCGGCTTCGGTGGCTTCTTTGGACAAACGGGCAGACTCTTGGGCCGCACGCATGGCTTCTTCAGAAATACGCAGCATCTCACCTTCGTGTGTCATCTTCGCATGAGCCGCCGCTGCTTGCGCCGCCGCATTTTCTGCGGTGGCCACATCAATCGCCATCTGGGCTTGGCTGGTCGCGGCATCCGCCGCCGCCGCTGCCAAGGCTTTGGGGTCAATCTCGGGTGACAACAAGCGACGCACCATCGGACGCACCACAGTCAACAAGATCAGCAAGAAGATACCGCCCACCACAGCCGCATTCACCATCACTTGGTAGTTTTCGTCGCGCCACCAAGGAATCACGGTGGGGTCGTACTGAGGCTCAAACTTGGTGCCCACCACGGTGACCACGTCACCACGGTCGTTGTTAAAGCCCACAGCGCCTTTGACCAATTGGTTCAAACGTTCAATTTCTTCAGGGGTATAGGGTACGGATGTCGGGGTTGAACCATCGGGGTTCTTTTCAACCTTGGCACCTGGCGCCACGGGGCGCTCGTTGATCAGCACACCCACACCAATCTTAGTGATCGTGCCCATCGCACCTTTGGTGTGGCGCACCGCACGGTCGAGTTCATAGTTTTTGGTGCTGCGCGCCGTCACTTGCACGCCTTTTTCGCTCACGCCCTTCAAGGGGTCGGCGTTGGTTTGCGTGGTGGCTTGCGGGTTGGTGGGGGCGGGTGGCGTGTTGGACAAGGCACCAGGAATACCAATCGCATCGCGGAAGGTGTTGCGGTCTTCCACAAACAGTTCTGATCGGGTCTTGGGGCCCTTGTCTTGTGAGTCAAAGTCTTCGGTGGTCACTTCGGTTTGTGTGAAGTCCAAGCTCATGCTGACCTGCGCCGTCACGTTGGTCTCGCCCACGATGGGGGCCAACAGCTGAATCAAGCGGGTGCGGTAGAGGTCTTCCATCTGTTGCTTGTGGGTCAACTGCTGCGCAGTCAAGCCCAAAGGTGCTTCCGTCAACATGTCGTTCATCAAGCTGCCAAAGTTGTCCACCACCGACACGTTTTCGGGGGCCAAATAAGGCACGCTTGAGGCCACCAACTGAATGATGGCTTGTACGTTAGCCGATGAGATGGTGCGTCCTGGCAAACGGGTGATGATCACCGAGGCTTTGGTGGGTGCGCGATCGCGCACAAAGACGCTTTGCTTGGGGGCGGCCAAATGCACACGGGCGGACTTGATGCCGCCAATTTGCACAATGCTGCGCGCCAGCTCTTGCTCCATTGCGTTGTTGTAACGCACCTGCTCCATGAACTGACTGGTGGTCATGGCAGGCATGTCTTTGAGGTTGTCCATGCCCGAGGCTTCGGTGCGTGGCAAACCTTTAGAAGCCAGCAACATGCGGGCTTCTTGGTAACGGTTGGTGGGCACAGAAATTTGTCCTGTGTTGGCATCCACCTCGGGTTTGTATTCGGCAGATTTCAGGGCTTCAATGGCCAGCTGCTTGTCGGCATCGTTGAGCATCAGCACCAATGGACGGTAAGGCGTGGGCTTCATCGAGGTGAAGAACACCGCCACCGACATCAGCAGCATGAAGATCACCACAAAAGGCAGCACCTTGCGCACGCTGGGTTGACGCAGCACGTCCATCACCACCGCGCCAGGACCTTCTTTGGCATTGATCCAGGCGGGCATGCGTGATCCACCCGCGACGACAGACCCACCCGTGGAGGATGTGCCCGTGGTTTCTAAGCCGTTGGCCATGGGCATGCCCACAGCGTTCATGTTTAAGCTTTCTGTTGCCATATCAGTCTCTCAATCCCGTATCAAACAGGCATGTTCATGATTTCTTCGTACGCTTTCATCACTTTGTTGCGTACTTGCAAGGTGGCTTCAAAAGCCAGCGACGATTTCTGCATGCTCAACACCACTTCGGTGAGGGGCACTTCTTCACCACGGTCATAGGCGTCTTGCATGGCCGTGGACTTGAGTTGCGTGTCGTTCACGCTGTCCAAAGCGTTTTGTACCGACTTGAAAAAATCGGGTTGCCCTTGAATCTTGGTGGGTGAGGTGTCGCCCGCAGGTGCGCTGACCCCCGTCGATTGCGTTTGATGGGCGCGCAGGGTTTCAATCATCGATTGAATATTGGCGTTAGAGATACGGTCAATCATGCGGAGGCTCCTTCAGGCATGCTACGGGTGCGCATTTGCGCCAGTTTGTAGCGGAGGGTGCGAGGGCTGATGCCCAACTTGGCAGCGGCCTCTAGGCGGCTGTCGGTGCTTTGAATCGCGGCCATGATCACTTGCAACTCGCTGGCTTTCACCGCGCTGTCCAAGTTGATCGGGGTGGTGGACTCTGGACGAGTTTCAATCGGGGCCATCGGCGCGCCATACACGTGCGCATTGGCTGGGTACATCGGAACAGCGGCCACAGGCGCAGCCGTTGCCACAGACATGTCGGCGACGGGCAAAGCCGCTGCCATATGAGGCATGGCCTGCTCATCCATTTGGGCATCGTCAAACATCAAATGCGCGGGGCTGATGGTGCGGCCACCGCTCAACACCACAGCGCGTTGCACCACGTTTTCAAGTTCGCGCACATTGCCAGGCCAAGGGTAGCTTTGCAGCAAGACTTGGGCTTCTGGCGTGAGCGCAAACGGCAGGCCATCCTTGGCGTGACGCGCCAGCGACTGCACCACCAAGGGCACGATGTCGCCTGGGCGGTCCTTCAAGGGCTGGATACGCAAGCGGAAGGTGCTGATGCGGAAATACAAGTCTTCACGGAATTCGCGCTGCTCGATGGCGAGCTTCAAATCTTTGTTGGTGGCAGCGATGACGCGGATGTCTAGGTCGATCACGCTTTCGCCGCCCAAGCGGTTGAGTTTTTTCTCTTGCAAGACGCGCAGCAACTTGGCTTGCAAGTTCATGGGCATCTCGCCGATTTCGTCCAAGAAAATCGTGCCACCATGAGCTTGTTCAAACAAGCCTTTGTGCTCTTTCAAAGCGCCTGTGAAAGCACCCTTCTCATGGCCGAACAACATGTCTTCAATCAAATGCTCGGGCATGGCCGCGCAGTTGAGTGCCACAAACGGCGCCTTGGCGCGAGGAGATGACTCGTGCAGCACCCGCGCCAACACTTCTTTACCAGCGCCTGTGGGGCCCACCAACAAAGCAGTGACATCGGTTTGCGCCACGCGTTGGGCCAAGGCCAACAGGTGTTGGCTGATGGGGTCCACAAACACATAGCTCTTGGTTTTGAGTTGAGGGGCGTTCAGGCCTTTGACAGCGCCTTGCCACGCGGCGCCAGACCACTCGTCTGACGACAACACATGCAAAGCCCCTAAGCGCATCGCGTCCACCGCCACTTCCATGCGGCGACGGTCTACGCGGCACAGCACGGGCACGGTGTGGCCGAGTTGGGCAATCAGGGTTTGAACTTCTTGGAGCAGCTCGGCGCTATCGCCCAAGCGGATGACCAACACATGCGCACGGCGCAAGGCCAGCGTGAGGTCGCCCAAGGTAGAAACAGTTTCCAGACTGATACCTGCGGCATCCAGCTGGGCGCGATCTGCGGCGTCGATCGGACTGAAAGGGTCCAACCACACGGCATGAATTACGTTGACAGAAGAAGCATTCACTTTGAGTACAGTCCGAAATAAAGGTAAGACTGTTATGCAAGGTGCGTGCCAGGTATTTATTACACCTAAGTGATTAAGTTGATATGCCGAATCGGCCCACGAGGGTCGGTTTCTCGACGTTGCGACGAGTTACCGACAGGCTTTTTCGAGGGTTTTTGAGCCTTGTTGGCTGGCACAGGTTTGGCGGGCTTGGGTGAGAAGCCGCCGCAAAAGCGACCGTCCGTGCGCAGCACCTCCACAGAGGGCACCACCTTCGAGCGAAAACCCATGAGCTTGCAGCCATAAGGCATGCGCACATCCCAGGTGATCGCCAAGTGGCGACACTCCCAGCAGTTGGGCCCTTTTGGTAAGGGCGTGGATGCTGACGCAGCGCTTGGCTCAGATTTCATGCGTTCACTCACGAAGGGTTATTAACCACCCAAGAGTTTCAACACCGATTGCTGGCTGGTGTTGGCTTGCGCCAGCACCGCCGTGGCGGCTTGCTGCATGATTTGCGTCTTGGCCAACTCGGTCGAAGCTGCAGCGTAATCCGCATCTTCAATCGTGCTGCGAGACGCTGACAAGTTCATCGACACGTTGGTCAGGTTGTTGATCACGTGGTCAAGTCGGTTCATCACCGCACCCATCGTGGCGCGGGTGGCATTGACGCGGTCCATCACGCTGTCCAACTTGGACAAGATGTCAGAAGCGCCATTGCGCGTGTTGATGCGTGCCACGCGGTCATCCACATTCAGATCCACGTCACCCGTGATTTCGCTGGTGATCGGCCCATTTTTTCCAAAATCGGCCAAATCAATGGTGATGACTTGCTTGGTACTGGCACCCACTTGGAAGGCCATGCGGCCAACACGGGGTGGGTCCATGGCGGCACTCGATTGGCCCCCAAACGTGCCAGACTCAAAGCCCAGTTTTGAGAAGTTGCTGTTGACATCAAAGCCATCTTCACCCACGGCAATCGTGAAAGGACGACCCGTGGCTTTCAACAAAGCAGCCTTGTCTGAAGGCGGCGCGCCAGTTGGCGAAGGCATGCCGATTGGCAACAACGCAGGATCAGAAATCATGCGCACGGTGCCGTAAAGTGTCTTGGCTGTGGTGCTGGTTTCGTTGGCACGATAAATAGCGGTCACATCATTGCTACCCGTGCTGTTAGGCGTGGTGGTGGCAATGTCCATGGCGGTCACGGTGGTGCTCGTCACAGCGGCACCGCTCAAATCAAAGCCTGAACCGCCCACTTTCGAGGTGAAGGTCATGGTCAAGCCATCGACTTCCACCCCAATGTTCTTGAGGTAAGGGTTCTCTTGCACTTTGGCTTTGAGCAAGGCACCAAAATCTTGGGTGCCTGTGGCCGTGACCGTGATGGT
>Ga0114979_10003606_pt1 | contig 10347 bp, 8 predicted proteins | sample S_140625_EF_Meta_FD_87315 | JGI IMG/M metagenome (GOLD analysis project Ga0114979, IMG submission 87315) | Freshwater microbial communities from Lake Simoncouche, Canada to study carbon cycling - S_140625_EF_MetaG | ecosystem: Environmental > Aquatic > Freshwater > Lake | place: Lake... | reverse complement strand
CCGCGTGCTCGAGATGCTGCCTCGGAACCCCACGGGGAAGATCATGCGACGTGCGCTGTCGGAGCGGCTCAAGGCCGAGGGCTGAGCGTCGGGGCGGGGGCGCGTCGCGGCGGGGGCCGCGGGCGTCACGCGCGCGGATTCAGGGGCACGGACCCCAGTCGCCGAGCAGGATGCCGAGGTCCGCGCCGTTGACCGTGCCGTCCACGTTGAGGTCGCCGAGACCGAACCCACGCCAGTTGCCGAGGAGCAGGCCGAGGTCCGCACCGTTGACGTTCCGGTCGCGGTTGATGTCCGACGGGCAGCGGCCCGGGCAGATGGGGCCGGAACCGGTCAGCGTGATGCGGCCGGAGCCGCCTTGCTGCGGGTTCTCGCCGCCCACGCGGATCAGGTAGGTGTTGCCGCACACGGCGCTGAACTGCACGCGCGCGCCGGTGCCCGGGGTGCAGAGGACGCTGTTGGAGCCGCAGGCCACCAGCGCGGGGCCGGTGCAGGTGCCCACGTAGATCGCCAGTCGGAGGTCCGTGGCCGAACCGCAGGTGCTGACGGCAATGTTGCCGCTGCGCTCGGTGTCGTAGGAGTACCAGAGGTCCGGACCCATGGTGTTTCCGCTGCCGGGATCGCAACTTGCCGGCAAGGCCAGGGCATCCGTGGTGGCGCGGATGGTGGAGAACTCGATCGTCTGTCCCACCGCGAGCGGCGTTGCGGTGCCGCAGGTGTCGTTGGCGGGAAGCGGTGCTCCGCAGGTGGAAGCTGCGGTGCGCGCGCAGTCGATGTCCCAGTTGAAGCTGCAGCAGGTGGGGTCCACCAGGCAGGTCTGCTGGCAGCAGGCGACGTTCGAGCAGCCGGGCGTCTCGTGCGCGTCGAAGCATGGCCCCGAGTTGCTGGAGCAGACCGGTGCGCAGCCCGACTGCAACACCTCGGCCATGACCACGTAGCGCAGCGGCGTGTCGCAGATGATCGGCGTCGCGGAGCCGGGCGATGCCGCCGTGCCCGGCATCACCACCACCCAGTAGTTGCCCGGGGGCACGCAGGTGCCACCGGCCGAATCGATGCAGTTGGGCGACTCCACCTTGAGCCGTGCCGTCGACAGGTTGACGGGGCACGAGGCCGGCACCACCGAGGCGAATGTGGGCGAGTCCGACTGCAGGTGCACCACGATCCGCACCAGGCCGTCGCCGTCGGTGTCGGTGAGCGTGATGGAGTAGACGTCGCGGTCGCCGGTCCACGCGGTGCCCGCGTTCTGGCCATCGAGCGTCCCGCAGCGGCCGATGCCGGGGGAGAGCGGGGTGGCGGTCTGTCCCGCGCCGGCGCATGGGTCGTTGCTGCGTGCGCCGCACTGCTCGGGTTCGTTGCTTCCGTTCGACGGGCAGGTCACGGTGCAGCCGCCGCAGTAGCTCTGCGCAAGGGTCACGCAGAACTGGTCCCACGGCCCGGTGCAGCAGGTGGGGTCGAGCCCACAGACCGTGCTGCAGCAGGTGGCGTCGTTGCAGCCGGGGGTCGAGTGCTCGATGATGCACGGGCCCTGGCCCGGGAGCCCGCACTGGACCGGCGGGCTGGACGCACAATAGAACTCCGTCTCGAAGACGCACGTGGTGTCCCACGCGACGTCGCAGCAGGGCGGGTCCTTGGCGCAGACGGCGCTGCAGCAGGCCGCGTCGGAGCATCCGCCATTGGAATGCGTGGAGGTGCACGAGCCGCTCGCGGTGGCACCGCAGAGGCCGGCGCAGTCGCTGTCGGCGAGCGCTGCGCACGAGGTGTCCCAAGTGATGGAGCAGCACTCGGGGATCAGCGCGCACACCGTGGAGCAGCACTCGCTGTCCGAGCATCCGGCGGCGGCGTGGGCCACCAGGCAGCTGTCGGGCGTCCCGCCGCAGGTCTGCGCGCGCGCGCTGCCCGCGATGAGCAGGGCGGCAACGACGGCGAGGCTGGCGAGGATCGTCTTCATGACTGGTTCGGCGATTCGATCAGGCTAGCAAGGGATGCAACGGTCTCTTCGTCCCATCGGTCCGCGGGGGACATCCAGGCCGGTAACTCAGCCAGGGCACGGCCCCCAGCCACTCAGGAACAGGCCGAGGTCGGTGCCGTTCACGACGCCGTCGCCGTTCATGTCGCCGGTTCCGGAGTTGCCCCAGTTGGCGAGCATCATGGCCAGGTCTGCACCGTTGACGCGTTGGTCATGGTTGAAGTCTGCCGGGCACGGGCTGACGCACTGGACGGTTCCGGGCACGATGCTGAGGGTGCCGGTTCCGAACGCCGCGGACGAGTAGGAACCGATCCGCACCAGGTACGGCGTGCCACACTCCACGGCCACGGTCATCGAGCTGAAGTTCCCGCAGAAGTCGTCGTTGCAGGCGAGCACCGAGCCGCCACCGCCGGGGCAACCGCTCCAGAGTTCCATGCGGGTGTCGAACTGTGCGCCCGCGCAGGTGCTCAGCGTTGCGTTGCCGCGCGTGGCCGGCGTCCAGGAGAACCACACGTCGTTGAAGATTCCGCTGCCAGAGCAGTCGCCGGAGGGCGAGGTCGGGGCATCGCTCACGGCCAGGCTGCTGTCGAAGCTGATGCTGCCGCCCGTGGACGGGACCACCAGCGCGGTGGCGCAGGTGTCGTTGGTGGGTCCGCCACCGCCGGCACCGCCGGCCACCAGGCTGATGGTGCCGGTGCCGCCGCCGACATGTCCGCCGACGCGGATCAGGTAGCTCGATCCGGCGGCCACGTTGAAGGTCATGCGGCTCGTGAGCGTGGTGCAGCCGGTGGTGTCGTCGTTGCAGGCAAGAAGGGTGCCGTTGCACGAGGAATACGCTGCCAGCCGCGTGTCGAACCCGGCGGTCGAGCACGTGGAAATCGCCACCTGGCCATCTGCCGAGGCGTTGTAGCGGTACCAGATGTCCTTGACGAACGAGAGGCCGAAGCCCTCCTCGCAGAGCGAACTGAGCGGTGGCGCGCTGGTGGTGGCGTCGTCGGTGCTGAAGGCGGTGGTTCCCGCCGTGATCGGCAGCGCGCCGCTGCACTCGTCGTTCGCAAGCTGCGGGATGACGCTGAAGGACACCGAGCCCGTGCCGGCGGAGTCGTAGCCGCCGAGGCGGATCCGGTAGGAGGTGCTGCCATCGGAGAGGAGGTCGATGCGGCTGGTGAATCCGCTGCATCCGGCGAAGTCGTCGTTGCAGGCGATGGTGCTGCCGCTGCAGCCGAGGTAGACGGCCAGGCGCGTGTCGAGGCCGGCGGTGCCGCAGGTGCTGATGCGCGCCACGCCGGCAGCGGGAGTCCACGAGTACCAGACGTCCTTCACGAACGCGATGCCGTTGCCCTCGTCGCACGTGGGGTCGAGCGCGGCGTTCGAGCTGTTGGCCAGGCGCGTGTCGAAGGCGTAGTTGCCGCCGTTCGCCGGCACTGCCTGTGCCGTCGCGCAATCGTCGTTCGACGGTGCGGTGGCGTCGCAGGGGGCGGAATCGACCGACAGCACGTAGTTGCGGTTGGCCGCATCGCTGCAGGGGAACCCGGTGAAGACCGTCATGGCCACCACGATGCGGTACGTGCCGGGGAGGACGCACTGCACCACGGTCCCGGGGCACGACGCGGCACCGGGATCGCTGGCGGCGATCACAGCGCCGGGGCAGCCGTCGTCCACCAGGAACACGCGGCCCGGTCCCTTGGAATACAGGTTGAGGGTGAGCGTCGAGAGCGACGAGACCTGGAGCCGGTACCAGTCGGTGTCGCGGTTGTCGCCCTCGGCCCAGAAGGTGCCCGCCACGCGCGCGCCGACGCTGATGGCCTGTGCAGCGAAGGGCGTCGACTCGCAGCCGCCGTTGAGGTTGGTTCCGCAGGCCTCTGCCTCGGTGGAGTTCGATGCGGGCAGCTGGCAGGTGCCCGCGCCGCACGACGTGCAGAGGATGGACGCCTGGTTCGCGCAGGTGGCGTCCCATGCGCCGTCGATCGCGCAGCAGTAGGGGTCCTCGGCGCAGACCAGCGCGCAGCACGATTCATCGGAGCAGAAGGGCGTGGTGTTCGGCGCGCAGCAGCTGTTGCTGCTGGTGCCGCATGCCGGCGGCGGCGGTGCGTTCGGCGTCACCAGGAGCTGGCCGGCGCCGGCACTCGCCACGTCGAACCCGCCCACGGCGAACTTGTAGGTGCTGCCGGCGGTGGCGGCGAAGCGCACCGTGCTGGTGAAGCCTGCGCAGCCCGCGGCATCGTCGTTGCAGGCGATCACGCTGGTGGTGCTGCAGTTGGCGAACACCGCGAGGCGCGTGTCGAACGGCGCCAGGCCGCACGTGGAGATCTCCACGTCGTTGCTTGCCGATGCGGTGTACGTGAACCAGCGGACGCGGTGGATGATCTCGTCGCCGGCGCTTCCCGGGTCGCAGAGCCCGGCGAGGTTGACGTCAGCCGCGGATCCCGCGGTGTTGAATGCGTTCAGGCCGGCAACCGCGGTGATGGCATTCGAGCAGCTGCTGCCATCGGGGCCGCCGGATCCTGACGAGGACAGGTTCAGGCTGCCGGCGCCCACCGTCGCTGTGCCGAAACCGCCGACCGCCACGTAGTAGGCGGTGCCGGCGGTGGCGTTGAAAGTCACCTTGGAGGCCCACGCCTGGCCGGCGGTGGTGGTGCAGCCGGCGGAGTCGTCGTTGCACCCGATCACCGATGCCAGGTTCGAGCAGTTGGTGAAGACCGCCATCTTGGAGTCGAAGTTGACCGATCCGCAGGTGCGCGCGATGTACGTGCCGGAGGAGGGCGCCACGAAGCGGAACCACGAGGCGTTGTACATCACGTCGGCGCTGATCTGCGAGAGATCGCAGAGCCCCGTGAGCACGATGGTGTTGCCGGCGGTGGTCGTGAACGCGGTGTCGCCGAGCGTGGCCGGGATGGGCGACCCGCAGGTCTGTGCGGACGCGGATTCCGTGACGCCGAGCACCAGGCCCACGGCCGCGGTCAACGCGAATGCCGACGCACGTGCCGTTCGTGGAGAACGACGCGCGAAGTGACGCGGGGGCACGTCTTCGGAGGAGATGGCATTCGGGGATTGCATGCCGTGCACTGGAGTGATTTCGGGCGTTTGGAGAGCTGTCCTGACGTGAACCGTGCAGCAATTCTTACGTTTCTCCAACCCGGTTGTGCATGGAAATCCGCAACTTATCGAACCTCTTTCGGGGGACATTGCAGTGTCGCGTGCGGGTGATGCCGGATCCGCGGGGATTCGTGCGATTTGCGCTCACGGGCCTGCCGATGGCCGACGGGCCCCGTGGCGCCTTACTAGACTTCTAGGACCCTGCTCGACGGGTGGCCACGGTGGCTGCCTGGACCGCGCCGGGATGTTCCGTCCCGAGAGACCCTCCGAATGTCCGTCACCATCGGCTCCAACGCCCCGGCCTTCAAGCTTCCGTCCCGTCCCGGCCACGAGGTGGACCTGTCCACCGTGTTCGGCAAGCAGAAGGTGGTGCTCCTCTTCTTCCCGCTCGCGTTCAGCTCCGTCTGCAGCACCGAGATGTGCACCTTCCGCGACGACTGGCAGAAGTGGTCGTCGCTCGGCTGCGCGGTGTTCGGCATCTGCGTCGACAGCCCGTTCGTGACCGACAAGTTCAAGCAGGAGCTCTCGATCCCGTTCGACATCCTGTCCGACTTCAACAAGGAAGTCAGCCGCACCTACGGCGCGCTCTTCGAGAACCTGATGGGCCTCAAGGGCGTGGGCAAGCGCGCGGCGTTCGTGGTGGACGCGCATGGCAAGGTCGTCTACGCCAAGGTGAACGAGGAAGCCGGCCAGCAGGTCGACTTCGCGGCCATCCAGAAGGCGGTCGAGTCGTGCTGAACCGGTGTGCGCAGTGCATCGCGGCGGCGGGCGCACTGCTGCTCATGGCGGCCTGCTCGTCGAACGGCACGCAGCGCTCGGCGGGCGGCATCCTGTTGCTGGAAGTGCCGTCGGAGCAGGCGCAGGGCGAGAAGCCGCACGAGGTGGCCGGCCGCATGAAGGTCGGCGAGCGCCTCGAGGTTCGCCTGGGCGCATCGGCCGGCACCGGCTACGTGTGGACGCTTGCCGGGCCCGTGCCGGCGAACATGCAGATGACCACCGCGGACCCGGCCGGCCGTGTTGCGCCCGTGTCCGGCGGAGAGCGCGTCGTCGGCGGTGCCACCATGACCACCTTCGGCATGACGGCGGTGGCGCAGGGCGAGGGCAACCTTCGCTTCGTGCTGGTGCGTCCGTGGGAGAAGGGCGAGGCAGCGAAGCCGGCGCGGACCGTCGAGGTTTCCATCGAGGTGCGGCCGGCCCAGGCTTCGGATTCCGAGGTGGACGAGTCGGAGAAGCTCGCTCGCTGACGCGCAGTCACGGGCGGAACCCTGCTAGACTGCGTTCCTTCGCGGGAGTAGCTCAATGGCAGAGCAGCTGCCTTCCAAGCAGCAGGTTGCGGGTTCGAGTCCCGTCTCCCGCTTTCACCCTTTCGCCGGCGCGCGGAGCCCGGTCGGGCCCCTGACGTGAACTACCGCCGCAATAAGCGATCCCAGGAACATGACGCCGCCGACCGGAACCATTCCGGCGGCTCGGACCGTGCACCGCTCGACCATCCGATGGTCTCCTCGGCAAGTGCCGAGCTGGTGACCACTCCGGAGGCACTGGCCGCGCTGGTGGCGGACGTGCACTCGCACCCGGTGGTGGCGTACGACACCGAGTTCATCGGCGAGGAGAGCTTCTACCCCAAGCTGTGCCTGGTGCAGGTGGCAACGCCCACGAAGCTGGCATTGGTCGATCCGGTGCCCTTCGAGCAGGCGGGCACCGACCTCGGTGACCTGTTCCGCGCGATCGCTGCGCCGGGGCGCACCATCCTGATCCACAGCGGCGACACCGACATCGACATCCTGCGCCGCGGTGCCGGCATCGAGCCGGACTGCCTCTTCGACACGCAGGTGGCGGCCGCGCTGGCATGGATGGCGTGGCCCTCGAGCCTGGGCACCGTGGTCGAATCGCTCACGGGCTACCGACTCGGCAAGGCCCACACGTTCACCAACTGGGACGCGCGCCCGCTGACGCCGGCACAGCTCGGGTACGCCGCCGACGACGTGCGCTACCTGCACCTGGTGTGGCACCTTCTGTCGGAGCGCCTGCGCGAGCTGGGTCGTTTCGATTGGGCGATGCACGAGAGCCGTGAGCAGCTGCGCAGCACTGCGTTCGACCCGGAGGGGCAGCTGCGTCGCCTCACGCGGTCCGAACCGCTGCGCCCCGGGCAGTTGATCGTGGCGCGCGCACTCGTGACGCTGCGGTACGAACTGGCCCGCCGGCATGACCTGCCCGCGCGCGTTGTGCTGCCGGATGCGGCGGTCATCGAGCTCTCCAAGCGCAAGCCGACCGACCGTTCGGTGATCGGGAACGTCTCTGGCATCCCTCGCCGGATCGCGGGTGAGCACGCCTCGGACATCATCGACGCCATCGCCAGCGTCAAGGGCGCGGTGCCGGAGAGCGAGCCCTCGAACCCGCTGGCAGACGACATGCGTGTCCGCGCCGAGAGCGATCAGCTGTGGAATGCCCTCCAGGCGCGGTGCGCCTCGGTGGGGCTTGCATCGAACCTGGTGGCCACTCGCGGGGTGTTCTCCCGCTGGTACCTCTCCGTGGCCGAGGCGCGCCGACGGGGCGAAACACTCGGGACCGCCGACGGCGAGCATGCGCTCTTTGCGGCCACCGATTGGCGCCACTCGGCCATCGGGCAGTGGTTCGACGGGTTTGTCCGCGGAGAAGAACGGCTCGAGTTGGTGTGGTCGCCCTCGGGCACCGTGGCGCCCGGCCTGACTCGGCCGGGTTCTGTATCCTCCGAGGCATGAACTTCCTCTCTCGTCTCTCGGTCTGCGTTGCCCTGTCCGCGGTCGCTTCCGGATGCGCCGCCAAGTATCCGTACCCCGGTGGCGATGCCGCGGGCGATGCGGATGCGTGGACCACCATCCTGGCTCGCCAGGACCTGGCCGGCTGGAAGCCCTTCATGAAGGACGCGAAGGCCGATCCGGCCGCCACGTGGTCCGTCAAGGACGGCGTCCTGACCTGCACCGGCAACCCGGTTGGCTACATCGCCACCGAGATGACCTACACCGACTACGAGCTCGAGCTCGAGTGGCGCTTCGATCCGAAGAAGGGCCCCGGCAACGGCGGCGTCCTGCTCCGGGTCCAGGATGCCGACGAGATCTGGCCGAAGAGCATCGAGGCGCAGCTCGAGTCCGGCAACGCCGGCGACTTCTGGAACATCGGCAACTTCCCGGCCAAGATGGACGCGGCGCGCACCGACGGCCGCCACACCGTCCGCATGGGCAAGTGCAGCGAGACGCCGCTTGGCCTGTGGAACCGCTACCGCATCGTGGTCGACGGCACCCGCATCGAGCTCTACGTGAACGGCGAGCTGCAGAACGTGGCAACCGACGTGCAGCATGTCGGCGGCCGCATTGCGCTGCAGAGCGAAGGCGCTTACATGCAGTTCCGCAACATCCGCATCCGTCCGCTGCTCGGCAAGGGCAACGGCAGGGGCTTCGAGTGACCGCGACGGACTCGCCGCGGATCGTTCGCCCCGACCCGGCGCGCGCTGCGCCGGTGCGCATGGACGGCGTGAAGGATGCGCGCATGGAGATCCTGGTGGGCCGCGAGCACGGCGCCCCCAATTTCTCGATGCGACACTTCGTGGTCGCCCCCGGCGGGCATACGCCGCTGCATTCGCACAACTACGAGCATGAGGTCGTCATCCTCGAGGGCGAGGCCGACGTGACCTACGGCACGTCCGTCCACCGCGTCCGCTGCGGCGACGTGCTCTACGTGGCACCGAACGAGATGCACCAGTTCCGCAACGCAGGAACCGGCGACTTCCGTTTCCTGTGCTTCGTTCCCACCAGCTTCGACTGCGGCAAGCCGACGCCGGGGTCGTGACGCGGAAATAGGTGCCAGGAACGCCTGTCCCTCTTTCGTTCGACGTTCGACCGCACTCTTCGCTGCGCGCGTTTGACGTTCGACCGCACCCTTCGCTGCGCACGTTTGAAGTTCGACCGCACCCTTCGCTGCGCGCGGGACCCCTGTCCCGCGGACGGCCTCGCTCCACCCGGCTGCGCTCGGCCTCGACGACAACCGCTCGTCCGGGCGGCACCCGGGAGTAATCACAGGTCATGCTGCCGGACTTCGCGCTTGTCGACGCCTCGGGCCAGGGGTCCCGTGCTCGCTGCGGGTGCTCGCAAGTGCGATGGTCACGCTCGAACGAATGCACGCACTGCGTGAAACCCAAGCGCGGCGGTGAGGCCATTGCCGAACCGTCGCCACTGGCGCAGCGGGCGCCTGGCCCCTTCGCCGGAGGGGCAGTGGCGGCGCCATGCCGCCCGCCCCGCAAGGCGACGGGGCCAGTAGAAGGGCGTCACTGGAACGTCGCCAGCGACTTACCAAGCCGCCGCGAAAAACAGCACGGCGGCAGGAGTGCTCCTGCCGCCGTGCGCGCTTTTGGGTGTCGTCCGCTGCCGTGCGTTTCCGCAGCGTCAGCGGTGATCAGCTCACTTGGTCGGGCCGTCGTCGTCCGAGGGCTCGGCCTTGGGGGCCGTGGCCTTCTTGGCGACCGCCGGCTCGGCCGGCGTGCGATCCTCGCTGGTGGGGCCGTCGGCGGACAGGTCGAACGCGAGCGGCGTGAGGAAGAGCTCCACGCGGCGGTTCTCGCTGGCACCCTTGGCACCGTTAACAACCACCGGACGGAACTCGCCGTAGCCGGCAATCTGGAACCGACGTCCGCTCACGCCGTCCTTGACCAGCGCATTGCGCAGGCTGGCGGAGCGGTAGACCGAGAGCATCAGGTTGTTGCCGAACTTCGCCTTGGTGCGGACCACCGGCGTGTTGTCGGTGTGACCGACGACCTTGACCTCGAACTTGGCGGCCGAGTTCGTGTTCAGGATGTCGGCCAGCTTGCCGAGCACGGCGGTGGCGCCGGGCTTGAGCTGGTCGCTGCCCGCATCGAACGTGAAGTCGTTCTTGAAGCGGAGCATGCCGGTCTTCGGATCGAAGTCGAAGTACTCGGCGTACTGCTTCTGCAGCTCGTTGAGGTCACGGGTCAGGTCGGGCGGAAGCTGGCTCACCTCGAGCGACGCGAGCTGCTTCTTCAGCTGGTCGTACTTGGCGATCCATGCGTCCATGTCAACGTCACCGTTGGCAAGGCGCTTCTGCAGTTCCTCGAGGTCGGCCATGGTGGCCGCCAGCTGCGTGCGCAGCCGGTCCTCGTTGGAGCGAGCGGTCGACAGCTCGTTCTGCGTGGTCAGCAGCTGCTGCTCCTGCCCCTTGTATGCGGTGAGAAGGTCGTTGTACTTCTGTTCCGGCACGCAGCCCGTTGCAATCAAGGCCGTGCCGAGAATCAGACCACTAGT
>Ga0114979_10003603_pt1 | contig 10351 bp, 11 predicted proteins | sample S_140625_EF_Meta_FD_87315 | JGI IMG/M metagenome (GOLD analysis project Ga0114979, IMG submission 87315) | Freshwater microbial communities from Lake Simoncouche, Canada to study carbon cycling - S_140625_EF_MetaG | ecosystem: Environmental > Aquatic > Freshwater > Lake | place: Lake... | reverse complement strand
TACATCCTGGTGGCCCCGAAGGTGCAAGGCCTGCAATGGGGCGGCGGCAAGATCTACTTCTGATTCACCTCTGGGTGCTTCTCAAGGCCCGATGCCTCCAAGCGAGGGGCATCGGGCTTTTTTGTCTGTGGGGTTTGGAACGGCATCTCACGGCGCCTCGGGCGGCTGGAGGTTCGCCGGATCCATCGAGGTCGGCTGCTTGCTGTACCACCACTCCTGAAGGGCGGGAGCCAGCCGCTGGGGGAACAGGGTGATCACGGTCCGGGTGGGCCGGGCCCCCGGCTGGAGCAGCTCCACGGCATAGGAGGGGCAGCGGCGAGCAGCCAGGTCGGCCACGAAGCGCCGCCCGACGCGACGCCAGCTCGGCTCCTTGCTGCGCCAGGCCAACCGACAGCAGGGCCAGGGCAACTCCTCGCGGTCGAACAGGCGACAGCAGGGGCCCAGAATTCGGTAGCTGTACTGGCCGCCGGGGCTGGCGTGCTCGCTGCCGGACTCCAGCACCGTGTGCATCGGGACGCTCATCAAAAAAGCCACCCCGCAGGGTGGCAGAGAGAAACCAGGGGTTCAAGCCTGGAAGGCATGGCAGGGCCGAAGCTTCCAGGCCGTTCGACCGGGCCTGGGCCGCGGTCGCAAAGGGGGCTCAGTAAAGAGCTTCTTCGGCGTGGGTTTCGATGGTGCAGTCGGAGGTGGGGTAGGCCACACAGGTGAGAACGAAACCGGCCTCGATCTGGTCGTCATCGAGGAAGCTCTGGTCAGACTGGTCGACGGTGCCAGCGCTGAGCTTGCCGGCGCAGGTGGAGCAGGCGCCAGCGCGGCAGGAGTAGGGCAGGTCGATGCCCTGTTCTTCGGCAGCATCGAGAATGTACTGATCGTCGGGAACCTCGATTGTCTTGTTGAGGTTCTCTTTCGCGTTGATCAGGGTGACTTTGTAGGAAGCCATGAAAAGGGGATGGGGGCTGACAGGCGTCCGGAGGAAGAGCCTGCAGGACGCCACCTTCATACATCCGCCGGGGGGCGTTCCCGCCGATCCGCGCCGCTCTGGCCGGGAAGCCCAATCAGACCGGAGGCACAGATCAGCGTGCCTTATGCAACAGCCGGGGCACGGCGCAGGCTCATCAACCCCCACGGCTCCTGGTGCGCCTCCAGGGTGGCCTGCCAGCCCTCCTCCGCCAGCACCCGCTCCAGGCGGGGCGCCTGGTCCACCAGCAGCCCGCTGAGCAGCCCCAGGCCGGTGGGGGCCAGCAGCGAGGAGAAGTGGGGGGCCAGGGCCTCGATCACCGGCGCCAAGATGTTGCAGAGCAGCAGGTCGGCCGGGGGGCCCTGCAGGTCAGCCAGGGCCTCCGCCGAGCCCTGGGCCACCCGTAGCCGCTCCAGCGGGAAAGGACCGTTGAGGCGAGCGTTGTCCCCGGTGGCGCTCACCGCCAGGCTGTCCGTGTCCACCGCGGCCACCGCTGCCGCCCCGAAGGCCAGGGCCGCCAGGGCGAGCACGCCGCTGCCACAGCCCAGGTCGGCCACCCGCAGGCCGGCCAACTCCCCTTCCCGGGAGGTCGCCAGACGCTCGAGGGCCTCCAGGCAGAGGCGGGTGGTGGGATGGCTGCCGGTTCCAAAGGCGCTGCCGGGATCGAGGCGGATCACGCGGCGGCCGGAGGACTCCGGCGGGGCCTCCAACCAGGCGGGAAGGATCAGCAGATGCTCTCCCACCGGATCGGGCCGCCAGTGGCGCTTCCAGCTGCGGCTCCAGTCCTCGTCGTCCTGGGGAAACCAGCGCAGCGGGGGCACCGCCAGGGCAAACGGCTCACCGAGGGGGGGAAGGGCCGCCTCCAGGGCAGAGCGGCGCTCCGCAGGCCAATCGGCCGCCGCCACCCACCCGAGCAGCTCCCGCTCGCTGGGGGCGTCGGGCCGATGGCGCACCGCCAGCCGCTGGACGCCCAGGCTCTCCAGCTTCCACAGCAGCGATTCCTCCAGGGGCGAGGGGATCGCCATCTCCAGCCGCCAGAGGACGGCAGGCGGGGAAGCCGCCGGGATTTCGGGAAGCGGAGCGTCGGCGGGGAGGGGAGGGGACGGATCGTTCATCGCGGGGACGATCGGCGAGGGGCCTTGCGGTGCTCAGGCCGCTCCGGGCAGCCAGGCAGGGCTCAGAGAGTGACCGGATGGGCCTCCTGGATGCCGCTGATGGCGTGGACCGAGGCCAGCAGGGTGGGGGGGATGGGGTCGTCGAGGCTGAGCACCATCACGGCGTCGCCGCGCACGATCCGCCGACCCACCTGCATCGAGGCGATGTTGACGTTGTGCTCGCCGAGCAGGGAGCCCAGTTGGCCGATGATGCCCGGCATATCGCGGTGGCGCATGAACAGCATGTGACGGCTGGGCGCCACATTGACCGGGAATTCATCGATGGTGATGATGCGCAGCTCCCCATCGGCGAACACCGCTCCGGTGACGCTGTGGTTGCCCTTACCACCACGGCAGACCAGCTGCAGCGAACCGCTGGCGAAATCGCGGCTGGCGTCGTCCTTCACCTCGAGCACATGGATGCCGCGCTCACGGGCCTCCAGGCTGGCGTTCACATAGTTGATGCTGTCGCCCAGGGCGGTGGAAAGCACCCCTTTGAGGGCCGCCACCACCAGGGGCTGGGCCGGATGGGAGGCGAATTCGCCCTGCAGGCGCACCTCCAGTTCGCTGATCTGACCACCCGCCAGCTGGCTGAGCAGCTGTCCCAGGGTTTCCGCCAGCTGCAGATGGGGCTTGAGCTGCTCCATCAGCTCGGCGTTCAAACCGGGAATGTTCACGGCACTGCGGGCGGGCAGGCCCAGCAGCACGTCGCGGATCTGCTCGGCCACATCGATGGCCACATTCTCCTGGGCCTCCTCGGTGGAAGCGCCCAGGTGGGGGGTGAGCACCAGCCGCTCGCGCACTGCCCGCAGGGGGGAATCGGCGGCCAGGGGCTCCTTGGCGAACACATCGAGGGCGGCGCCGGCGATCACGCCCTGCTCCACCGCCTCCGCCAGGGCAGCCTCATCGACGATGCCTCCCCGGGCGCAGTTCACCAACCGGGCCGTGGGCTTCATCGTGCGCAGCAGCTCGGCGTTCACCAGGTTTTCGGTGTCGGGCGTGCGGGGCAGGTGCAGGGTGATGTAATCGGCCTCGGCGAACAGCTGGGGCAGCGAGAGCAGCCGCACCTGCATCTGCTGGGCCCGCTCCGGCGACACGAACGGGTCGTAGGCGGTCACGTCCATGCCCATCGCCCGGGCCACCCGCGCCACGTGGGAGCCGATCTTGCCCAGCCCCACCACGCCGAGCACCTTCTTGTAGAGCTCGTTGCCGACGTAGGTCTTGCGGTCCCAGCCGCCGGCCATCGTGCTGGCGTGGGCGTGGGGCACGTGGCGGGAGAGGGAGAGCATCAACGCCAGGGCGTGCTCGGCAGCGGCGATGGTGTTGCCCTCGGGCGAATTCACCACCAGCACGCCGCGGCGGGTGGCGGCGGGCACATCCACGTTGTCGACGCCCACGCCGGCGCGGCCGATGATGCGCAGCCGATCGGCCGCCTCGATGATCTCCGCCGTCACCTGGGTGCCGGAGCGGATCATCAGGGCGTCGTACTCGCCGATGATCGCCCGCAGCTCCTGCGGCGGCAGGCCGGTGCGTACGTCAACCTGGGCGACCTGGGAGAGGATGTCGATCCCCGCCTGATCGATGGGATCGGAGACCAGAACCTTCGTCATGTCCGTGTTGTCCGGCGAATGCGGCGCGGTGGGGGCGGGCCGGAGGTGCAGTGTAGAGAGCGACCCTGTGCCGACCCCCGGAGCGAACCCATGACCCAGAGCGTGGTGGTGGTGCTCGATGACCTCGACCGGCTGCGGCAGCTGCGCGACACCCTCGCAGCCCGCCAGCCCGCGCCGCAAGCCATGGTGGCGATCGGCGCGGGGGAGACGCCTCTGCGCGAGGTGGATCGGCTGGATGCCACCGCCGCCCGCCGCCGCCTGCAGCGCTCGATGGTGCGCTGGCTGATGCCCTTCGGCTTCCTGGCGGGGCTCACCTTCACCCAGATCACCGATCTCCACACCTTCGACTTCGCCGGGCCCTGGGGCCAGCCGCTGATCGGCGGGCTGCTGGGGATGGGCTCGGGGTTCCTGGGCAGCTTCGCCGCCGCCGCCAGCGTCGGCTCGGAGGAAGACGACCGCATCCGCGCCCTGCGGAACCGCCTACAGGAGGGCTGCTGGCTGTTGCTGATCGAGCCGGCGGCGGGAAGCGAGGTGCCTTGGTCGGTGCTGCAGCAGGCCCGGCCGAAGGCCGTGGTGCGGCTGGGCGAGGGCTGAGGGTCTCTCCGATGCTGCCGCGCCGTGAGCTCCTCCAGGGCAGCCGCCAGGCTGCGGCCCTCGAGCCCCTGATCGATCTGGCCGAAACCGTGCTGCGCACCTGGGAACCGTGCTGGACCCCCTTCCTGGCGCCGGACCTGCTGGAGGAGGCGGAAGCCCGCCTGGCCAGCCTGAGCGAGTTGCGCCTGCGCAGTGAGGGGGGCCATCCCGCGGCGGAGCGGCGGCGCCTGTGGCTGGAGCGCAGCGAAACCGCCCTGGCGGAGGACTCTGGGGACGGGGCAGCGGAGGGCTCCGCGGCCGGGCTGATGGGTCTGGAGATCGCCGGCAACTTTCTCTTCGATCCCGCCGCGCCGGAGAAGTTCCGCGCTGCGTTGCTGGGGGCCGGAGCGCCCGGGGGGGAGGTGGGCGCCCTCTGGCTGCGGGGGGACCGCGGCGCCCAGGCGGTGGTCACCGGAGCCGTCGCCGCGGCGTTGGCGGAGCGCGAAGGGCAGGTGCGCTCCGTGCCGGTGCGCTTCGAGGCCCGGCCGCTGGCGGAGCTGCGGCCGCCCCCGCCCCGGGCGCCGCGACGGTTGAGCACCGTGGAGGCCTCCTGCCGGCTGGATGCGGTGGCCTCCGCTGGTTTCGGCCTCTCACGCAGCCGCATGGCGGAGCTGATCCGCCAGGGGGCCGTGCGGGTCGACTGGCAGCCGGTGACCAGCCCCAGCCGGGAGCTGCGGGCCGGCGAGCGGGTACAGCTGCGGGATCGGGGCGAGCTGGAGGTGCTGGCGATCGAACCCACCAAGCGGGATCGCCTGCGCATCTCCCTGGAGCGCCGCTGATCTGGGAGACGGCGCTCCGACTGCTAAGTTCCTGGGCAAGACGTGCCGCAATGCGTGCATGTTCCGGGCCGGCTTTAACGCTTCGGCACGGGGGCGATTAGCTCAGAGGTAGAGCACTACCTTGACACGGTAGGAGTCACTGGTTCGATTCCAGTATCGCCCATTCACTATTCTCCCTTCCCCCAGGCCCCAGGTCCAGCGAGCGATCCGTGAACGAGCCGACGCCCCCGATGGCCTCCCCCACCGTGATCGTGGGCCTGGGGCGTTCCGGTCTAGGCGCCGCCAGGCTTCTTCGACAGCAAGGACTGCCGGTGGTGGCCTTCGAGAGCCGCGACAGCCCCGAGCTACGCGCCAAGGCGTCCGAGCTGGAGGCCGAAGGCATCGAGGTGCACCTGGCCACACCGCTTAGCCCGGCCAGCTTTGACGCGCTGCCGACCCCGCCGGCGGCCGTGGTGGTCAGCCCGGGCATCCCCTGGGACCATCCCACCCTCGAGACGCTGCGCCAGAGCGGCATCGCCGTACAGGGCGAGCTGCGGGCGGCCTGGCTGGCCACGCCCGATGTGCCCTGGATTGCCATCACCGGCACCAACGGCAAAACCACCGTCACCCACCTGGTGCACCACCTGCTCCAGCACGCCGGGCTCGACGCCCCGCTCTGCGGCAACGTGGGGTTCTCGGCCGCGGAGCTGGCCCTGGAGCGCTCCCGCCCTGGCCAGATCCGGCCCGATTGGCTGGTGGTGGAGGTGAGCAGCTACCAGATCGAACAATCGCCGGAGCTGGCCCCCGCCATCGGTCTCTGGACCACCCTCACTCCCGACCACCTGGAGCGCCACGGCACCGTCGCCAACTACCGCGCCATCAAGCGCCGGCTTTTAGAGAAATCACAGCGGCGCATCCTCAACGCCGACGACCCCGACCTGCGGGAACGGGCCGCCACCTGGGACCGGGCCGACTGGGTCACCGCCGGTCCCCGGGCGGCCCTGCCCCCGGGCCTGACCCCGCTGCTGTGGGTGGAGGAGGGCCAGGTGTGCGGCTCCGCCGGCCCCCTGTTCCCGGCGGAGTGCCTGGCGATGCCCGGCGCCCACAACCGCCAGAACCTGCTGATGGCCACGGCGGTGGGGGTGCACCTGGGGCTGGAGCCGAGGGTGATGGAGGCGGCCTTCCGCAGCTTCCCAGGGGTTCCGCACCGGCTGGAGCGAATCCGCGAACGGGGCGGGGTCACCTGGTTCAACGACAGCAAGGCCACCAACTACGACGCCGCCGAGGTGGCGCTGCGGGCCCTGGAGGGTCCGCTGGTGGTATTGGCCGGCGGCGAGGCCAAGCAGGGGGAGGCCAGAGGGTGGCTGGAGGAGCTGGGGCGCCAGGCCTCGGCGGTGGTGCTCTTTGGCGCCGCCCGCGACGCGTTCGCCACCCTGCTGGCGGAGGCCCGCTACTCCGGGACCGTGGTGCGCTGCGAAGGGCTGGCGGAGGCAGTGGCTGAGGCCGAGCACCTCAGTGCCGGCGGGGCGGTGCGGGCCGTGCTGCTCTCACCGGCCTGCGCCAGCTTTGATCAATACCGGGATTTCGAGGCACGCGGCGACCATTTCCGCCAGCTGGTGGCGGCGCTGCCGGAGCTGTGATGGACGAAGCCGCACCCCGCCACTGGTTAATGAAGAGCGAGCCCGAGGTCTACGGCATCGAGCGGCTGGCGTCTGAGGGCACGACCCTCTGGGATGGGATTCGCAACTACCAGGCCCGCAACTTCATGCGCAGCATGCATGTGGGCGATCTGGCTTTCTTTTATCACTCCAATGCCAGCCCCCCCGGCATTGTCGGCCTGATGGAGGTGATCGAAACCGGCCTCACCGATCCCAGCCAATTCGAGCCCACATCCCCCTACTTCGATCCCGCCTCCAAGCCGGAAGCCCCCCGTTGGGATTGCGTGCGCCTGCGCCATCGCCGCACCTTCGCCCGGCTGCTCAGCCTTGAGGAACTGCGCCAGGAGTTCAGCCCCGAGCAGCTGGCGGTTGTGCGCCGCGGCAACCGCCTCTCGATCCTGCCGGTGGAGACCGAGGCGGCCCTGCGCCTCTACTCCCTCGTGGGCGAAGCGCCACCCACGGGCTGAACCCGCCCGGAGCCGCTGGCGTGCCGTCCGTTCTCTTCTCGCAGCAGCCAACCCCCCACAGCCGCCTGGCCAACAGCCTGCTGTGGATGGCCCGCTGCCAGGGTGAAGCGCAGGTCGCTGGCCTCCACAACCGCCTCCACTTCCCCTGGGCCGTGGAGACATTTCATGACTTCCTCGATCCCGCCTCCCCCTGGCTGGCTCCACCGGGCGAGACCGCGGAACTGTTCGCACGCCTCAGCGACACGCCCCTTTCGGCCAGCGCCCTGGCCGCGTTCTGCCGCCAGCTCCCCCAGGAGGGGGTGCCAGGGCTGGTTCGCCAGCGGTGCAACGGCGTGACCGTCGTCTGGGGCACGGGCGACGGGCTGGTCTTTGCTGAGGCACTGGCCGAAGCTTCCGGGGCGGATCTGCTGCTGCTGCACGAGCCCTTCGGGTTCCGCTATGAACGGCCGCGCTTTCCCTCCAAAAACCTCGCGCCCCTCGCCCCGCCCCGCTGGCGCATCGAGGAGGCGATGCAGCGCCAGGCGCAGTTGAATCCTGAAGGGCGCCCGACCTGCGGCCTGCACATCCGACGGGGCGATTATGCGATCTGGCGGGACGGCGAATTTTTGTACCCGGATTCCGTCTGGCTTCATCTGTGCGGGCAACAGCTTGCGGGCGGGGTGCATGTAAGCCTGTTCACCAATGAGCCGGAGGGATCCCTCTGCCGTTCCCTGGTGGATCTTGGCGCCGATCTCAGCGGCGGCAGCGCCTCCGAGGATCTGATCCGCATGATGGGGATGGATCAGGTGATCGGCCCCCCCAGCACCTTCCCACTGGTGGCGCGCATGCTGGCCCGTTTCTGCCTGGAACGGCCCCTGAGGGTGGAGCGCCTGGGCCCGGTGGCGGAGGAGATGGCGGCGGCGGAGGCCGGCCCCCCCTGAGCCGGCTTGGCCTGCCGCCTACAGTGCAATCTACAAAGCGCTCACCGACAGCCTTAGCACCATGTCGTTTGCAGCCTTGAATGATGCCGCGGGCGATTTCACCGCCAAAAGCAAGACGCTGCATAAGCAATATTCACAACCCTATTGGGCTGGCGCCTTCGATCCCGAGCACCCCGACACCAAGCGCCACTACGCGATGCTGGCCTCCAGCGAGGGGCTACTGGATCACCTGAAACCCGCCTCCCTTCTCAGCGTTGGCGATAATCTGGCCCGGGATGCGGGCTATTTCAAACGCCTCTTTCCTGAAGCCTGGTGCATCGCCAGCGATCTGCATGCCGATGGTATTCACACCGCCGCACAGGAGCGCTGGGTGGATGCGGCCCTCTCCGCCGACATCGAAGCCCTGCCTTTTGGCGATGGCGAGATCGACTGCGTGATCGCCAAGGAGGCGTTCCATCACTGGCCCCGACCGATGCTGGGTTTTTACGAAATGCTGCGCGTAGCGCGCAAGGCCATCCTGCTGATCGAGCCCTACGACGTGATGCACACGATGGCGACTCCCTTTCCGCAGCCGGGTAGCTTCTGCGATGACTACGAGGAAGTGGGCAACTACAAATACCAGATCAGCCTGCGCGAAATCCTCAAGGCCGCCTGGTCTCTTTACTTCCCAGCGGTTGCGGCGGTCGGCTTCAACGACCCCTATGCCCCTGACCGTTCAGTCGACGAGTGGCTGATCGAAAAGCACAAGCTCGATGCGCTGGGAGATGCGGGCGAACGGCAATTCAACCTGATGACCATCGCCATCTACAAGCCCGGCCACGCGCCCACCCCAGAGCAGATACCTCTCCGGGCCCGCCTGTACCACCGCCCGCCCAATCCCTTCACCGAAGCCAGCAGCATCAGCTGAGCACCTCACCACCATGCCCGATCGTCCCCTCCTGATCCTGGCCACCCGCTTCAGCTGGCCCCATCCGATCTGGGAGACAAGATCCAGCGAGGAGTATGAGCAGTGGCTCGAAGAGCGCCTGCAACTGTTCGAGCGCTACACCGCACGGAGCCTGGCCAACTGCTACAGCAAACCCGACTACTGGGTGTTGCTGATCGGCAGCCAACATGACCGCATCCGCCAACGGCTGGAGCCAATCCTGCAACGCACGGGCTGCCGCACTCTCTTCGCCCCCTATATCGGGGTTGGACTGGGGCTAAGCACGATGCTGGCCTGCGAGGACATCATCTACCCCTGCCGCGTCGTCACCACCAATCTCGATGCCGACGACCTGGTGGCCACCGATTTCTTCGACGTGCTGCGCAATCTCACGTACCCGAACAGTGGCAATGCCACAGTGAGTTTTGCCAGCGGCTGCAATTACATGCCGAACGAAGACACCTACTTCCATTCCTCCTACCCCAACAATCCTTTTCTTTCCCTCTACGAAGAAATTCGCGGCGCCCATGAGGCCCAGACCATCTTCTTTCGTATGCACACCGAAATCAGCGACCACGTACGGCATCAGATCACACCGCGCTCCTATTACCCAATGTGGGCTTCCGTAGTTCACGGCGGCAACCTGGCCAACCTCTCCCTGATCGAGACCAACCGCCTGTCCTTTCGGGAAACCGAGGCTTTGCATCAGCGTTTTGGCCTTCTCCCCTGATCTCCAAGTTAACCATGTTCCACCAGATCAACGTCGATCAGGCTCTCGCCTATGCGGGGGCAGAATCCATCCAGCGCGTTCTGGTGGTGGGCAGCGGCGAGGGGGCCGACATCCTCGCCCTACGCCAGCGCCTCGGCCCCGATCCCCTGATCGCGGGGGTGGACATCGACATCCACAGCGATTCTTTTGCCGACCTCCCCAACACTCTGCTACTCCAGACCGACATCACCAAGAACCCGATTCTCGGCAATTGCTTTGATCTGGCCTATTCCTTCGCCACCTTCGAGCACATCCACGATCTGCAGCGGGGCTGGCAGGCCATGCTCAATGTGCTGCGACCCGGCGGACTGCTCTGGAGCGTGGCCTCCCCCCTCTGGTGCTCTCCCTACGGCCATCACAAGCCAATGCTGCACGGCCATCCCTGGATTCACCTGCTGCATCCTGAGCCGGAAGCACTGCATGTCTTCTGCCTGGCCAACAACATCCAAGCCGACGATGGCATCGACATGATCCACCATGTCAACTACATCTTTAATCC
>Ga0114979_10003602_pt1 | contig 10351 bp, 10 predicted proteins | sample S_140625_EF_Meta_FD_87315 | JGI IMG/M metagenome (GOLD analysis project Ga0114979, IMG submission 87315) | Freshwater microbial communities from Lake Simoncouche, Canada to study carbon cycling - S_140625_EF_MetaG | ecosystem: Environmental > Aquatic > Freshwater > Lake | place: Lake... | reverse complement strand
TGCGCCTTGCTACTTCGTTTGCTGAGGCTGTAATGGCTGCAGCCTGCGGCTTACTTGTAGGATTGGCTGCATAGGTACCGAGCGCATTGAAAAAATTACTGATGGCAGTATTTAAACCGGAAGACTGATCTGCCACCAAGGTATCAATTGCTTGGGTGTACTGCACCAAGGTATCTGAATAACTCGATTTAGCTTGCTGGCCCAATACCTGAGAATTGAGCAACGAGGAATATTGACGTGTAAATCCTTCAACCGCAAAACTTGTGCCATTAAGCATCAAAGAATTTGGTGCGAGAGCGTTAATCGTTGCATCTGCTGTGCGCCGTGTAAAACCTTCTACCGATGCGCCTGCTACGTTTTGAGAAGTCGTTAGAATCCCTGCCTGTGCGATATTTAAGGCTGACATTGCAGAATCGGTGATTGAGTAGACGCCCATATGACTTCCTTATTGAGGTGTACTCGGAAAACCGTTTGGTCTTTGCAGGGATCGCAAGGTCTCAGGCGAAGCTGGTGCCGCACGGGGAGTATTTAAAGGATTAACGGCTACTTTTTCTATTCCGCTTAATTTTGCGGCATTAGCCTGCGCAATCAGTTGTTCGGCCATTTTGTTCCCAAAGCCAAGCCCTTGTCCCTGCGAGAGAATATCGGCTATGTGGTCATCCATAATCTCTAAATAAGATTTAGAAGTAGTACTTTGCCCGTCCATTCCATTCAAGTTCGTATTGCGGGCAGAGCCTAGCATCTGTCGAATCAAAGTGCGCTCAAAACCTTGTGCAGCTTGTTTTAATTTGACCTCATCTGTTGAAGCAGTCGGTGCTGTTTTTACAGTTACGCCCTGGAGAAGCCTGGCAGCATTTGGATCAATTGAAGGTGTAACTTTGTTAAGGTCCATTAAATCACCTCTAATTCTGCCCGTAACGCACCAGCAGCTCTGAGTGATTGCAAAATAGAAATTAAGTCTTGTGGGGTAGCCCCCATCATATTGAGTGCCTTAACCACTTGATCCAATGAGGCGCCTCCTGGAACCGAGATTAGACTATTTTCCTTACCACTATCACTAATCGTTACTGTATCTTCTGTAGCGGTTGTTGTCTGACCTCTGCTAAATGGTAATGGCTGACTAACCGTAGGCGACTGCTGAATTTTGACGGTTAAATTTCCGTGAGCTACTGCTGAAGGAGATAACCTCACTGCTTGATTCATGACCACAGAACCTGTTCGTGAATTTAATATCACGCGTGCAGGTTGGCTACCCATAGGCACGTCTAAATCTTGTAACGCAGCCATAAATGCAGTTCTTTTTAATGGTTCTGTTGGTACGCGCACATTTAGTGATCGAGCATCAATTGGCAATGCTGTACCGATACCAAATCGACGGCCAATGGTCTCAGCTGTTCTTTGCATTAAAGCAAAATCAGCCTGTCGTAAATCTAATTGGACAAATTCGTCCACTAAGAGCGCGGGTACCGCCCTTTCCACAATACCGCCTGATGGAATTCTGCCGGCAGATAGATGGTTTACGGATGTTGCAGCCCCGCCTGATGCAGCACGTGAGCCTCCAATCACTACACTCCCCTGCGCTTGCGCATACACTTGACCATCAGCAGCTTTGAGCGGAGTCATTATTAAAGTGCCGCCCTTTAAACTAGTGGAATTTCCTAAAGAGGAAACTGTAACGTCTAGCTGCTGGCCGGGTCTGGAAAGGGCTGGAAAATCAGCCGTTACCATTACCGCCGCTGTATTACGAAGCTGGGTTTGGTTTCCTGTTGATGGCAAAGTAACACCTAATACGCCAATCATTTGTAAAACACTTTGGAGGGTAAATGGTGTCTGAGTAGTTTGGTCGCCAGTACCATCTAATCCAACCACTAATCCATAGCCTACCAACTGGTTTGATCTTTGTCCCGATACATCAGAAAAATCCTTAATCCGATCGGCATAGCAAAGATTATTAAAGCAACTGAGGCTTACTAAAATGAGTAAGCCCTTTTTCCAATAAGAAAGTAAATTAGTTTTCTTCATTAGAACGGCGCAAACTTAAGCATTAAACGCGTAAACCAACCAGTCCCTTGTGTGTCATCCGTCGCCCCACGACCGCGATACTCAATGCGAGCATCGGCAACTTGCTGTGATGAAACTTGATTGAAGACAAGCGTGTTAGGGTTAACAATTCCCCCAAAGCGAATAATTTCCTCTTCATTGCTAACGGCAACTTGCTTTTCACCTGCAACAACTAAATTACCATTAGATAAAATCTCTACTACGGTGACAGTAATTGTTCCAGCAAAGGTATTACTAGCAGCACTCGACCCTGTACCCTCACTCTTAATATCCCCAGTACCGCTAAAATTTGCTGCATTTGCAACGCTAAACAATGGTCCATTAAAAGTTGGGCTATTGTTTCCAAAGGTTGACGTACCGTTTGCTTTTCGAGCTGCTGCCATACCTGAATTTTTTGCTGCACTCGTTGTTTCATTGAGCAGTACTGTTAAGGTATCACCTACGTTTCTAGCGCGTCGATCTTCAAACAGCGGTCGATGGCTGACCGCATTAATATAAGGTCCGCCTGAATTGGCTGGATATAAGCTTCCCATATTTGCAGAGGTTTCCTGAATAGGCCGCGGCCTTGCAGTTGTTGGAGTAGTTAACAAAGAGGGACGATCAGCACTCGCGCAGGCAGCTAATAAAATTATGCTTACACCACCTAAAAAGCCGTAACGTAATAATGTACTTAGGCTAATCATTATTGCCCCAAATTACTAACGCGCTGCAAGATTTGATCAGAGGCAGTAACTGCTCTGGTATTAATCTCATATGCCCGCTGAGCTGCAATTAAGTTAACAAGCTCTTCAGCAACGTTCACATTGGATTGCTCAATGTAATACTGATTCATGGTACCCATACCATTTAATCCTGGCAGACCATTAGTTGCGTTTCCAGAGGATGGCGAAGCAATATAATTTCCACCACCAAGAGCTACTAATCCTGCAGGGTTAATAAAGTTAGCCATGGATAATTGGCCTACCTGCGTCACATTTCCAGATTGGTCTGTAGCTTGGACTTGGCCTGTTTGGCTAATGGTTACACCCGTTGCTGTAATGGGGATAGTCAGTCCAGGGGAAACTACATTTCCAGATGAAGTCACAATTTGCCCGGTAGCACTTCTACTAAATTGACCATTGCGGGTATAAGCTGTTGTGCCATCAGCGAGCGCAACTTGAAAGAAACCATTGCCATTAATTGCAATGTCTAATTGATTATCTGTTTTGAATAAGGTACCTTGTGTATTGGTTCTTTCAGTTGAAGTAATCGCCGATCCTGCTCCCACCTGAAGTCCCGTTGGTAAAAGATTTTGTGCATTGGCTGCAGAACCAGCAGCGCGAATAGTGGTGTAGAGCAAATCTTGAAATAAAGGTTGGACTTTCTTATATGCAGTAGTTGATGAGTTAGATAGATTGTTAGCAATCGTGTCTAAATTAAACTGCTGTGCATCCATACCCGTCTTAGCAATCCATAGTGAACGTAACATTTTCTATCTTTCTTTTTATTAGCTACGTGATAAAGACAATAGTGTTGTTGCTGATCTTGAATTTTGATCAGCCAAGGTAATGGATCGAGTATTTAAATCAAATAATCGGCTCTGCCCAATCATTTGTACCATTGCCATCGTAGGATTAACATTACTTAATTCATAAGCACCCTGCACCACCTTAACAAGTGGATCAGCAGCTGCCTGCTCTCCAGGTAAATCAAACAAGCCATCTTCTGCGCGTACTAAATTATTAGTATTTGGATTAACTAGCTTTAACTTGCCCACTTGATTTAGATACTGGGTCCCAGGAACTTGTGTATAAACTGCGCCATCTTCGGCAATTTGCATTGTTGAACCTGTTGGTATCGTAATACTCCCTCCAGCACCTGCTACTGGAACATCCTTACCAACGCTCAAAATCCCTTGATCATTTACCATGAACTTACCAGCCCGGGTATAAGCCTCTTTCCCATCGGGTCTGCGCACTGCAAAAAACCCATCGCCCTTGATGGCAACATCTAAAGGATTAGAGGTTGTTTGGATCTGACCACCAGTAAAGTTACTACCAGGGGTAGTCTCGACAGAAAACACTCTCGTATCTGCACCATTACCGGTAAAAGGTTCACCATCACCTTTTAACGGCACAGCACGATACGCACTAATCACTTCTCTAAATCCTGGCGTTAAGCTATTTGCCAGATTGTTAGAAGTAACAGCCAACTGCTGTGTTGCGGCTGTTGCTCCCGTCATTGAAGTGTAGGCGTATCGATTAATCATATATTAAGGCGTTACTTCTTATCGACTCATATTAATTGCATCATCAACAATCGTAGCTGCTTGCAGTTTTAATGCTTGTGACGTAGCAGAGTATTGTCTTTGCAGAACCATTAACTGAACTAATTCTGCAGTTAAGTCTACGTTTGATGCCTCTAACGACTTAGAGCGTACCTGACCCAAAAGACCAGTTCCAGGAGCACTTAAAATCGGATCGCCTGATAGAGCAGTTGCTGCAAATGTATTCATTCCATTTGGCATCAATCCATCAAGATTGTTAAATTGCGCCAAAATGAGCTGACCCTTAACTGCCTGTACACCATTGTCATAGGTTGCTACTAACTTACCAGAGCTATCAATCGAATAACCTGACAGATTGGACACGGTATGTCCATCTTGGGAGTTAGCATACGTTTGGGTCGGGGCAGTTAACGCTGTCGAGATGTTACTCTCGATCGTAAATTGCATAATTCCGTTCTGATTTGTTCGCCCATATGCAGCAGATGGAGAAGCACTTAATGCGTTGAGTTTAAAACTGGTTGCTGCAAAATTTGCAGGTTTTCCATCAGCGCCTGTCGCTAAGGTATCAATATTTATACCGCCTAAAAAGGCCATCGTGCCAATTGACATTTGCTGAGTATTAAGAGCACCGTCACTTGCTTTTCTAAAACTTACATCGCCATCCTTGTTTGTATCTGGATTGTGACCGACTTTATTACCATCAATCGTGGAATAGACTTCAAATCGATCGGTGGTTGCTTGAAATACCTCCAGGGTTATAGGAGTAGTGGTGCCATCGTATGCTACAGTTTGCTTGATTGGAATATGGGTTCCATCCGCTAACCTCAAATCATAGGTTGAGCCCACTGCCCCTAAGGTACCACCAGTCAAAGTTTTTTGAGCACCTACGATCGATACATTTTCCGTATTAGCTGAACCAACCGTAAGCGTTTTCACTCCAGCAGTAGCGCCAGTAGTAGCGACTGTATATTTACTATCTTCACCTTTATAAGTACTGGCGATGACGCTCATCTGCTCATTCTTAGGTCTCTTAGTAACTGAATCAAAGCTAGCAGCTGGCGTACCAGCAACCGGCGCTTCTAGCGGCTGTGTTGGAGAATAGCTATAAGCACCGTCTGCTCCTAGAGTTAAGTTTAAAGGCTGAGAAGAAATCCGCTTGTAGAACAAACTTAAAATATGGCCATTACCATTTTGGTCATAAATCGTTTGCGATGTTGCTTGGCTATAAGTGGTGCTATTGGTTGGATCAAAACGAATATCCATTGGAGCATTTCTCGTATCCAAATTTAGATCGATTTTTGAATTGATCGTTGGCTGTGATGGTAGAGGCTCCGGGCTTAATACCATCGTTGATTTTGCGCCAGAAATGATATTTCCGGCAGTATCCGCTGGGTAACCCACGACCAATAAACCACTTTGATTTACCATTCGGTTTTGGCTATCAGTTCCAAATTGACCGTTACGGGTATATTCAAACTTACTTGGACTCTCAGTTGGTACTGTTCCCACTACATTTTTGGCTAACATAAACATACCAGGGCCAGTAATGGCTAAATCCAATGGATTTGATGTCGTTGTCAAGGTTCCATACGAATGGTCTCTTCTGATTGCCTGTTGCTGGGATCCCATACCCACACGATCTTTTGCTTGAGCATCATTTGCCTTGAAATACATATCAGCAAAGACAAACTGAGCAGATTTAAATCCTACTGTTTGTGCGTTTGCGATGTCATTACTAACAACGTCAATCGCTTGCGATGTTGAGTCCAAACCTGCTAATCCGATTCCATATCCCATTTTTTACTCCTTAGCGTAATTTCTTAGTTGAGTTAATTGATCCACTGTTGGATTGTTGATGCGTTAATTTGTCTTCCATCGACCAAAGTTATTAGCGAGTCACCGTTAGCCCCTTTGCTGACTGCAGCTACAGGCGATGCCACATATGTTGTTGGAGACTCTGTTCCACCCGCTGCATTGGTACCATTAATGCTGATTTTGTATATGCCTGCGGCAACTTTATTGCCACTCGCATCCACACCATCCCACGCAAAATTTTTCATGCCAGCCAATAAAGCTCCCAGATTGGCAGTATTAACAACGTTTCCACTAGCATCGGTAATAGTTGCTATCGCTGAGCTCAAAGGATTTGCTGCGTTTGCACCTAGTATTACTGAGTTTGTTCCATCAAAGGTCATGCTATTGCCTGCTACCTGTGGGCTATGACCAATGAGTGCCGCCTGATTCATAAAATTCACGCTTTGCATTTGATTGAGCATGGCCGTCATGGAAGTATTCATATTACTCATACTCGACACCATATTGAGCTGAGACATTTGTGCTGTCATGGTGGATGCATCCATCGGCGCCATCGGATCTTGATTTTGGATCTGGGCTATCAATAATTTTAAAAAGTTCTGGGTTTGTTCTGTCGCAGAAGTTCCGTTAGATGAAGTCGAAGCACTACTTGCTGCTACGGTTGGATCGTAGACAGGAATATTGCTCATTGGACTTGTTGTTGTCATATCTTCCTCAGCTCTATCTATTTCAAAAAAATTCTATCGGCCTAAATCTAGGGTCTTCAACATCAACTGACGCGTAACATTCATTGCTTCAATATTCATTTGATATGAACGAGATGCTGAAATCATATTGACCATCTCTTCCACTGGATTTACGTTCGGCATTTCTACATAGCCTGCAGCGTTAGCCTTGGGATGTCCTGGGCGATACTCCATCCGTAGGGGGGCATCGCTTTCAATAATTTTGGTCACCGCCACGCCTGCGCCCGGGGAGTTGGGGCTGGTAATCGCATTAAATTCCACCTGCCTTGCGCGATAAGGGCGACCATCCGGGCCAGAAACACTCTCAGCATTAGCAATATTTGAAGCGATTGTATTGAGGCGCATTGCTTGCGCCGTCAGTGCAGAAGATCCAATATTAAAGGTAGCTAATAAACTCATGAAGCTTGACCTGTAATAGCAGACATTCGTCCACGAAGAGTGCCGCTTAAGAATCCTAGTGCTGCCTCAGTTAATACTGAGTTTTTGGTAAATTCACTTAATTCAACGTCACCATCGACGGTGTTGTCATCTTTTGATGGCTGATTTGGTACTCGATATAATATGCGAGGATCTTCTTTCGTAACCTTGCCCTCAATATGCCCGGAATGCGTTGTCACCATGGATACATCCATTGACGGTAGGCTGCCAGCCATTTGGGCCTTCAATACGTCAGCAAAACGAATATCCCTAGCCTTAAAGCCAGGGGTATCGGAGTTTGCCAAGTTATTACCCAAGATTTGTTGGCGAAAGGTGCGCAACTTCAGCGCGGTTTCGCCAAAACTCAATGGGTCGTATTGCGGCACTGCATTCATTTCAGCTCCTCCCTAATAGGGAATGACATATCTGAGTGGAAAATCCTCAAGTATGGATATGCAAAGAGCGTGCCAGCTTTAGAGTATTACTAGGAATTTTAGATTATTTGAGCGCAATCATGCCTTTATCGGCTAAAAATGAGCATATTTAGGTGAACAATGGTGGGTAATAATCAATAAAGGCAATTTTTGCCGTTATTCCTACTTAGCAGTTGGTAATACCTGCCCTTTGGTGAGTTAATGGCTAAATTTAGCTATCTGGAACATGCTCAGTAAATCCCTAAATAAGGCTAAGTGAGTAGGCATTTACTTTAGAGCTAACAGGCTCTCACGGACTTTGCTAAATACAGAGAACCAATCGCCTGCCACTGGCTGTCTAAAAAGCTTGACCGTTGGATACCAAGGACTATCCTCCCGATCAAGTAGCCAACGCCAATCCGGATCATTGGGAAGTAGTATCCAAGTTTTCTTCCCCAAGGCAGCCGCCAGATGCGCAACACTAGTATCAACAGTGACAACACAATCTAATAACTCAGTCAATGCAGCAGTATCGCTAAAGTCATACAACTCGTCGGTAAAGTTCAAAATTTGTGGATTATCCCGCAATGTCCTACCATCATCAAAAGTTAAGCCTTTTTGCAAACTAATATATTGGCAATTATCTGGAAGGTATAACAGAATCTGCTTTAAAGGGATGCTGCGATTATGGTCATTTTTATGGCTGCGGTTACCGCTCCAAGCTAGCCCTACGCGCGGCTTAATTTTAGGGCCTAATTTGGCTTCCCACATTGCCACTTTAATAATATCGCTAAAGAGATAAGGATTGCGAGTGGGAATCGTATCTACAGTAGTTTTCAATGCTAACGGCAAACTCATGAGGGGGCACTGAAAATCAAACTCAGGGAGTTTCCCACCTTTAAAAGTCGCTAATGAAATCCCATCCAAATCTTTGAGCAATGCCATCAGAGGCTTTTGCACTTCTACAATAACGTTTGCGCCTAAATCAGAAACCAACTTTGCATAACGAATAAACTGAATAGTGTCCCCAAAACCTTGCTCTCCGTACAACAAGATCGACTTGTTTAATAAAGAGGGAGTGCCAAGCCACAAAGGTTGAGGAAAATCTCTTTTCAGTGGGGCAAATACATCTCTTTGCCAACGCCACTCATAAAATTTCCAGCCATTGATGTAGTCACCACTGAGCAATAACGCTAAACTTTTATTCCAGTAGGCCTCAGCAAAATCAGGTTTAATTTTAATAGCTTTTTCATAGCTTGCGATAGCAGCGCTTAATTGCCTTTGTTCCTTTAAGCCGTTACCCCAATTGTTAAAGGCTTCAAAACAATCTGGTTTGAGATCAATCGCCCGAGTATAGTTTTTGATCGCTTCATCGATTTGCCTTTGCTCTTTTAAAGCATTGCCAAGATTGTTATAGGCTTCGGCATAATCAGGCTTGATTTGAACAGCTGCGTTATAACTTATGATCGCTTCGTCAAATTTCCTAATATCTTTTAAAGCATTGCCAAGATTGTTATAGGCTTCGGCATAATCTGGTTTAATTTGAATTGCCGAATAGTAGCTTGCAAGTGCTTGATCGAATTTCTTGAGATCTTTTAAAGCATTGCCACGATTGTTATAGGCTTCTGCGAAATCGGCAGATAACGCAATGGCTTGGTCAAAACTTGCTACTGCATCTTCTAGTTTCTGCTGAATATGCAGGGTATTGCCGCGGTTGTAATAAGTATATGTAGAGTTTGGGGTTAATTGAATTGCACTATCGTAACTAACAATAGCAGCATCATATTTTTTCTTTGCTTTTAAGACATTCCCTAAATTCGAATGGTAAGAAGAGTTATTAGGATTAAGTTGTATCGCCCCTTGCATCAAATGTTCAGCAAGATCGAAGTTGTCTGTTTGGTAAGCAATCAAACCTAATAGATGCATAGCGTCAACGTGATCTGGTTGAGCTAATAATATTTGCTCATAGGCATCTTTAGCCTCCTTGAGCTTACCAGTACGATGAAAAATAATACCTTCCTCAAACAAGTCCTGAGCCTGCTCCCCTTGATCAGCAGCCTGAATGTCACTAGAAACTAAGCTTAAATTGCTCGCTGCTTTTCTAGATTTTTGATTAATAGGAGGCATATGTAAGCTTTTATATAACTATCAATTAGCGCGTAGATTAATTAACGATCTTTAGTTTCTTTAATCAAACGATCGCCCTTAGGTTGCAATGGTCTCGCATTCATAGGGTACATACGGTCAAAGTTCTTTACCTGGTCCTCACTAACGTAAATGGGGTTTTTCAGAACAAGCCAAAGAACATTTTCACTGCACGGCGGCGTAGTTAAAGAGCCCATATAAGTAAAATAGTTTTTATCTGCTGGCAGCATTTGATTAATATCAATCATGACTCCAGGCAGCTCGGTCTTACCCTTAATTAATGGAACGTTATTCCAGAGGGTATTGATTAAGGCATTCTCTTTAATAGAATCATCACCCCACCAATATTTTCTAGAACTAGCAGGTTTCACAGTGCTCATTAAGACTGCAACAACCGCTAAGTTGCCATCATGGTGCTGGTGGACTAAGTGCGCAACCATATCTGTGCGCTCACCATTGATAGCTTCTTCACTAGGCTTATGGAAGTG
>Ga0114979_10003601_pt1 | contig 10354 bp, 5 predicted proteins | sample S_140625_EF_Meta_FD_87315 | JGI IMG/M metagenome (GOLD analysis project Ga0114979, IMG submission 87315) | Freshwater microbial communities from Lake Simoncouche, Canada to study carbon cycling - S_140625_EF_MetaG | ecosystem: Environmental > Aquatic > Freshwater > Lake | place: Lake... | reverse complement strand
CCCCGGCGAAACTACCTTTGCGGAGAGCTCCGTCAATTCAACCTATATCCCTAAGGAGGTCTTTGAAGCGGTTGCTGGGAATCTGGACGAACAAAGTAAACAGCAGAAGCGTGCCGTCGCAAAAGGTAATCGAGATCAACGTAAACTGACAAGCCGAATCTGCAGTTTATTACGAGCTACCACCGGTACGGAAATCGAAGACAAACCGAATTTGTGGTTGTCCTGGTGGAACGAATACAACGAACGTTATCAATCGGAAAAACCAACTTCCTTCGTCTATAGTTCTAAAACGGAGAATGTCGTCGTAGCTTCGGCCACCTCGAGGCAAGAGGTTACGAATACGGTGAAAGATGCGGGACATATGTTGGTCCAGTGGTCTTGCCTAGTTCCTGGAACGGTTGTTCATACCTCGGTCGGTGCAGTCCCTATTGAGAAAGTTCAGGTTGGAGATTTGGTCCTTTCGCAAGATGTCGAGACAGCAGAACTTACCTTGAAGCCAGTTCTCATGACCACGGTACGACCTCCGAAATCAACCATCAAGATGGTGACGTCCCAAGGAACGATCGAAGCAACCGCCGGGCATCTTTGGTGGGCCTGCGGGCTTGGCTGGATGAAAACTCGAGATCTTCAGCCCGGTATGACACTTCGAACTGTTACGGGCTCGTCCATCCTTGAAAGCCTGGAAGCCAACGCGACGCCCCAAACAACATATAATTTGGTTGTCGATGGATTTCACACCTACTTTGTCGGCCAAGAACGAGTTCTTAGCTATGACAACTCAAGTCTCAAGCCAACGCTTCGGCAACTCCCGGGGTACGGAAAAACAAACGATTTAGTGTTGGACTGATCTAACGTCAACCAGAGCAATACTAGGTAGCTGTCAGTTGTGCGTTCCGCCGAGATAAACTCATGGAAGCAGAACGCGGACTGTGCTCCTTCAGTCAGTGCTAATCTCCCTTCAGTTGGTGCCAAGTGCCATCTACTTTCGATTTGTTTTGAATGTCGAATAACGAACAAGGAATGTCGAATAACGAAGTGGCGTACGTGTTCGTTGGGATTTCGAAATTCCTTGTTCGAGTTTCGATACTGATTTTGATCGGAAAATGACAAAGAAGATGCCATTGGGCTCACGCCGCCGGCAGGGAAATGTCGCCCTCCGGGCTACAATGTCGCTATCTGGGACGAGGCAGGGACGCAGATACGACCTTGCGTGCCAAGTGTGACTTGATTGTTCGGTCGGGCAATGGGATTTAAAGAATCCAGCCAAAAATGGGTGCCACCATTCGAAGTTCTGGGTATCTTGATCATGAAAATCTCTCCTTGGAATTGATTGGACCAGATGAATGAATCGCTCCTTCTTGCGAACGCCGACCTTTCCACTCTGTTTCGTTGGTTGCTGTATTTCTTGGTTGTTTATGGCTTCTGCTGGTGATGCAACTGAGAAACCGAACGTCTTGTTTTTGTTCGCCGATGATTTCACCTACGAAGCGATATCTGCGTTTGGACATACAGACATTGAAACGCCAAATCTCGATCGTTTGGTCCAACGTGGCACAACGTTCACCCATGCTTACAACATGGGATCATGGAGCGGGGCGGTATGTGTTGCAAGTCGCAATATGTTGCTTACCGGCCGAAGCGTCTGGCATGCGGAACAGATTTCGGCATCCACCGAAAAGGAACGCAAAGAAGGACGGCTTTGGCCACAGTTGCTCAAGTCTGCAGGCTATGACACCTACATGACCGGAAAGTGGCACATTCAAGCAAACCCAGAACTTACCTTTGACGTCGCAAGAAACGTACGTCCCGGCATGCCAGGGACAAAAGAAAGCTCTTACCATCGCCCCATGGAAAACGAAATGGATGAGTGGTCTGCTTCCGACAAAGCCTTGGGAGGCTTTTGGAGCGGAGGCAAGCATTGGTCGGAAGTGGGAGCCGATGATGCAATCAGCTTTATCGAGACGGCCAAAGACAAAACCAATCCATTCTTTATGTATATCGCTTTCAATGCGCCGCACGACCCTCGTCAATCGCCGCAGGAGTTCTTGGATAGATATCCTGTCGATCGAATCAAGGTTCCCCAAAGTTTCCTCAAGGAGTATCCGCACAAGGATTCCATCGGTTGTGGCCCTGATCTGCGAGACGAAAAGCTCGCTCCCTTTCCTAGGACCGAATACGCCATCAAGTTCCATCGGCGAGAATACTATGCACTGATAACGCATCTCGATCAGCAGATCGGACGCATCCTCGACTCACTCGACAGATCTGGAAAAGCGGACAATACGTATATCTTCTTCACAGCCGACCATGGGCTTGCCGTTGGAAATCATGGATTTTTGGGTAAACAGAATTTGTATGACCATAGCATTCGAGTTCCCTTTATCGTGGTAGGTCCCGAAGCGAAACCCAACCATAAAATAACGGCTCCTGTCTATCTACAGGATGTCATGGCGACCACTCTTGAACTCGCACAAGTTCCGAAGCCCTCGACAACGGAGTTTCACAGTGTGCTACCATTGCTTCGCGGGGATACCGAAGTCTCGAAGTATCCCGCCATTTATGGCGCCTATCTTCATCTTCAACGCTGCGTGATCGCGGATCAATGGAAATGGATTGTGTATCCAAAGTCCGGAATCACTCGTCTCTACGATCTGAAAAGCGATCCGTCGGAAATGAATGATTTGTCTAACGATCCTACACAGGCAAGTCGCATCAAATCGCTGCAGAGAGAATTGATTGGGTTGCAATCGCAACTGGAAGATTCGCTTAAGTTGCAACCTTAGATTTGGCGACACACTAGCCGACTCGCCGGCCATGATCCGGCGACCCACGTTGAAAAAACAGAAAAGCCAAACGGAGCCACCAGCCCTGTAGGCCCTGGACGAAGTACGCCTGCGGCTGACTGTTAAACATGCTATCGCGAAACGATAAACTTCGTGCGAAAAGTGGTGGCACGCTTCGGTGGGAACGTGACACCATTCGAAGGGCCCCAACGCGAAGACGGGCCTTTTCTCCAAATTTCGCAATAGGCTTGGTACGCTACCGGAACTGGACCAGCTCTCGCTTCCGTCGAGTTTATCTTGGCGGAGCGTACAACTGAAAGCTACCAAAAGTCGCTTGTAGCTTTCAGTTGTAGCTTCCGATTGGGTTGAACCCAACGGAAGCTTTGGGACTCAATGGCGAGCGCTGGGTGGCACCGCTTGATCGCACTTTAGCAATCGCGTTAGGTATCAGCATTGTCTCGGCCTGTTCGGGTTTCAGCGGTTCGGCTAAATCAGTTGATTGTTCCGCACGCTGTGAAGCTGACATCGAATCGTTCGAATGCTTCTTCGATGACTTCGCCGTTTACCAGCTCGCTAAGCGGGAGAGCTTCATCCTGCATCATCGAATCGCTGAAGAGTTGAAATGATGATGCGTCACGTGGACGCTGGCTGTAAAAAGAAACAGGCCTTCCCTGACCAAAGTTTATCAGAGCCAAAAATCAGGGCAGGCTGCGTCGAGACGCAGTTTACTGGCAGATAGGTTCACGTCGAAATACTAAACTCATTCGTCGCGACAAAAATTTCAAATTCAACACCGCGAGACACTCGCGGTTCTCGGCGCTGCGCTGAATACGCTAAGATTCACCGGCAGTGCGATTCAGACCTGATACTTGAATCGGCAATATTTACGCAAGTATATCTTTTGCAACTTTGCCTGCGACATCTGTGAGTCGGAAATCGCGGCCTGCGTAGCGGTATGTCAGACGTTCGTGATCCATTCCCAATAAATGCAAAATGGTGGCGTGCAGATCGTTGACGTGCATCTTGTTTTCTACCGCATAGTATCCGTAATCGTCGGTCGCGCCGTAGGCGAATCCACCTTTGACCCCGCCACCCGCCATCCACATCGTAAAACCGTTCGGGTTGTGATCGCGGCCATCGCTGCCTTGCTGGCACGTTGGGGTGCGCCCGAATTCTCCGCCCCAAAGGACCAAGGTGTCTTCTAACAATCCTCGAGCTTTCAAATCACTCAAGAAACCTGCAATTGGCTTGTCCACTTCGGCCGCGTTCTTGGTGTGCCCCTGATAAAGCCCGCCATGCTGGTCCCATTGCACTTCGCTGTCGCTGTGGGTCACTTGAACAAAGCGCACTCCACTTTCCAGGAACCTTCTGGCCATCAAACACTGCCGACCGAAATTTTCGGTGACTGGATCATCGATACCATACAGCTTGATCGTGTCCTGCGTCTCTTGAGAAAGGTCTTGCACTTCGGGCATGGTGGACTGCATGCGGTACGCGAGTTCGAAAGAGTTCAAACGGCCGTCGAGTACAATATCCGCATCCGATTGCTCAAAGTGCTCTTGGTTGATGGAACGCAACAATTCCAGTTGTTTACGCTGCATCTTCGCATCAATACGCCCGTTGCGGATATGCTTCACTTGAGCTTGTTCGGCAGGCAAACTGGCGTTGCCGATAGGAGTCCCCTGGCAATAGGCTGGCAAAAACGCCGAACCCCAATTGTTCACACCACCATGAGCCAACGTCGGGCAAATTGTCACGAATGCAGGTAGGTTTTCATTCTCCGTCCCTAAACCATAAGTTACCCACGAGCCTAAACTGGGGCGAACGAACTGGTCACTTCCCGTGTGAAGCTTCAGCAAGGCTCCGCCATGGGCAGGGTTGGTGCCGTGCAGGGACCGCAATATGCATAAGTCGTCTATGTGCTTGGCAACATTCGGAAAGAGTTCGCTGACCGGCAGGCCGCTTTGCCCATACTGATGAAACTTCCATGGCGACTTGAGGAGATTGCCAGCCTCTGCGAAGAGAACCTTGGGCAATGCAAATGGAAGCGGCTTTCCAGCATCTCGATCCAGCAAAGGTTTCGGGTCAAACGTATCGACATGCGATGGCCCCCCTTTCATAAATAGAAAGACAATCCGTTTGGCGGTCGCCGGAAAATGAGCGACCTTCGCCTGCAAGGGATTGGCTGCTTTGGAACCCATGGCGGAATCGCCAGAAACGGCCAGCGGATCAGTCGAACGAGACTCGCGTTGCAGCAACGCACTTAGCGCTAAAAATCCGAAACCCGCCGCCGAGTTTTTCAAAACACTTCGGCGTGTTGTGAGCGAGCTTGCAAAGGTCTGGTTATTTCGCCGGACGAAGAAGTCTTCAGCAGGGACGTTTCGCATCGTGATTACCGGAGATAGAAAAATTCGTTGGAGGATAGCAGGCTTTGACAGATCATGGACCATACCAATGGATCGTTCGGAGCTTGGGGCTTCATCTCGTTAGCAGTCGGTTCTGCGGTATTCGAATCTGCAGTATTCGAATCTGCAGTTCTGGCACTGACCAAAAATTGCATGATCGCGGTACGTTCGGAGTCGCTTGGCATGCGACACAAAATCGATCGGTATGCTAGGCTGGTTTGTTCATTTGGGTCGCTCGTTTGACACAGCAGTTTTTCAGCCAACCGATCGGAAGCCTGCAGTACCAAGTCGGAGTTCATCATCAGCAAAGACTGCGGCGCAACGGTGGTTGTATTGCGGTGCCCAGTCGGCATGGTTGGATCCGGAAAATCAAATTGCTCGAACAGAGTGTACAAGTTGTTTCGCACCACAGGCAAGTAAATCGCGCGTCGTAGACTGTCATACTTGGTATTGTCACAAGAGGTATGGTCGAACACAAATTGGCGATTTCGAAGCGGTACGGTTTTGCCATGCAGCGACTTATCCAACTGACCCGAAACCTCCAAAATGGAATCGCGTATCTGTTCGGCATCCAGACGCAGCATCGGAAAATGCCAAAGGAGCTTGTTGTCGGGGTCGATCTGCGATGCCTGAAGGGATGCGTCTGATGTCGATTGACCCGATGCAGCCTGACCCGATGCAGCCTGGTACGTGCTGGAGTTCATGATCAAGCGATGCAGCTGCTTTGTCGACCATCCCGATTCGATAAACCATCGCGCCATCCAGTCCAGCAGTTCTGGATGAGTGGGTGAATCGCCGACGCGTCCAAAGTTTTCGGTGGATCGAACGATTGCGTTTCCAAAATGCCAACCCCAGATTCGATTCACCGCCACGCGAGCTGTCAGAGGATGCGACGAGCTGGCCATCCATTGTGCGAGCTCCAACCGCCCGCTTTGCAGCTTCGGCAAAATCGGCTTCACGTTCGAAACGCTCATGACTTCAGGGAAGCCCCGTTGAACGACTTGTCCAAGATTGCGATGGCTGCCTCGAACGTGGATCGGGATCCCATCTACAATTTTGTTTTCACGAACCGACATTGCCGCCGATGCATCCGGGGAAAAACTCTCTAGGATCCGAGCCTCGTCGGCAAGTCGATAGTATTCTTGAAGGGCTGCATTGTCGAACGCAAAGCTTGGTTTTGCAGGAACCGCTAGCAGTCCGGCTGCATCATTCAAAACCTGCCGGGCTGTTTCGAGCGTTTCGTCTGGGAGTTTGGTTAGCGGTGGGGTGGCTTGCAAGCCTTCTTGCCATGCCTTGGTAGCAAGCTCAAACAAAGGGCGATAATGGGCTTCGATACCTGCGACATCGCCCGCAGCAGCAAGTTCGAACCACTTAGAAAAGAAAGGATCGTCGCGATGATATTCTAGGTGCTTGCGACAATGATGCAGGATACGAGGGTGCAATCCTGCTGGTGCGGCTGCCGCTGTAATTTCCTGAAGCGAGCTCATGGAAGACACACGGCAGGCCGCAATCATGTATTCGGTCGCTTTGGATTTAGCCGCTGCCCGCAGCTTTTCCATTTCGTCGGATTTGAATTTGTTTGCCAACGCTTGCTTCTTTGCGATCTCCGCATCCACTTCTTTGATCTTGGCGATTTCTTCTTGGGTTGCGAAAGTATGTTCGTTCCAATACTTGATCGCTCCAAAGTTCTTGCCGCTGAACGTTTGCGTGCTCTTGAAGATCGCCGCCATGCGATAGTAGTCGGCTTGTTGGATGGGGTCGAACTTGTGATCGTGGCAACGGGCGCAGCCCATGGTGATGCCCAGGAAAGCTTTTCCGATCGTGTCCAATTGCTCATCGATGGTATCCATCATGAGCTTTTCGACATCGGGTTCCGCAAGTACCTTTGCCCCAAGCGCAAGAAAGCCTGTTGCAGTATGAGTGTCTTTGTTAGCGTAAGGTACCAAGTCGCCTGCAATCTGTTCGATCAGAAACCGATCGAACGGCATGTCTTGATTCATGGCGTTGACGACATAGTCGCGGTATCGCCATGCGTTTCCGAAAGCGACGTTCTCGTCCAGCCCGTTGCTATCGGCGTAGCGTGCAACATCCAACCAATGCCGGCCCCATCGAACACCGTAGTCAGGGGATTCCAACAAACGGTCTACCAATTTTTCAAAAGCGTCCGGCGATGTGTCCGCAACAAACGCATCGACTTCGTCGGCGGTCGGGGGAAGGCCGACTAGATCATAGGACGCGCGTCGAATCAATGCGCGTCGGTCCGCTTTGGCGGGTGGTGGTAACCCGGCAGCATCCAGTTTCGACAGGACAAACGCGTCGATGGGATTTTGGACCCATCCGCGATTCGATGCCGAGGGGACGTCGGGGTTCGAAATAGGCAACATCGACCAAAAGCGTTTCCCTTCTTCGATCGTCATGCCTGTGGGCTTGGGGCCCCCATCGTCGTTCGATCCGTTCTCATTCGATCCTTCACCTTGGGGTGCTCCGCTTGGAAAGGCGGCTCCCTCGCGCACCCATCGTTCTAAAATTTCGACTTCGGATTCTGGAAGTCGATTTTGTGGAGGCATCTGCAAATCATGGTTTTGGTATCGGACGGCTTCGATCAGCAAACTGGCTTGGGGGTCGCCAGGACGAACGGTGGCTCCCGATTCACCCCCTTCTTCATGCCCCAATCTTGAGTCCAGCCTTAGCCCGCCGTTCTGCTCATTTGCTGAATGGCACTCGTAGCAACGAGCGACCAAAATGGGGCGAACTTTTTTTTCGAAAAACTCGAATTCGTCCGGACCTTGAACCCATGCCGAAGACAGGACGGCAAAGGTCCGAACAAGCAGGAGAGAGAAGAAACCCATTGTCTTGGTCTTCTGTGGTTGTAGGCGGGACCGAACAAGTGCAAAAATCACTCATGAACAGCTACATAATCTTGGCTGATGAAAGATGCGTTGTCAAGGATTGCTAGGTTTACTGAGGCACAAGACCAGGACCGGATATTCTCGGATACAATGATTGTTTGAAGCCATTGACCGAACATTCCTAGTCAACGACTTTAGCGACAACCTTTCTTCCAGTCTCTCCGCTCCCTTCAGGAATCCATGAATTTGTCTGCCCGAACCCAGCCAATCGGAACTTTAGCAGACTTAGTTCGCATCAATAGCGTGAACCCAAGCTATTCGGGAGGAGTCCCCGAGGGAGAAATCGCAAACTACATTGAGCAATTCTTTTCGGGGCATGGAATCGAAACTTGGCGACAACAAGTTTACGTAGATCGGCCCAATGTGATCGCTCGGCTTCCAGGCCGCGACCCAAATCGTCGCATTGTGCTGGAAGCTCATATGGATACGGTCTCAGCAATTGGGATGGAGATCGCACCATGGGATGCAGATATAAGAGACGGTCGATTGTATGGGCGTGGGGCTTGCGATACGAAAGGCGGGATGGCTGCGATGATGCATGCCTTGGCAAGCCTTGCCCAGGAGGGGTTCGTGCCCGAATGCGAGGTCCTTTTCGCCGCAACGATTGATGAGGAGTATTCCTATCGCGGGGTTGTCGCCTTATGCAACTCGCTGGCTGCAGGCAGCGTTGATCCAGAGATTCTAATCGGCGAGCACGCCCCCAGAGATCCATGGCAAGCTGAGGCGGCCATCATTGCCGAGCCGACGTCGCTGGCCGCAGTCATTGCGAGTAAGGGTTTGGTTCGGTGGAAGATAGAGACCTTGGGAAAAGCCGCTCATTCTGCCAAACCCCATTTGGGAACGAATGCGATCCAGCATATGGCTCATCTCTTAGTCGCTTTGCAGCAAGACACCTTTTTACTATCTCAGCAAACGCATCCGCTGCTGGGTTGTGCCACCTGCAATGTGGGGGTAGTTCGCGGCGGAGTGCAAGTGAACTTTGTTCCGGATCGATGCGAAATTGAAATCGATCGAAGGCTTCTTCCAAGTGAGACTCGCGAATCGGTCTTGCAACACTACCAGCAATTGGTTGACAGCGTTTCGTGTCAGCATCCGGGAATGAAAGTAGTGATGCATCCACCGATGCTCAGCGATCGACCGTTGGACACGGCTCCTGATACACATGCCGCTCAGGTGATCACCGGCGTTTTGAATTCGCTTGGTTTGGACAGTTCATTGCGGGGCGTTCCGTTTTGTAGCGACGCCAGTAAGTTTGGAGCAATTGGAATCCCCAGCTTTATTTTGGGGCCTGGTAGCATTGACCAAGCACATGCCTCGGTCGAATATATTGAATGCGAACAGGTGATCCAAGCCGTGCAAATCTATCGCCAGTTTATCGTTGAATTCCAATAACGGTCCATCTATCCCCATCCTTCCTATCTTTCATTCCCACCTTGGTCGATTTTCATGACACCTATTCGCATTGCCAACATCGATGACGTCCGTCGGGCACAAATCGTCATCCGTCAGCATCTGACGCCAGCTCCCTTAATGCGATCGTACGCGCTGGAGCAGGAACTTGGTCTGCCGCCTAATAGGCACGTTTGGATCAAAGATTACGGCTGGACACCAGTCGGGTCGTTCAAGTTGCTGGGTGCGTTGAACTGGATGGCCAATCACTTGGAACAGATTGGCGATCGCCCGGTCGCAGCTCATTCGTCGGGTAACTTTGCATCCGGCCTTGCGTATGCGGGAATGAGATATGGAAAACGAGTGATCATCGTCATGCCAGACGATGCACCGGCGGTGAAGTTCGCTCGTACGCGTTCGTTGGGTGCCGACGTTCGAACCTACAACAAGGCTACCGATTTTCAAACTGGTCAACGCGATCGATTGACTCGTGAGATTGCGGAGAACGAAAACGCAGTTCAGGCGTCGCCGTACGATGATAACGATGTGATTGCAGGAAACGGGGTGGGAGGTCTGGAAATCGCAGACGAGTTGAAGCGACTCGGCCGCGACTTGACTCACTTCTTCTGTGCCATCAGCGGCGGAGGGTTGATGGCAGGGCATGCTTTAGCGATCTCGGATGCTTTTCCTGAATGCACGATTGTCGGAGTCGAACCGGTCGGGGCCAATGACTTTAGTCTTTCGAAAGCCAAGGGGGATCGCGTCCGAATCGATCAGCCCAAGAGCATCTGCGATGGATTGTTATCTTACGATGTCGGGCAACACAATTGGCCTATTTTGAAAGACAAGGTTACTATCGCCATCAGTG
>Ga0114979_10003598_pt1 | contig 10357 bp, 8 predicted proteins | sample S_140625_EF_Meta_FD_87315 | JGI IMG/M metagenome (GOLD analysis project Ga0114979, IMG submission 87315) | Freshwater microbial communities from Lake Simoncouche, Canada to study carbon cycling - S_140625_EF_MetaG | ecosystem: Environmental > Aquatic > Freshwater > Lake | place: Lake... | reverse complement strand
TTGTTCCCCCAATTGCAAGACCACAGCTTGCGCGCCAGTTGGAAAACGCAAATCAAAGCGCCTTTCCAAACCATTTTCTCGGGCGCTGCGTTCCAGCCTATTTTTGATGAATGTGTGGCCATCCACAAACGCGTGCTCAAAGGCCGTGTTTGGGTGGCTTTGCACATGCACGCCGGTGACGGCAACGTGCACACCAACATTCCGGTCAACTCCGACGACTATGACATGCTGCAAACCGCACACGAAGCGGTGTCGCGCATCATGGTTTTGGCGCGCAGCTTGGATGGTGTGATTTCTGGCGAGCACGGCATTGGCATCACCAAGCTTGAGTTTTTGAGCGACGCTGAACTCAAGCCCTTTGCCGATTACAAGCAGCGCATCGATCCCGAAGGCCGTTTCAACAAAGGCAAATTGATGCGCCATGTGGCGGGTCCAGAAGGCATGGAAATCCAAGCCGACTTGACCAATGCCTACACGCCCAGTTTTGGCTTGATGGGCCACGAATCTCTCATCATGCAACAGTCCGACATTGGCGCCATTGCCGACAGCGTCAAAGACTGCTTGCGCTGTGGCAAGTGCAAACCTGTGTGTGCCACGCATGTGCCACGCGCCAACTTGCTGTACAGCCCCCGCAACAAAATCTTGGCCACATCACTGTTGGTTGAAGCCTTCTTGTACGAAGAACAAACTCGCCGCGGTGTTTCGATCAAGCACTGGCAAGAATTTGAAGATGTGGCGGATCACTGCACGGTGTGCCACAAGTGCCTCACACCTTGCCCGGTCAAAATTGACTTTGGTGATGTGTCCATGAACATGCGCAACTTGCTGCGCAAAATGGGCCAAAAAACATTCCGCCCTGGCAACGCCGCGGCCATGTTCATGTTAAACGCCACCAACCCCGAAACCATCAAGTTGGCGCGGGCTGGCATGGTGGGCGTGGGCATGAAGGTCCAGCGCTTTGCCCACGATTTGCTCAAAACGTTTGCGCGCAAGCAAACCAAGGCGCCTCCGGCCAGCATTGGTGCAGCGCCCATCAAAGAGCAAGTGATTCACTTCATCAACAAGAAGATGCCAGGCGGCTTGCCCAAGAAAACGGCACGCGCTTTGCTCGACATTGAAGATCAAGATTACGTGCCGATCATTCGCAACCCCAAAGTCACCACGCCCGAGACCGAGGCCGTGTTCTACTTCCCCGGTTGCGGTTCTGAACGCTTGTTCAGCCAGGTGGGCTTGGCCACACAGGCCATGCTGTGGCACACCGGCGTGCAAACAGTTTTGCCGCCAGGGTACCTGTGCTGTGGCTACCCGCAAAAGGGCAGTGGTCAGTTTGACAAGGCCGAGAAAATCATCACTGACAACCGCGTGTTGTTCCACCGGGTGGCCAACACCTTGAACTACCTGGACATCAAAACGGTGGTGGTCAGCTGCGGTACCTGCTACGACCAACTGCAGGGTTATGAGTTCGACAAAATCTTCCCGGGTTGCCGCATTGTGGACATTCACGAGTACCTGCTTGAGAAGGGTATGACGCTGAACAACAACGGCGCCTACCTGTACCACGACCCTTGCCACAGTCCGATGAAGTTGCAAGACCCCATGAAGACCGTCAAGTCCTTGTTGGGCCCGCAAGTTCTGAAGTCCGATCGTTGCTGCGGTGAGTCAGGCACTTTGGGTGTGACGCGTCCCGACATCGCCACGCAAGTGCGCTTCCGTAAGGAAGAAGAAATTCGCAAGAGTGAAACTCTGATGCGTGACACCGGCATGGTGGGCGCCAAGGACAACATCAAGGTGTTGACCAGCTGCCCGAGCTGCTTGCAAGGCTTGTCGCGCTACGGTGACGATTTGCAAAATGGCTTGTTAGAAGCCGACTACATCGTGGTCGAAATGGCCAAACACATTTTGGGCGATCAGTGGATGCCCGAGTATGTGGCTGCAGCCAATGCGGGTGGCATTGAACGCGTTTTGGTTTAAAGAAAGCATCGCATGGCCGGATTGACAGCAGGCGCTCCAACGCCAGAGGCCTTGACCCTTCATGGTCAAAGCAAAGCTTTGGAAATCAGTTTTTCGGATGGCAAAACATTCCGAATTCCTTTTGAGTTGATGCGCGTTTATTCGCCCTCGGCCGAAGTCCAGGGCCATGGTCCTGGACAAGAAGTCTTGCAAACAGGCAAACGCAACGTTGACATCATGGAGTTGGCCCAAGTTGGCAACTACGCGGTGCAACCGACCTTTTCGGACGGTCACAACAGTGGCATTTTTTCCTGGGATTATTTGTACTTCTTAGGGTCCGAGCAAGACCAACTTTGGACCCAGTACAACGAACGCTTGCAAGCCGCAGGCGCGAAGCGAGACGACCCCATGCCCGAGGCAGCGGCGGGCGCTTGCGGCCATTCACATTGAAGAGAACGACATCATGAGCTCGACCCATTTCGGTTTCAAAACGGTTGACGAAAAGGAAAAAGCCAAACACGTGCGTGGCGTGTTTGACTCCGTGGCTTCCAAATACGATGTCATGAATGACTTGATGTCAGCAGGCTTGCACCGCGTCTGGAAGGCCTACACCGTTCAGGTTGCCAACTTGCATGAGGGCGATCAAGTGCTGGACATTGCCGGTGGTACGGGCGATTTGTCTCTGGCCTTTTCCAAAAAAGTGGGTGCCACAGGACGTGTGGTTCACACCGACATCAATGAAGCCATGTTGCGGACCGGTCGCGACAGGCTGGTCAATGAAGGTGTGGTCTTGCCCACCTTGGTCTGTGACGCCGAAAAACTGCCATTTCCCAATGACCATTTCAATTTGGTCAGCGTAGCCTTTGGATTGCGCAACATGACGCACAAAGATGCTGCGCTCCGAGAAATGTGCCGCGTCTTGAAGCCGGGTGGCAAATTGCTGGTGTTGGAGTTTTCCAAAGTGGCCAAACCCCTCGAGAAAGCCTACGACTGGTACTCTTTCAATGTGCTGCCCAAACTGGGCAAGTGGGTGGCTGGTGATGATGCCAGTTACCGCTATTTGGCTGAATCCATTCGCATGCATCCCAGCCAAGAAGAGCTGAAAGCCCTTATGAAAAATGCCGGATTTGGACACGTCGATTTTCACAACTTGAGTGCAGGGGTGGTAGCCTTGCATGTCGGCATTAAATGCTGACGGTTTTTTTCTGAATTTGTCGGAGACAAAGTGAATAAATTTCTAAGCATCGCATTGACACTGGTATTGACCTTGGGCGCTTTGAACGCCGAGGCTGCACGCCGATTGGGCGGTGGCAAATCTGTGGGTCAACAATCTGGCAACGTGACACAGCGTGAGGCCGTCAAGCCAGCTGCGCCCGCAGCGGCACCTACGCAAGCAGCGGCCCCTGCCAAACCCGCAACGCCCACAGCAGCGCCAGCACCTGCACCTGCAAAACGTCCTTGGGGCGCCATGTTGGGTGGTTTGGCCGCAGGTTTGGGCTTGGCCTGGTTGGCACACAGCTTGGGCATGGGTGAAGCTTTTGGCAACATGCTGATGTTTGCATTGTTGGCCATGGTGGCTGTGGCAGTCATTGGTTATTTCCTGCGTTCACGCAGTAAAAATTCATCGCAAGAGGGTCTGGCGTATCAAGGCGCCGGTCAAACGCCTGACGTGCCGGTCACCTTGCGCCAATACAACCCCGAGAAGGTGGGCAATGATGCGTCTGCCCGTCCTTGGGAAGGTCAACAAACAGCCTTTGACAGCACCCCTGAAGCCAACCCCCAAACAGGTGGCTCGATGATTGGTTCTGCCATTGGGGGTTCTGTGCCCAACGCCCTGCAAGGCTCGCAAACTTGGGGCGTGCCTGCCGGGTTCGACAGTGAGAACTTTGTGGCAGCTGCCAAGCGCAACTTCATCACCTTGCAAGACGCATGGGACCGTGCAGACATGGGCTCTTTGCGCGCCATGATGACCGACGGCATGCTGTCAGAAATCAAGAGCCAATTGGCCGAGCGTGAAGCCAATTTCCCAGGTCAACCCAACAAAACCGAAGTGGTCAAGCTGGACGCCTTGTTGCTGGGCATTGAAGAGTTGCCAGATGTCTACATGGCCAGCGTCGAGTTCAATGGTGTGATCCGCGAAGAAGCCGATGCCGCACCTAGCCCCTTCCGTGAAGTTTGGAACATGACCAAGCCCAAAAACGGCGACAGCGGTTGGCTGGTGGCAGGTGTTCAAGCCCTGCAATAAATTCAGGACTATCTAGCCCGAAATGCTGGCAGATGCCGGCCTTTCGGGAATAATTGGGGACTATGGCAACACAGTCCCCTTTTTCTTTGGTGAGCGACGCGCTCACCCAATTTGCAACACAAACTCAGCCGCCAGCTTGGGTGGTCGATGAGACCCTCAATCGGGTGGTCTTGTTTTTAAATCACGTCATCAGCCGTGAACCTGAAGCGCAAAATCGATTGGCCCGTCAAAAGGGTCGCTGCATTCAATTGCAATGGCAAGACAAACTGATTCAACTGACGCCTACGCCGGCCGGCATGTTGGAACGCGTGAATGGCCAGCGCACAGATTTGAAACTCACATTGACAGATGCATCCCCCTTCGATATGGCTGCTGCCATTCTCAAAGGTGAGAAGCCTGGCGTGCATGTTGAAGGCGATGTTCAACTGGCCGCCGAAGTCAATTGGCTGATCGACCATGTGCGTTGGGACGTCACCGAAGACCTCTCCTATTGGTTGGGCGATGCCGCCGCACACACGCTGGTTGGCATGGGCAAGCAAGCCGTGCAAGCCATCCAGCAATTCGCACGCAAGGCCGCATCATGAACCGCTTCCTTCGCGGCAGCTTCATTGTGTGGACGGTGTGGCGCTTTGGCTTGCACGAGATGGTCTTGTCCAATTTCAAGCAGCCCTTGTTGCGCATGTTGGCACATCTGTTGAGCTTGGGCCGTTCGCATACCAAGCCCCGCGGTGAGCGTTTGCGTTTGGCTTTGGAAGGCTTAGGTCCTATTTTTGTCAAATTTGGACAAGTGATGTCGACGCGGCGCGACTTGTTGCCAGAAGACATTGCTGAAGAGTTGGCCAAGTTGCAAGACCGGGTGCCGCCTTTCAGTTCCGACATTGCCGTGGCCACCATTGAGCGGGCCTTTGGCCGCTCTGTGTCTGAGATCTTTGAGTCCTTTGACCGAGTGCCTGTGGCCAGCGCCTCGATTGCGCAAGTGCATTTTGCGTTGCTGAAAGACAAGACAGGAACTGTTCAAGAAGTGGCGGTCAAAGTCTTGCGCCCCAACATGCTCCCCGCCATTGAAAAAGACTTGAGCCTGATGCGCATGATGGCAGGTTGGCTCGAGAAAGTCAGCGCAGACGGTAAACGTTTAAAGCCGCGCGAAGTGGTGGCCGAGTTTGACAAACATTTGCACGATGAATTGGACTTGGTGCGCGAAGCGGCCAATGCGGCGCAATTGCGCCGCAACATGCAAAGCTTGAATTTGGTGTTGATCCCCGAAATGTATTGGGACTATTGCCATCCAGAAGTGATCGTCATGGAGCGCATGAAGGGCTTGCCCATCAGCCAAGTGGACGCCTTGCGCAGTGCCGGTGTTGACATTCCGCAGCTGGCCAAAGATGGTGTGACGATCTTTTTCACGCAGGTTTTTCGCGATGGATTTTTTCACGCCGACATGCATCCAGGCAATATCCAGGTCAGCGTTGAACCGGAAAGTTTGGGACGCTACATCTCCTTAGACTTTGGCATCGTGGGTACGCTCACCGAATTTGACAAAGAATATTTGGCGCAAAACTTCAGTGCTTTTTTCAGGCGCGATTACAAACGTGTGGCCGAATTGCACATCGAGTCGGGCTGGGTGCCCAGTACCACGCGTGTGGATGAGTTGGAGTCGGCCATTCGTTCTGTGTGCGAGCCTTACTTCGACAGACCCCTCAAAGAAATTTCATTGGGCATGGTGCTCATGCGTTTGTTCCAAACGTCGCGCCGCTTCAATGTGGAAATTCAACCGCAGTTGGTGTTGCTCCAAAAAACCTTGCTCAACATTGAAGGTTTAGGACGTCAATTAGACCCAGAGCTTGATTTGTGGAACACGGCCAAGCCCTTCCTAGAGCAGTGGATGATTGACCAAGTGGGTCCTAAGCGTTTCATTCAGCAATTGCGCGAGCAAGCGCCTCAATACGCCAAAATCTTGCCGCAGTTGCCTCGGTTGATGCATGACTATTTGAAACAAACCACCGCCAGTGCGCATGAGCGAAATCAACTGGCAGCCCTCTTGGCTGAGCAGCAACGCACCAACCGACTGTTGCAGGCCATTGTGTATGTGGTGATTGGTTTTGTGTCCACCCTCATCGTGCTTCAAGCACTCGAAAGATTCCAACAAATCTAAGGAGCGTTGTTGTGTTGTTGACTTTGGTCATTGCCTATTTGCTGATCACCATTGCCATTGGTTTGGTGGCTGCCAAGCGCGTTAAAAGTTCTGCTGACTTTGCCATTGCAGGTCGACATCTGCCTTTGGCCATGATTGTCACCACCACCTTTGCGACATGGTTTGGCTCCGAAACGGTTCTCGGAATTCCCGCCAAGTTTGTCAACAGTGGCCTGAATGGCGTGGTGGAAGATCCCTTTGGCGCGGGCAGTTGTTTGATTTTGGTGGGCGTGTTTTTTGCCGCCAAGTTGTACCGCATGAACTTGTTGACCATCAGTGACTATTACCGCGAGCGTTATGGTCGCACGGTTGAGGTTTTGTGTTCCATCATCATCATGGTCAGTTATTTGGGTTGGGTCTCAGCCCAAGTCACTGCCTTGGGTTTGGTCTTTAACTTGTTGTCGGGTGGCAGCATCAGCATGCCCTTGGGCATGACCATTGGGGTGGTGTCTGTGTTGGCCTACACCTTGTTTGGCGGCATGTGGTCGGTGGCCATCACCGATTTCATGCAAATGATTATTTTGGTGGTCGGTTTGAGCGCCTTGGCCATTTTTGCGGGCAACCAAGCGGGTGGCGCAGACAAGGTGATTGCATTGGCGGTCAGTCAAGACATGTTCAAGTTCTTGCCAGAGCCAAACTTCAAAGACATTTTGTTTTTTGTTGCAGCCGCCATCACCATCATGTTTGGCTCTATTCCACAGCAAGACGTGTTTCAACGTGTCATGTCGGCCAACAGCCTGGGCGCAGCCACCAAGGGCCCCATCATTGGCGGCATTTGCTACATTTTGTTTGCCTTTGTGCCCATGTTCTTGGTGGTCAGTGCGCTGATCATCATGCCTGAGAAGGCAGCTCAGTTGATCCAAGAAGATCCCCAAAAGGTCTTGCCGACCTTGGTCATGGAACAAATGCCTTTTGTCATGCAAGTCTTGTTCTTTGGCGCTTTGTTGTCGGCGATCAAATCGTGTGCCTCGGCCACCTTGCTGGCCCCCAGTGTCACTTTCACCGAAAACATTTGGCGTCAATTCTTTCCGCACCAAGGCGACAAACAGGCCTTGTTGGCCATGCGCATCACGGTGTTGGTGTTCAGTGGTTTGGTCTTGACCTATGCCATTTTGATGCAGGGCAGCTCCATTTATGAGATGGTCTCTGGTGCCTACCAAGTGACGCTGGTGGGCGCATTCGTTCCCTTGGTGTTCGGCCTTTATTGGTCCAAGGCAACCAGCCAGGGTGCCATTTTTGCCATCGTTTTGGGACTTTTGGCTTGGCTCTTGTTCATCATGACCCCCGCAGGCGAGGAGTTTCCGGCCCAATTGGCCGGTGTGCTGGCCAGTTTGACCGGCATGTTGGTGGGCTCCCTGGGCCCGCAAGCCCTCAGAAACAAGCACGGTTCACACCATGCACTGGCAGGCCCCCGCCTATAATTGAGGGTTTTGTGAATTCCACGCGAGAACCTTCAACATGCCCATCTACGCTTACAAGTGTGAATCCTGTGGCCATGCCAAGGATGTATTGCAAAAAATGTCAGATGACCCCCTGACAAAATGCCCTTCCTGTGGCGCGCCCACTTTCAACAAACAGCTCACTGCCGCTGGCTTTCAGCTCAAAGGCAATGGCTGGTATGCCACCGACTTTAAAGGCGGCTCTTCTGGCACGTCTGCGCCTGCAGTGGCAGGTGCGGGAGCGGGTGCTGCTTCAACCTCTACCGACGCAGGCGGTTCGACGCCCTCTGCTGAACCGAGTGCCTCGGCTGCCCCAGCGGCTTGTGGTGCTTCTTGTGCCTGTCACTGAGACCTGCTGAATGAACCTGAAACTCCGCCATTACTTCCTGACCGGCATGCTGGTTTGGCTGCCCATGGGTGTCACCGTGTGGCTGCTGACTTGGCTGGTGGGCACCATGGACGGTATTTTCTTGGCCGTTCTAGGAGCCTTGGACGCGATCATTCCTGGCATGCATGCATTGGCCGACTCCTTGCGGCATGTGCCAGGTTTGGGCGTGCTCTTGGTAGCACTGGTTATTTTCGCCACGGGCGTCTTCGTGGCCAATATTTTTGGTCAGTGGTGGTTGCGTCAATGGTCCAAAGTGATCACCCGCATTCCAGTGGTCAACAGCATTTACTCCAGCGTCAAACAAGTGGCAGACACTTTGTTTTCTGGCAGTGGCAACGCTTTTTCCAAAGCACTGTTGGTCCAATACCCTCATCAAGGTTCATGGACCATTGCCTTTTTAACGGGGGCGCCCGGTGGCCAAGTGGCGCGTCACTTGCCTGGCGATTGCGTCAGCGTGTATGTGCCCACCACCCCCAACCCAACGTCGGGCTTCTTTTTGATGATGCCGCGAAGCAGTGTGGTTGAGCTCGACATGAGCGTCGACGATGCCCTCAAGTACATCATTTCGATGGGTGTCGTGGTGCCCGGTGGCCCAGACGCTTTGCCCGTTAAATCAGTTGCTGACAACGCTCAGTCTGCTTCTTCAAATTCTCTGTAAGTGGGTTCAGACCCGCTTCAATTTTTCAACTGAAAGATCCTCTCCATGTCTATGCGTTCACACTACTGCGGTCTTGTCACCGAAGCCCTGATGGGCCAAACCGTCACTTTGTGCGGTTGGGTCAATCGCCGTCGTGACCACGGTGGCGTGATCTTTGTCGACGTGCGCGATCGCGAAGGTTATGTGCAAGTGGTGTGCGACCCCGATCGCGCCGAGATGTTCAAAACGGCAGAAGGCTTGCGCAACGAGTTTTGCATTCAGATCAAAGGCTTGGTCCGTGCGCGCCCAGAAGGCACCACCAACGACAACCTCAAGAGCGGCAAAATTGAAATCTTGTGCCACGAACTGACGGTGCTCAATCCTTCCGTCACGCCACCTTTCTTGTTAGACGACGACAACCTGTCTGAGACCACACGCCTCACACACCGCGTGCTGGATCTGCGCCGTCCTTACATGCAAAACAACCTGATGCTGCGCTACAAAGTGGCGATGGAAGTGCGCAAGTTCTTGGACGAAAACGGCTTCATCGACATCGAAACCCCCATGCTCACCAAGAGCACGCCCGAAGGCGCGCGCGATTACTTGGTGCCCAGCCGTGTGCACGATGGTCAGTTCTTTGCGCTGCCCCAGTCCCCCCAGTTGTTCAAGCAGTTGCTGATGGTGGCCGGCTACGACCGTTACTACCAAATCACCAAGTGCTTCCGCGATGAAGACTTGCGCGCCGATCGTCAGCCCGAATTCACGCAGATCGATATTGAAACGTCCTTCTTGGGCGAACAAGAAATTCGCGACATGTTCCAAGGCATGATCAGCAGTGTGTTCAAGAAAGTTTTGAACATCGATTTGGGCACCTTCCCTGTGATGGCTTACTCAGAAGCCATGCACCGCTTCGGTTCTGACAAGCCCGACTTGCGCGTCAAGTTGGAGTTCACCGAACTGACCGACGTGATGGGCGATGTGGACTTCAAAGTGTTCAGCACCCCCGCCACCACACCAGGTGGTCGTGTTGTGGCATTGCGCGTGCCTGGCGGCTCTGAAATTAGCCGCGGCGAGATCGATGGCTACACCGAATTCGTCAAGATCTATAGCGCCAAAGGCTTGGCCTGGATCAAGGTCAACGAAGTGGCCAAAGGCCGCGACGGTTTGCAAAGCCCCATCGTGAAAAACTTGCACGATGCCGCCATTGCCGAAATTCTGAAGCGCACCAACGCACAAGATGGCGACATCTTGTTCTTCGGTGCCGACAAAGCCAAAGTGGTCAACGATGCCATCGGTGCCTTGCGCCTCAAAATTGGCCACAGCGAATTTGCCAAAAAGTCTGGCTTGTTCGAAAACCGTTGGGCGCCAATGTGGGTGGTCGATTTCCCCATGTTCGAATACGACGAAGAATCACAGCGTTACACCGCTGTTCACCACCCCTTCACGGCGCCCAAAGACGGCCACGAAGATTGGATGGTCACAGCCCCCGAGAAGTGCATTGCCAAAG
>Ga0114979_10003597_pt1 | contig 10359 bp, 14 predicted proteins | sample S_140625_EF_Meta_FD_87315 | JGI IMG/M metagenome (GOLD analysis project Ga0114979, IMG submission 87315) | Freshwater microbial communities from Lake Simoncouche, Canada to study carbon cycling - S_140625_EF_MetaG | ecosystem: Environmental > Aquatic > Freshwater > Lake | place: Lake... | reverse complement strand
TTAAGAGTAGTGTTCTTTTTTCCAATTTTAACATAGCCAAACTTTCCTTTCTTAGCTCCGTAACCGTATTTCTCTAAACGCATTTCTTTTTTGGCTGTCTTAAACTTCTTTTTGGATACAATACGACCACGATCGTTATACATTAAATCATCCATTGTTAATAATCCCTCAGTCTTATATGCCGTTCCATTCATTACTTGCTCACGTGAGCCAAATAATTCTTTGTATTTTTTGCCCTGAATTGTATATGTTCCATCTTCTGCACGAACAGGTCTTTTCATTATTTTATTAAATATATAATAAAATAATATTTTATTTACTTAGTGTTTTCTGGTTCTGTTCTTACGGGTCTTGACTTCCTTCTTTACGTATCCCCATTTACCCTTTTGGGTGAAGTAACCAGCTTTCTCTAAACGTTTCTCCTTCTTGGCGGACTTGCTCTTTAAAGCAGAAACAATACGTCCAGCCTTGTTGTACTTTAAGTCAGATTTGCGTAATCCACCATTGGTTTCAAGAGCGGTACCATTCATTACTTTTACGCGTGAACCGTGGAGTTCCTTGAATTTGTGTCCGTTAATGTGGAAAGTTCCATCTTCGTGTTTAGTTCTGCGATGCATTATATTATATATATTGTCCACAAAATAATACTCCTAAAAAAGAAGAAAAAAATATAAAAGGAAGGGGTAAGGGGACAAGGAACGAAAACCGACCCGCGCAGCTTTTAGGTTCCCCTCAACGAATATTGGATCTACTAAATACTTTCTCACGAGGCATATTAAATTCTTTCAAGTTAGTGAATTGCAATGACACCAAAATAGGACTGAAAAATGCCTTGAAAGTAATACCTTGTTGTGCCAATCTCGCTGCTGCGTCACTACTGTATACAGTTCTAGGTTTTGAATTTCTAACGTATTGCGAATATTGCATTGCTCTTGTAATACTTGGGTCATTGCCACCAGTGACAACTTTATTATAATTTACAGGCGCACATGAGTTTTGTTGGTTTTGCAATTCACATGCTTTTGTAATATCAAACATTGTTGGCATTATATAAACTATAAAGATATAATAATCTATTTATAGTTTAAAAAAAATCATAGGGGGTCCCCCATAAAAAATTGATTTTGAAAAAGACATAAACAGATTACTTCAAATTATAGGATTACTAGTATGGCTTCAAAGCTTGTGATTAAAACTGCGACTGTGACTAAGGAAGATGCGGTTCTAGCAAAACAGTATCAACAGAAGACCGATAAACAGCATATTTTGGACAACCCTGATACGTATATTGGCTCTGTTGAGAATGTTGATGCTAGCATGTGGGTCTTTGATGATGTCAGTAAAAAAATTGTCTTGAAGGACATTGAGTACATTCCGGGTCTTTACAAGTTGTTTGATGAGGGTATTGTGAACTGTCGTGACCACGTTGTTCGTATGATTCAGTCTACGATGCTAGAAAAGAAGTTTGTGACTTTCATTGAGACCAGCATCGCCGAAGATGGCTCTATCACCATGACCAACGATGGAAACGGGATTGACATTGCTAAGCATCCTGAAAACAACTTGTGGATTCCTGAGATGGTATTCGGTCACCTTCGTACCTCTACGAATTACAACAAAGAGGAAAAGAAGATTGTGGGTGGTAAGAATGGCTTTGGTTTCAAGCTGGTTTTGATTTGGTCTGACTATGGCAAGATTGAGACGATTGACCATGTCCGTGGTCTCAAGTATGTCCAGGAGTTCAAGCGTAACTTGGATGAGATTTGCCCACCTGTCATTACCAAGGTTTCTACGAGCACCAAGCCGTATACCAAGGTCACTTTCAAACCTGATTATCGCCGTCTTGGTGTTCATGGACTTACAACAGATATGTTGGCGCTACTTAAGAAGCGAGTCTATGACATTGGTGCGGTAACTGACCATTCCATCAAGAAAATCAAGGTTGTCTACAACACGGAAACTATTCCTGTGAAGAACTTCCAGCATTACATTGACATGTATATCGGTTCAAAAGAAGAGTCCAAGCGTGTCTATGAGATGACGGATGACCGGTGGGAGTATGCGGTTGCGATGTCTCCAACTCACGAGTTCATGCAGGTTTCATTCGTAAATGGTATCTGCACTTTCAAGGGTGGCAAGCACGTGGACTACATCACTGGTCAAATCATCCGTAAGCTCTGTGATTACATTGAGAAGAAAAAGAAGATTAAGGTGAACGCATCAGCCATCAAAGAACAAATCGTTCTGTTCTTGCGTTGTGATGTGGAGAATCCTTCGTTTGACAGTCAGACCAAGGATTTCATGAACACGCCTGCCAACAAGTTTGGCTCGTCTTGCACCGTCTCTGATACTTTCATTGAGAAGGTTGCGAAGATGGGTGTGATGGAATTGGCGATGTCCTTGACAGAGGCAAAGGAGAACAAGCTTGCCAAGAAGACGGATGGTTCCAAGACCAAGACAATTCGTGGTATTGCTAACTTCATTGATGCCAACCAGAGTGGCACTGCTGATTCCAAGGATTGTATCCTCATCTTGTGTGAGGGACTTTCAGCTATGTCTGGTATTGTTTCTGGTCTTTCTAGTTCGGACAAGAACACCATTGGTATTTATCCTCTCAAGGGTAAGGTGCTGAATGTCCGTGGTCAACAGGTAAAGAAGATTTCGGAGAACAAGGAGATTACGGACCTTAAGAAGATTCTGGGTCTGGAGACTGGTAAGACGTATGCTACTCTTGCGGATGTCCACAAGAATCTACGTTATGGAAAGGTGATGTTCATGACCGACCAGGATTTGGATGGTTCTCATATCAAGGGTCTCTGTATCAACTTGTTCCATAGTGAATGGGCCAGCTTGGTCAAGATTCCAGGTTTCCTATCGTTCATGAACACACCGATTCTGAGAGCTAAAAAAGGCCCCATGGTGAGGTTATTCTACAATGATGGTGAGTATAACCAATGGAAGGAAACAGTTGCTGCAACTCTTTCAACTTGGACTATCAAGTATTTCAAGGGTCTTGGTACTTCTACAGCTGCAGAGTTCAAGGAGTATTTTGCCAACAAGAAGATTGTTGACTTCGTCTATTCGGGTCAATCTAGTGATGATTCTATTGATAAGGTCTTCAACAAAGAGCGTGCGGATGACCGTAAGACCTGGCTAGAAAACTACGATAAGACAGCTTATCTAGACACTAGCCATCCCAGTGTGAATTATGAGAATTTCATGAACCAAGAAATGATTCATTTCAGCACCTACGATTGCGCGAGGTCTATCCCCAACATGGTGGATGGTCTTAAAATTTCACTTCGTAAGATTCTATTTAGTGCGTTCAAACGCAAGTTGACAAGCGAAATTAAGGTCGCCCAGTTTTCGGGGTATGTTTCAGAGCATTCTGCCTATCACCATGGTGAGGCATCGTTGAATGGTGCTATTGTGAACATGGCCCAGAACTTCGTGGGTTCTAACAACATTAACCTGTTGGAACCGAATGGTCAGTTCGGCACAAGACTTCATGGTGGTGATGACAGTGCTTCGGAGAGGTATATATTTACGATGTTAAATTCACTAACTCGGTATCTGTTTCCAGATGCGGATGATGCTGTCTTGTCGTATCTCAATGATGATGGAACGATTGTTGAGCCAGAATTCTATGTGCCTATTCTTCCATTTGCTCTTGTGAATGGTATTTCTGGTATTGGTACTGGATTCTCATGCAGCATCGCACCCTACGACCCAAAGTTGTTGATTCAGTATTTGCAGAAGAAGTTGACGAACCAGTCTACCGAGGACATTGACTTTGTTCCTTTCTACGAGGGGTTCAATGGTACGATTCGTAAGATTTCAGACCAGAAGTATTTAATCAAGGGTTCTTATGAGAAGCTTGGTGAGGATAAGGTTCGCATTACTGAGCTGCCAGTTGGCTCATGGACGATGCCATACACTACATTCTTGGAGACATTGATGGATGGCTCAACGGATAAGGCCGGTAAGAAGATTGCTCCCACTATCAAGGATTTCACTTCTGTAAGCACGGAAGTCGCAGTGGATTTCACGGTTGTCTTTCCAAAAGGAAAGGTAGCAGAGCTAGAGGCCAGTTCTGATGCAAATGGATGCAATGGCTTGGAGAAACTCCTCAAGTTGTTCACGACAGTTAGCACCACAAACATGCACATGTTCAACAGCGAATGCAAATTGCACAAGTATGCAACTGTGGAGGAAATTATTGATGACTTCTATGGTGTTCGTATGGACTTGTATAAGAAGAGAAAGGCACATTTGGTGGAGGCTATGGAGAAGAAGTTGGTCAAGCTGTCTAATCGTGCCAGATACATTCAGGAGACTCTGAAGGGTACTGTGGATTTGAGACGTAAGAAGGCGGACCAAGTCACCGAGTTGTTGACTGGAATGAACTTCGCCCAACTGGATGGTGACTTCAAGTACTTGATTAAGATGCCTATGGATTCCGTTACGGAGGAGAATGTGGCGAATATTATGAAGGAGAAGACAGATACGGAAGCAGAACTGGCTGCACTCAAGGCGAAGACCTTGGAGAAGATGTGGTTGGATGAGCTTGATGAGTTGGAGAAGCAGTATACAATTTACAAGGCCAAGCGTGTACATATTCAGACAGGAACGGGAAAGCCTAGTGACAAGAAAAAGGTAAATAAGTTGGTCGTGAAGAAGTAAAAGGAACCGTATAAAAAATAATAATAACAACTGTACATAATTATTTTTTACTTAGTTTTTCCCTTCGTTTTTCCTTCGTTAGCCATTCGCCTTCTCATAACTGGCCATGGCTCATAATTAGTCTGATAATTTTCATATGCTTTTTCATAAGCATCCATATCTTCTACTAGTCCTGCTTTTTTCAGTTCTGCGTATTCTTTAGAATCGCCAAACTGCTGTTCCATATGCTCCCAATATGGGTCCCAAGGATTCTCATCTATATAATTATCACAGGATTCGCAGTAACCTGCGCCATCCACATCCTTATGTTCTCCTATGTATATTTTACATCCAGTGAATCCACCACAACACTTTTTACGGTATGTTCGTTTAGTTTTGGTATTCATATCAAGTTTACAATATTTGATATTAATCATGATTAATCAATTTTTTTAATAATGGATAAAGAGCCAAAATAGCTAATCCTATGGGTAAAAATAAGGGTTCATAATAATTTAAATATGTCCAAATCATAACAAAAATCACTGGAAATATTTCGTGACTCGGTATCATTTCATAACATTGCGCTGTTCTAAAATAAATCCATAATCCACTAAATATCAATGCAACTAATACCTTGTTGTCAAAAGAAAGATATTTATCTAGTATCATTATATACTATTATTATAAAATGTTTACAGAAACATATTTACAAACCACAGACCCAAAACTACCTTTTTCGCAATTAATTAGCGCTCCTATTATAACAAATATCCTTGTATCAGTTATCTTTCACACTATTGTTTATAGCTCGTTTGTAAATTTATTGAGTTTTATTTTTACAGGAAAAATACTGTCTATGGCCATAAACTACAGACTATTACTTTCTCTTTTTGTAATAATGGTCTTTGGATTTATGGCCAGATTTCTACATGTGAAAGATATTTATAAAGCTTACAACAATGATTTAGATAAAACACGCAGCCATTTAGATAAATTGTTTATTAGCTGGATTTTTATTTCTTAGAACACGAACTTTATATTATGTATTAATAATATAAATGAATCATAATAAAACACAAAAAAACCCAAAAAGAGCATGGGCACCCAATATACATTTGTATTCCAATCCTCGCAAAGCACAAGCTCAAGCATATAAATATTTAGGTAAAACAGCGAAGCTTTATCCGGGTATTGTAAAAGGAAAAAAATATTCTATCTATGATAAGAAAAATGACCATTGGGTAAACTTCGGTCAACTAGGATATGAAGATTATACCAAACATCAAAATAAGAAAAGACGTAAAAACTACCTAACACGCTCTGGTCGTATTAAAGGTGATTGGAAAAAAAACCGCTATTCTGCTAATAATTTGGCACGCCATGTTTTATGGTGATTTATGCGAAGATTTTCATAATATTTCTCTAGGTAGTTTTTTTGACATGTTGATTTGTTATTCGTTAAACATATATATATTGCATGCATCCGCATAATTGAATGACGTATAATAAATACTATCAAAGTTGTCATAGTTGTATGATACTGTGCACGTCTCACTACTATGGTCCCGTTGTCCATTTACAAACGACTTCTCAATAAGCATATCAGCTGCCCTACAAGCTGCGAATGAACATGTAACATGCACAATAGTATGGATATGTGGCATTTCAATAACGTATCTCTTTCCAGTTTCAATATATTTGTAAACATCGCTGCCATAGTTGCATTTCACCATAACACTATTTTCACCAATAGCGATGGGAGCAACTACATGAGCAGTGACAACAGCAGTTTGAACATGCCTCAGATTTGGATTATAAACCTGGTCCATAATTTTTTGATAATACCCCTCCTTACCAATCTTTTCAAGTTCATCCGATGTGTGAAGTTCTTTCTGTTTCAATCTCTGAATTTCTCCGAGCTTTGTCAGACAACGGTTCTTGGTCGGAGGAATAGTTTCCATTTTTTTGACGCAGCAACAAGGAATGTTTTTAATTAAAGTTATTAAAAAATAAATTTAATTCAATTTTTTTATGTTTTTCTTGTTATTTTTTATTTTTAATAATATCTTTATTTTCTATTTCCTGTTTTGTTAAAGCATATTGACCACAAGGCCCACAATGGTCTTCGTTAGACAAATCTACCTTTTGAATAATTTTTTTATCACAATAATCAGTATTCCATCTACCCATAGGTTTTGGTAATTCTTTTGGCATAAATCTTTTAACTATTGATATTAAAAATTTCATAATATCAATACTATGCGATTGTATTTATATGTTTTATAATATTGGATTATCCAACAATATCCTGTGTAATTTTTTCTCTGCAAACTGGACATTTATAACCATTCTGTTTTAATGTAACATTACATGTTGCACAAACACATCTATGACCACAGGGAATAAATGCAATTGTACTAGCAATAGATAAACATATGACACAATCCCCTGCGTCGTAGATCTTAATAGTGGATGTATCAATAGTAGGTGGTGGTGGATTCAAAAATGTCTGTTTCTCAACATCTGTCATAACCACAATATTGCTTCTTTTTATAGAATAAAACGGCTTACCATTTTGACGATTTGCCAATCGGATATCAGCATCAGGTACTTTATAAAACTTCCCTACCTCACGAATATCCTTTGGGAACGTACAATTATAATTATTGTTATATACATTGGTAAATCGTTGATTTTCTTGATTAATAAAACTATGAAATTTGATGCGTAGCTTTCCTGACTCTTTAATACAATACAAAATAATCATGGGTCTTTCTATTAATATAAATAAAAATACATTTGTATCAATTTTTTAGTTTACTTTTTACATACTTTTACATAAAATAGTCAAAGGGAAAACAAGGAAATAAAGTCGGGGTCGTTTTCAAAAAAGGACAAAAATAAATGTCCATTTTTTATTTTCTGGAAATAGTTTCTAAAAAGGACCTCGGAATTTTGGCATTTAAAGCATAATGCAGCAAAACCTGAAAAAACCGACGTTTTTGTCGCTGCATAACTTTTTACATAGTTTTGCGGAGAATACTTTAGGCATTTTTTCCCATTCTAAAATATAGAACGGAAATAATGCCAAAAACTGCCGACAATTTCCTATGTATATTTTGTAACCATCAATGCAGTGACAATGATGATTATCTAACACATCTTACCGAGCATAGAACTTTATTGAATGAAAAAAACGCCGAAAAATGCCCAGAATTTATATGTAAAGAATGCAACTTTACATGCAGTAAAAAAAGTAATTGGACCACGCATATAGCCACTGCAAAACACCAAAATAGAACCATTTTCACTGAAAAAAATGCCGTACCCAAACCAACCCATAAATGCAGTACTTGTGATAAAGAATATAAGGTAAAGAACAGTTTATGGTATCATATGAAGAAATGTCCGGGGTTAGTTGTAAAACAACCGGCACCAGAGCCCTTAGAAAATAAAAGAATAGAGCTTGATACATCTAAGTCTTTGGAAATAATTACAGATTTATTAAGACAAAACAAAGAACTACATGAACAAGTAATAGAGATGTCAAAAGAACCAAAAATCATAAACAATATCACCAATAACAACAACATCTCTAATTCTAACAATACCACAAATAACCAATTTAATCTCAATGTGTTTTTAAATGAGGAATGTAAGAATGCATTAAATATAATGGATTTTGTTAGGTCTCTTAATCTTACTGTGCAAGATATAGAAGAAACAGGGCGATTAGGATATGTGGGAGGTATGACCCGTATCTTTGTGAATGCTCTGAAAGATATGGATGTGAAGATGCGCCCAATACACTGTACTGATATTAAACGTGAAACAGTATATGTGAAAGACCAGGATACTTGGGAGAAAGATAACACAGATAAGAATAAATTAAAAACAGCATTGAAACAGGTTGCTCGTAAAAATTTGCAGATGTTACCAGAATGGCAAGAGCAGAATCCCGATTTTAGAATATTGGATACACCAGAAAACCAACAATATATGCAGATTTCATTGAGCTCATTGGGTGCATATAGTGATGAAGAATCGCAAAAACAAGAAGATAAGATATTGAAAAATGTATTAAAAGAAGTGGTTATAGATAAAAAAGCTGCGTAGCGGTTGCTTACCAGAATCTACGTCCGTAACCCAGACCATATCCTAGACCTCCGTAACCTAGACCTCCGTAACCTAGACCTCCGTAACCTAGACCTCCGTAACCTAGTCCTCCATAAATAGGTCTAGATAAATATAAAAGAGCAAGTGGATTAGGTCCAGTTTCGTACTCGTAATAGTAGTAATCGTCACCACGACCATGACTATGGCCATGACCATTATGGTGGCGATGTTCGCATCTGTCACCGCAGTGACTTGACCTAGAAGACTCACTTCGGGGCATTCTATATAATTATCATATTTAAAAAAATATATGAAAATTATAATTATCTAAATCCTTTGCATGTATGCATTTGTAAATCACAAATCTAAATAAAATTTCAGAAGGGAAGGATTAAAAAGGAAAAATTTATAGGAAAGGTTCAAAACCAATTTTTCAACTCTAATTGCTTATAATTGCGGTCGTGATGCAGAGGAATAGCCAAAGGAACAACCAATGTGCTTGCATCAATACGATATTTTACATATCCAACAGCTTCATTATAAACGGTAGGAACTGCATAATCAAGAACCAAATTGTTGAGACGTTCAATTTGCTCCGTAATCTTATCGGGGTAATGTTCAGCATATTGTAAGTAAATACTGCGCATTATAATTTTAAGGGTATCAATATTTTGAGGGGCAATCACGTATTGTTTTGCAGACATTTCGTAGACACCTGCACGTAATCCATTTTGTATAATTTGAATATTTGCTGCGGAAAAGAATGAATTTGAAAGAACGCTATTTTCCCATGTTCCAGCTAGAGCTTCACGATATTCAGTTGCCTTGTTTTTGACAGCTAAACGTTCTTGCATTCTAAATACTACATCCGGTGACTCTGGTTGAATAATGTTTATTCTGCCATTATAATTTTTAACATCAATAATTCTTCCATTGGAATTAATATCACTAGGTACTATTTTGGACATCTTATAAACTTAGGTCAGAAATAATTTATCAATCATTCACACTAAATATATATTTAGTAAATTTTATTTGTTCTAATAGTATATATCATGGATATCTTTTACATTATCGTCTTAGGAATTGCCATAGTTTTATTAATTATAATATTAGCAATCATAGGCGTTGGAATGAACAAGAATGGTGGAGGAGGTCCATGGCCTCCTGTTGAGTCTACATGCCCTGATTACTGGTCAATTGACCCGTCTGACAAAAATTATTGTTTAATTCCTCCAGCTGGAAGCCGCAATGTTGGAAGCATTTACAGCGGAGGCTCTGTAAGTTCAACTTTTGCGCAATCAAAAGGGTATGATGCAATCAATAACAGAATAAATTTAAATGACCCTTATTATATTACTTGCAATAAACAGAAGTGGGCAAAGAAATGGGGAATTTATTGGGACGGGTATACAAATTATAATGGCTGTGATGCGCCAAAATAAATTGAAATCTAGCGTTTGGTATCCACATTCTCATTATAAACGCTGTAATTTCATAAAAAATTGATTCCTTTTTATGAACATTTAAGTAGCAACAAAAAATGACAGAACAAAATATATTGAGCAATGGCGTTAT
>Ga0114979_10003595_pt1 | contig 10361 bp, 6 predicted proteins | sample S_140625_EF_Meta_FD_87315 | JGI IMG/M metagenome (GOLD analysis project Ga0114979, IMG submission 87315) | Freshwater microbial communities from Lake Simoncouche, Canada to study carbon cycling - S_140625_EF_MetaG | ecosystem: Environmental > Aquatic > Freshwater > Lake | place: Lake... | reverse complement strand
GTGTTCGATCAACTGCTGTCATTGACACCTCTTCCGATTGGTTCCTCAAGGCGCTCAGCTGGACCAGATAGCTTGTAAACGTGTCAGCGCTCATTGCTTGGCCGTAGTAAGACCCCTGTCCCAGGGTGCAACCTAAGTTTTGTAATTCAATCTCTTGATCGCGACTTTGAATGCCTTGAGTCATGATCTGAACATTGTGATGCAGGGCTTGATCTGTGAGCGTTTGGATGAAGTTACGCATGTATGGGTCGTGCGCCACATTTTTGACTAAGGTGGGTAACAGCTTGATTTTTTGAACCCCTAAGGTTGCTAGAAAAGAGCCACTTTGCTCGGATAAGCCAAACCCATCCAGCGTCACACTCATGCCTTGCTGGGTTAGCTTTTGCAAGTGATCTGCTGCGTCATGTGCGCGCCGAGCGAGCAGGGACTCTTCGACTTCAAACTCTAGCAACTGATGGGGAAACTGCGCATTTGCACACGTTGCACGCACCTTGTGATGAAACTCTGGGTCTAATAGTTGACTGACTGACAAGTTGAGAGATAGCACCAGCGGACCGTAATGGGGCTGCCATTTGGCTGCGTCTTGGCAGGCGGTTTGCAAAATCCAGTGGTTGAAAGGCAGGCACAAGTTGTTTTTTTCGGCTAAGGCAACTAAATGTGCTGGCGATATGTTTAAGGTTTGCCCAGATGGGTGAAGCCAGCTTACCAACACCTCCATGCCAAACAGGCCGCCATCACTGATGCGTTTGATGGGTTGGTAGACAAGGCTGATGTCGGCCTCTTTCAGCGCTTCATGAAGAGACTGCTGAAGGTCATACGTGTCGTCCACCTCGCCGTCGTCCTCAGGGTCTTCCCGTTCGTGTTGGCTTAAAGTTTCAATTCTGATTTTGATGCCCAAATACTTCAACAGGGTGTAAATCAAACTGGGCAACAGCAACATCAAACCTGGCCACTTGAACCATTGCCAGTAGGCGGGCCATAAGTTCAAGGCTATGTTTAAGTGAGCCACTCTTTGTGTGTCAAAAGTCAGAGGCAAGGCGAAGTTGAGTTGCGTCACAAACACTGAGTTCTTGTGATCTAAGGCAAGTTCGTCAGGCTGCCTCAGCGGGTTGGGCACTAGGTCTGACCTCGAGTAGTTGGCCATAGGGGCACCTTCGGTGCTCAATAGCTCGGCCGTTTCAATGCTGGGGTACTGCGATAAATTTTCAAACAAGGCCTTGACCTGTTGCATGTCATTCATCAACAGGGCGGGTCGAACATCTTGTGCCACAGCATGCACCAGTTCTTGGTTCTCTTCCATGACTGAATGTTCTAAGACTTTGAGTCCCCCCAGCGCGAGCCCGATGACGCCAACAATCAGGCCCAAGGCTTTGAGTACTAATGAAATAACAGATGGCATTTCGAACTCCTAAATGAGTTGATATAGGTTGTTTTACAATTTTAATGTAAATAATAGTATTACATATAAATAACTTAAGTATTTATTTTTTATAAAATGCCCGATCTGACAAGCCACAGTCCAAGAGAAGACGCTGAATTTTTATCAATTAACTAATATTTTGATAATTTTTCGCCGCCTTGCATGTCAAAACAAGGAGTAGCTGACAGTGTGAGATAGGTCGTTACGGTTAGCACCGTCTTTGCCATTGGCGTGATGTGAACCATTCCCAAGGTTCGGCTGTGAAGTCAACTTTTCAAGTCAGCCTTGCTCGGCAGTGCGCTCTAGTTTTCTGCTTAGAAGCCATGACAGCAAGAGGAAAAGAACCAACATCACCACGCCAAGGCCAGAGAAAGCATTGTGTAAAAGTCTCTCCGAGATGTGTCCAAACGCATGGCCAGCTGAGAGAACTGCACCTGACCAAAGTCCAGCCGCAACAAAATTAAACAATAGGAATGTGGACCAGCGTAGCCGTGACATGCCATAGGCAAAACCAGCGACACCACGAATGCCATGCGGATAGCGGTGAAACAGAATTAGCCACACATAGTAGCGATCCACCAGTCGGATCACGGTTTCGCTGGTGCGGTAAATACTTGGAAAAGGTGAAAGCCAACGATTGCCAAAACGCCGTCCGATTCCGAAGCGGATCGAATCCCCTATAAAACTGCCAGCCCAGACAACTGCGATAAGGCGGTCGAGCTCAAGCGCGCCTGAGCTAGAGGCATACCCAGCAAATAGTGTGAGTAGCAAGCTATGCGAGGCCGCGAAAGCGAAGATCAAGCCATAGGCCTCATCACCGTAAAGGCGCAACAATTCAAGAAATGAGGCTAGATCAGTTGGAAAAATCAATTTTGAAATACATCACTTTAAAAATTAATCATTGCGAACTTGTCCGTTGTTGCGTTGTGGGCAATGACAAACTCGAGATAGGCAAATATTTGATTCTGGGGAATATGAAAGATCGGCTGACAAAAAATTGAATTACGTGGAGATGATTGGACTGCCTGTTTTGATCAGTTCATCTAAAAGGGTCAGTGCATCCAGTGATGAGGCTTTGTAAGGATCAAATTCGGGGTGCGCCATTTTCACCATGGGATCGTCTTTCGACAAGCGAACCAGCGCCATAGACCATTCGCCAAATCGTCTGTGTGTGATTTCTTCCATCGACAACAATTCAATGCGATGGTGATGTCTATCAGCCATGATTCGAGCGTACAGAGTATTGACTTGGTGTCTCTCACCTTCCAAGGCTTGCAGCCATAAGCCCGAACCTTGACATAAAACACCCGTGATATTTTCTCTTTTATTGTTAATTTTTGATTTTTCTAAGATTGACGTGGTGATGGTCGTTGTAACGGGCCCCACTGGCTGGCTGACATACAAAAGGCGTACGAGCATGTTTGTCTCCTTTTTCGAGTTGCAACCCAAAAGTTACGTGATGGTCTGGTGGATGAGAGGCTCAATGCTGTTGATCGCTGACACCATTGACGCACTGAGCACAAATGCAGGCTTTGCCTTTCGTTGGATGCGGTAAAAGGGCCAGCACTTCAGGCGTGAACTTGGCATCCACGCACCAGCAGCGCTCTGAGGCGACCCCAGTGGTCCTGGCTTTTTCCATGGCGCAATCGTTAGGCGATTGACAGATGGGGCAATAGGTGGGATCAATGGTATCCATGACCGATAGCGTATCAGCTTAAACGAACATTTTGAATCCGAGTTTGCCTAGCTTTTTATAGGGTTATGTTCGTAGATCAAAGCCCTGAGACACTTCATCAATCATAGATTAAGGGTAAGCTGGTTGTATGAAAGTTCTTATCGAAATCTGCATTGCACTGTGTATTTTCATCTCAGCAACTGTTTTTGCTGGATCAACAGCGACCCATCAAAAAATCACCCAAGAGAAGGCCGCTGGCATTTCTTCCTTTAAATTGGCAAACGGTTTCAAGATTATTCTTATTCCATATCCTTCAGCGCCCAGTGCTCGCGTTGAATTGCTAATTAGATCTGGCAGCAAACTCGAAGGTTATGGAGAGACCGGTATGGCCCATTTGCTTGAACACATGCTGTTCAAGGGGGCGGGTCAGCGTGGAAATATTAAAGATGATTTAACCAAGCTCGGCGCCCGTTATAACGGAACAACATCCCAGGATCGAACGAACTATTTTGAAACAGTGGATGCTGATCCAGAAAAAATTGACGAACTCCTAAGGCTCGAAGCAGATCGATTCATTCGTGCACGATTTACAGCTGCAGACTTGGCCAGCGAAATGACGGTGGTTCGTAATGAACTTGAAAATTCAGAAAAAGAGCCCTCTCAACTTGTTTTGACCGCGCTTGCACGAAATGGTTTCAACTGGCACGGGTATTCGCGTTCAACCATTGGAGCGCGAAGCGATATCGAAGGCGCATCATTTGCGGCATTGCAAGCCTTTCACAAAAAGCATTACAGACCTGATAACGCGGCACTCATCGTCTCGGGTAGCTTTGATTCATCACGCGTGTTGACATTGGCTAGCAAGCTTTTTGCCGTGGCTAAAAACCCACCAACCGAAAAGCCCTCTAACTGGACTCTGGACAGCCCTCAAGCTTTAACCATCAAAACAGAGTTGATCTCATCAGCTGGCACGACAGTCGCCGCAAGTGCGTGGAAGCTGCCTGGGATAAAGGAGCGTGATGCTCACGCCCTTGAGCTTGCCGCAGCATCTATTTGCGATTCTGATTGGGGGAGTTTACGAAAAGATATCGTGCTCGATCGAAAGTTAGCGGTGTCTGCAAGTTGTTTCACTTGGAATCAGACCGACTATGGGCGGTTCATTGTGTTTGCACGTGCAGATCAAAAAGCAGATGCAGATGTGCTTTCTCAAGAGCTTGTCAACCACATACAAGAGGCTGCGCTTCGTGGTGTCACACCAGCCCAGCTCGAAAGAGCGCGTCAGTCTGAGCTCAACAGTTTTGATAACGCTCTCGATTCGCACGAGGCGGTTGCTAGCTTGGTCTCTCGGTCTGAAGCGGCAGGGGATTGGCGGTTGTTTTTGTGGGAGCGTGACGTCGTGTCATCCATCACGCTTGAAGAAGCTAATGAAGCTTTAAAGAAGTGGGTTGTCCCGCTGAATAGAAATGATGTGGTTTTAAAGCACGCCGAAAACGCATCGCCTTTGGTGTTTCCTAAGCCGACCGAGGCAGAAACAAGAGTCAAAGGACAGATGTGGGAGAGCTTTATTACGTCGTCTGATGCTGCGCCCACCAGTCTTTTAGCCATCGCAAAATCCACCGTCAAGTTCAATTTGGCCAACGACAGAGTCCAAGTCGCTCTGATTGAGAGAAAAACGCAGGGTGACAAAGTTTGGTTAGCGTTGGAAAACGACTATGGAAATCCAGCCCAGCTGAAAAATAGAAAAGTCGCATGTGATGCTGCGAGCGCTTTGATGGGATACGGTGGCAATGGATTGAGCCGTGATGCACTGAGTGCGCGTATGGAAGGGCTGCAAGCGATTTGGCAAATCAATCTGTCGGGTGTCTACCTTGAAGTTCCACGTAAAAACTTTTTGCAAGCTTTCAATACTTTGATACTGACTTGGGCTAGACCCTTGATGCCTGTGGTTGAGTTTGAACGTTATAAGGCCGCCAGAGTCGCCGCACTTGAGGCTGCCATGAGTGACCCGATTCGGGTCTCAGACAATGAAGTGCGCTTGAGATTTGATAACTATCCCGATGGTCACTGGGGGAAACCTAAGGCGTTTCCTGCATTGATTGAAGAGATTAAAAATCTAGCTTATGAAGAGGTTCTCAAGTGCAATCAAGACTTCGCTAAGGTGTCCCAAATTCGAATGGGTGCGGTTGGCAACATCAATGCGCAGTTCATCAAAGACGCTTGGCTCCAGGCGGGGCTTTCAGATTCGGCGCCATCCACTTATGAACGAGTACCCTCACCCAACGCACCTGTGAACGTCGAGGTGAAGCAAATCAATGTCACTCTGCCAGGAAAAACCAATGCTAAGGTGACGGGAACAACTGTGGTACCTGTCAGTTCAAAATCAGCTGACTTTCCCGCACTGCAACTTGCTGTGTACGCTTTGGGTGGTAATTCAAGTAGTTTGATTTGGCGGCAGTTGCGTGAGACGCAAGGACTGGCTTATTCATCTGGCATGCAGATTTCCCCATCTGCATTTGACGATCGCTCAACCCTTCAGCTTTTTGCGACTTCCTCAAGCGCCAATGCTGACCAAGCTCTTGGCAGCCTTCAATCGGTACTCGCAAAGGTTCTTGACGAGGGCTTCACATCGGAACAAATTGAAAAATCCAAGTCAGCCTGGCTACAAAAACGCAAGGCGAGTCTGGGTGATGAAAGGGGCTTCGCTTCAATACTTGTGAACAGCTTGTATGACGGTCAAGATTTCGAAGCAATTGAGGCTCTGGATCAAAAGATCAAAGCTGTTGATAACAGGCAGGCGACTGATGTCTTTAAAAAGTACATACTTCAGTCCAAAATTCTTTGGGCTGTTGGCAAAGGCGGCGAATGAAAGCTGAGGTTTATTTGCTTTCACAAACTGCTTGTTGTGCTTGTAATGTGTTTTGCAAATGTGTCTGAGGACTGTGTTGTATCCATTGAGAAATATCTTTTAGAGGTTCTCGGGCGCTGAGTTGGCGTGTCAACATATGCCAACCCTCTTTGTAAATAATGACGTCGGTTTTATGTGCGACGGGCGCCGCGCCATTTAAATTCGTCAACCAATCGCATACGGTTTGCGGCGGAATAATTTTGTCGCGTAAGCCATACAACACCAAGGTGCGTTGCGGTGGCAGATGTTTTTGGGTTTGAGCCCGCCCCATGAGTTCGGTCACCCCAGCCAAGCTGCTAATTCGGGTAGCTTTGATGACAAATGGATCGCGGCTGAGATCGCGTGAGACTTCGAGGTCGTCTGTGGGGCGAATGCCTAGCGAGGAGAGACCTCGGCCTGAGAAGCTCATTTGTGGTGCGATCAAATTCATGCTGTAGAGGCTCAGCCTTTGGTAAAAGGGCATGCTTTGTGCTCCCCAAACTGCAGGCGCTTTAAGGATGAATTGGTCTGCTGCAAGACCGGGCGTTTCGCTGGCTGCGACCAACACCACAGCGCCTCCCATGCTTTCACCGATCACCGTCAAAGGAAGCTCGGGATGGCGCTCACGCAGTTGGGCTGCAATGCGACGTAAATCGTCTACCAATGCTTCTGATCCAGGCCAGACACCAGGCTGTGGATTAGCACCAAAGCCACGTTGGTCATAGGCATACACCGTGGCTTGATCTTGTGTGACAAGGTGCTGGGCCAATCGATCAAACGATTTGCTGTAGTCGTTGAAGCCATGCACACCTAGCACGATGTGCTGAGGTTTGGCATGAGTCCACACGCGCGCTGCTAGTCTGGTTTCATCAGGCAAATTAAAGTGCATGACACTTGATGTCACTCGATGGGATGGTACGGATTTATCAGCAGCAAGTGCTGTCGATGCAAATGCAGAACAAACGGTCAACAAGCAGAACAAAGCTGTGTTTAACCTCGGCTTGAGCCGCATCAAGAAAAGGATTGACATAACACCTGAGATCGTTTGTTCAGTCCTGTACGCGGTATCTTGCATTCATGTTGCGATAAATGGAATGCTGCGCCGCGCGGTTTGATCAAGTTGTTGGCTCTCAATTTAAGGTTCTTCCCATCAATCTCAATTGGTTTTGATTGCATCTCAGAACTTTCTTCAACGGGCAAGAGTGATCTAAGGTGCTGTCGCGGTCATGTCAATATTCTTAATGTAAGGTGATTCTCATCCCTCTGTAATTCATTAGCATTCAACGGTGCTGGTTTGGATTGGTGGATGTTGTGTAGCGGACGTGACTCATTTGGCGCAATCTGCCAATGCAAAGAATTCAAAAATGCGGCAAACTGAACCTATAAATTACATCAGGAGACACGTTATGAAAATTAATGTCAATGGGATCGTTCGTACCATCGACCCCGAACCGCAAATGCCCCTGCTTTGGGCGCTTCGTGAGGAGTTGGGCCTGACGGGTACCAAATATGGATGTGGTGTGGCCCAATGCGGTGCGTGCACGGTACACCTCAACGGCAAGCCTGCGCGTTCGTGCTCCATTCCCGTCTCTGCTGTCGGAGCGATGAAAGTTACCACTATTGAGGGCTTGTCAAAAAATGCTACCCATGCTGTGCAAAAAGCATGGGCTGAATTAGATGTGCCCCAGTGCGGGTATTGCCAGTCAGGCCAAGTGATGGCAGCGGCGGCATTGCTTTCAAGAATCCCCAAGCCCACAGATGCTGACATTGACGAAGCGATGAGTAATATCTGTCGCTGTGGGACGTATCAACGAATTCGTGATGCCATTCATGTGGCTGCAGGCCAAATGAAATTGGGTGACGTTTTGGCGACTTACGAGTCAGTTGACGCCAACGCTCAAGCTTGATGGAAAACAACATGACAAATACCTACAAACTTGACACTTCGCGTCGCCACTTTTTGCTGAGTTCTGCCGCAGTTGGCAGTGGCTTGGCTCTGGGACTGAGCTTTTCACCCGATGCCTTGGCACAGGCTGCCTACACGACTCTCACGCCCAATGAAATCAATATTTGGGTCGTGGTCAAGCCTGATGACACGGTCGTTATTCGGATTGCTCGCTCTGAAATGGGGCAGGGCACACGCACGGGTTTGGCCCAATTGGTCGCCGAAGAGTTGGATTGCGATTGGTCTAAAGTCACCACAGAAATGCCCACACCGGGTCAAAGTTTGGCCCGCAAGCGTGCCTGGGGCGATATGTCCACGGGCGGTAGTCGCGGTATTCGTGGCTCACACGATTATGTGCGTCGCGGTGGTGCCACGGCACGCCTGATGCTGATGCAAGCGGCAGCCAATCGCTGGAATGTCCCTGTGGCTGAAGTCATGACTAAAGAAGGCATGATCACGCACGCTATCTCGGGTCGTACGCTGAGCTATGGCAAAGTAGCTGACGACGCGGGCAAACTCACACTGCCTGACCCAACCAAGATCACCTTAAAGAAGCCCAGTCAGTGGCGTATTGCTGGTAAGTCGATGCGTCGTTTGGACACGGCTGACAAAGTCGACGGACGTAAAATTTTCAGTATTGATTTGCAGTTGCCCGGAATGCTCAATGCTGCCGTGATGCAAAGCCCTGTATTTGGTGGCAAGTTGGTGAGCTACAACGAAAGCAAGATCGCCAAGATGCGTGGCGTCAAAGGCGTGGTCAAGATCAACGACAGTACTTTGGCTGTGGTGGCTGACACTTTTTGGCGTGCTAAGACGGCTTTAGCCGAGCTGCCTGTGGTGTGGGACGATGGGGTGAATGCCAATACCTCCAGCGCCACCATCGACGCCATGCTGCGCGAAGGGTTGACGGCCAATGGTGACTTCTGGCAACGCAAAGAAGGCGATGCGCCTGCTGCGATTGCGCAAGCCGCTAAGAAAGTTGAAGCCACTTACACCAGCCCCTTCTTGGCGCATGCCACGATGGAGCCCATGAACTGTACTGTGCGCATCACAGGCAATCGTGCAGAGGCTTGGGTGCCCACTCAAAGTGCCGAAGCTTCCTTGGCGACGCTAGCAGAGGCCACAGGATTTCCGCTTGCGCAATGTGATGTGTACAAGATGGACTTGGGTGGAGGCTTGGGGCGTCGTGGGGGACAACAAGAATACGTCAATCAGGCCGCGCAGGTGGCCAAAAAGTTTCCAGGCAAACCGATCAAACTGATTTGGAGTCGTGAAGAAGACATGACTCAAGACTTTTACCGTCCAATCTCAATGGCCAAAATGTCAGCTGGCATTGACGAAAAGGGCAACATGACGGCGTTTCATGTGCGTGTGTCGGGGCAGTCTTTGAATGCCTTGTTGGCACCTATGGCCATCAAAAATAACAAAGATGTGCGTCAGATGCAAGGGTTTTGGGAGGAAGCTGGGGATGCCCAACTGGGTTACACCTTCCCCAACTTGTTGACCGAATATGTAATGCGCAATACCCATGTACCGGTTGGTCCGTGGCGAGGCGTGAACACCAATCAAAACGGTATTTACATGGAGTGCTTCTTAGAAGAGTGTGCTCGCGCTGCAGGCAAAGATTCCTTGGAGTTTCGCCGTGCTTTGATGAAGAACTATCCCAAGCATTTGGGCGTGCTCAATGCTGCGGCTGAAGCGGGCGATTGGGGCAAGCCACTGCCACCGGGTGTGTTTCGCGGTATTGCGCAATTTATGGGTTACGCCAGCTACTCTGCTGCGACAGCTGAAGTGTCGGTGTCACCCAAGGGTGAGGTCAAAATTCATCGGATGGTGTTTGCCTTGAACTCAGGTCATGTAGTCAACCCTGCGCAAGTGCGTGCTCAAATTGAGGGCTCAGTGGTGATGGGATTGTCGGGTGTATTTTTGGGTGAAAACACAGTGGAGAAGGGGCGCATAAAAGAGCGTAACTTTGATACCTACCCGCTCATGCGCCTGAAGGAAACGCCAAAGGTCGAAACCGTTTTGGTGCCCACTGGCGACTTCTGGGGCGGCGTGGGTGAACCTACCATTTGCGTCGTAGGCCCTGCTGTTCTCAATGCGATTTACGCAGCCACTGGCCAGCCACAGCGTGACTTGCCGTTGCGCAAACATGGTTTGACGTTGGTATAGACGATCAAACAGCCAAGGCCTGTCGCAGGCCTTGGCTATGCCCGCTCAGCTCAACGACGAATGGATGGGCCGTCCAGCGTCATGCCATTGGCGCGCACTTTCATGAAAAGCTCTAGCTGCCTTAATTTGATGCTTCCTGGAGCTGGCAAATTGGCTTGAACACCTGAATAGCAGGCACGCAAGCGACGGTCTATTGACCCCATGTTTTGCCAATTCAAGCGGTAGATAGGGAACCCCGTGGGATGGCCTGGGCTGATCACTTCAG
>Ga0114979_10003594_pt1 | contig 10368 bp, 12 predicted proteins | sample S_140625_EF_Meta_FD_87315 | JGI IMG/M metagenome (GOLD analysis project Ga0114979, IMG submission 87315) | Freshwater microbial communities from Lake Simoncouche, Canada to study carbon cycling - S_140625_EF_MetaG | ecosystem: Environmental > Aquatic > Freshwater > Lake | place: Lake... | reverse complement strand
TGTATGTTTTGTTCAGGTGTTTTAGGATGGATTGGTTGATCAAATTGGGTCAGCAGCTCTTCTAGGCTGTTTGGACCGTTTTTTACTTTATTATCCTGAAAATATTTTGTAAAAAATGAAACAAGTTTATGTAACATACTCCGGCAATAAAGCCAATAATAATTAGTGTTAATCCAATGCTGCAATCATTCACAAAAGCTTTAAAGGCAATGTAAAACCATTTTTTCATATTATATTAAAATCATTTGGCTCAATGGCACAATATAATTAATTGGATGATGACCTTCTCCATATTTTTTCTGCACTTTCTTTTTGTCAAAATCCTTCCGAGTTATCTCTCCCAACACTTCCACCCTGTTAGGTTTTTTCATATCTACTCGGCAAAGCACATATAAAAGGGGCGGTTTGCGTTTGTTATATTCTTTCAAAGGTATTTTCAGTTCAGGCTGGCCCGGTCCAAAATAGGTTAAGGTTTTCACTTCAATATTTTTAAAATCTTCTCCACCATCCCGAACAGGATATATAACTGTGTTCACCTTTAATCCTTTGAGTTTTGCATAGGCCACTTCGCCAAACAGTCCCACTGTGTGCGGTTCATATTCATCTCCGGAATGAAAACGGCGAGCATTCCGAAAGCTTTTGTCTTTGCTGTCATGCCGTTTTTTAGCATGCAGTTTTACTGCACTTACCAGTTTGTCAGAAAGCTCAATTACCATCGTTGTGTTTGTTTACCAGTTCTGGCGAATATTGAGGTATGATTATGTTGCTTTCGCCTTTTTTACTTTCCAATAAGGATACTCTTTTTCTCAGATCGCTGCTGCTATAATCATGTCGTCGTTTGTGATAATAAAGCTCAATGCCATTTTGCATGCAATATTGTTTGCCAGTAAAGTCCCGATCCCGATATTCCTCGCTAAGAAATCGAATGTTTATTTTCTGTGTCATGAGCATTTGCAGCAGATCATATTCAGTATCATATACCAATATCTCATCCACATATTTGCAAGCTTGCAGTTGCACATACCTTTCATAAATGCTTTGCACAGGTTTATTTTTTATTCCAGGCCGATCAATGGTGGGATCCACTTGCAGTGCAGATATGAGATGATCGCACATTTGTTTTTCCATTTTCAGCATGGTCACATGACCTGCATGCAAAAGATCAAAGCTGCTGCAATTAAAACCAATCTTCATGATTTTATTTTACAAATAATGATGCATATCCTCATACCCTATTTTATAGGGGCATATCTTTTAATCAATATTTTTTCCATTCCATTATAAATAAACTATATGGCAAACAAGACATTTTCTTTCGCTAATGTCATGAAAGCTCAAGGTGTGAGTAGCACCTACGATGGCAGAATAACACCTGTGTTTAATTATCTGGATGTTGTAACACGAACATATCCCAATGCAGTAACTGCAGAAAACTTCGCGGCTCGCCTTCAAACCTATATCAAATCTGTAAATGCTTTATATTCACCAAACAATGTGCTACTTGCCTCTTCGGTTTGCTCTGATGATGTGAACGGACCCATATTTCCCAATAAAAACAATTTGGGTCAAATGCCCCTTTCCCTGAATGCTTTTCTTGGACCTTTTATGGCAGGAGGTTTGGATGGTTATCCTCATACAGGCACCACTGGTCTTTTGGCCTATGCCTCGCACATAACTTCAGATACAGGCGGTGCTCTACTCATATATGTTGCGCCTCACATAGGTATTACAAAAGATGGTCAAGTTGGATATATGAGACGACGCGGACAAAATTACAACGATCTTTCTGCAACTTGTGGAGCGGCTGCCGCAGCTGTTGATTGGATTCGCACCAATGGTGTAGGGGGTCCTGCTCCAGTATTTCCCGGAACAGGATTGTTGGCCAATCCTTCCGACTATCAATTCTATACTCTAGTTAAAGCAATTTACGACAATGCTGGAGCACGAACAGCCATTTGCGCCACAGCAAACTTTGGAGAGCAAATGGTATTGGCAACAGAAGCTATTCGCAGTGCTGCTTATAATATAATCACAAGTCCTGTGGGAGGCACAAGCACCTTTAAGCTTGCCTATGATAATGCTTTTGGCGCATCCACTCCCGATGTATTTCTAACTACAGGCACATTTATTAACGTGGATGATGGTTACAAAGCTTATGCGGATGTCGCCAATTTCCTCAAATACAACCCCACCACGGGGTTGTTTGTTGATTACACAACACAATTCAAACAAGAATTATATCCAGACTAAAATTTATGGCCATATCACAAACATCCTACACTTCAATCGTAACAGCAGCTTCTGCTTATCCTGGAGCTATTCTTGTAGAAAATTTTGGCAATCATTGCAAAACCTTTATTCAAACATTATGCGGTTATACTGCAGGTAATGTTTTGCGAGCCGATTCTATTTGTTCCGATGATGTGAATGGACCTGCTTATTATAATGGCAATATTGGTCAAATGCCTGCTTCTTTTAATGATTTTCAAGGACCGTTTTTTGCAGGAGGCATTGGAGGATTTCCTTTCACGGGTAGTATTGCTATGTTTGCGTGGGCATCTCACGTGCAATATGTTACGGATGGTGCACTATTGTTGTTTTCTGCTCCTCACATTGGAATAACATCAACGGGTCGTCTTGGACATATGGTGAGAAGAGGTCAATCAACCGATTCCAACACATGCGGAGCAGTAGGAGTTGCAGTTCTTAGAAACCTAAGCACATCTCTATCTGGTGTGCCTCCTTTGAGTTCCGATGCTTTTCCGTTTGCTCAAGGTGGTACCGCCACAAATGCTGGTAGCGGTAACAACTATCAACAGTACATTTTAAACAAAATTCTATGGGATGATACCACTACTAGAAGATCTTTAACTGCATCCAATGTAACTTTTGAGAACAAGATGAAGTTGGCCACAGAATCAATTCGTCGAGCCACTTACACACAAGCCAAATCCAATCTGTCTGCTGCTTTTGTAACAATAAATCCTTCGCTTTCTGATTTGGTTAAAGATGTGTTTGTGGTCAATGGCACATTTATTAACGTGGATGATGGCTATCAAGCTTATATACAAGTTAATAGTTTTGAACTTTATAAAACAAAAACCAATACATTTGTAACTTATACCGCACCATTTACCGCATTGTTTTGATCAATAATTTAGTTTTCTACTCTTGTCTTGCGCATCTTGCACCAGTTGTTTGATACTTTTATCAGTTTTTCTAATCAGCTCGGAAAGCTTTTGCAAAACAGCTTGAGAAGATGCACTTTTTGTACCCCGAGCATTGTGCAAATCTGCTGCAATTAAAACCAATCTTCACAGTTTTATTTTACACTCTAAAACGTTTTTACAATATCTTTTAAAAATCCGGACCGCCCCATTTGTCCACAGCATCAATAATGATACGAGGAACTGGTATGTGTTTTTCTATCAAATCCCTATAAAATGACAGGGTGCCCTGTTTATGATTGGCTATTGCTTGCAAAATTATTTCTGGAACCACTCGATATTCCTTTTTCAAATAAATCAAAGCAATCTGAATGCTGTAAACAATGCTTTCTGTTAATTTTTTTAATGTGGACTCTGGAACTTTCTTGCCATTGTCCAAACGATTCTGGGCATAACTATATGCTGTGACCATTTCTTGATTGATTGATTTTAGTATAATGCCAGGAATCTCTGGAACATTCAAAGAATGATATTGCATCAATTTTTTAGATAATGCCGGATCGTTGCTGATGCCTTTGTATAATGAATATAAAAATGGATTTTTATCTTTTATTAATTGCTTTAATTTCTCCATATGATGATGAACCAAAAACTCAAACAACTCATAGGCCATATTTTCATTTTCTTTCACTATTCTTTTAATAATAGGATGATTCAGCATCTGCCAATCAGCATATGCAATCATTTGTTCCAAAATTGGATGAATGTATATCGGATCTTCCAACATCACATTCCACAAATCATCTGGTATGGGCCGTTTGTTTAGCCAAAGCTTTTCCAGCAATTTTCTTGCATAATACGGATTCTTTTTTATTTGATCATATAAATTCTGTTTTACGTCCTCAATAAAGAACCGGTAGGTTTTCACAAAAATGTTCCGCCCTTTCCTCCCCGTTTCTTTTTGTTTGCAACAGCATTTTGCAATTGTTTGCTGGTGCTGATGATTTGATGCAAACTGTCCGGTGCACTTAAATTTAAATTGCGGTAATGCTTTTCCAAATCGATTGCCAAATCAGGGCGACTTGCCAAACCTTTTATCAAAATTTCTGGAGCTTTCTTTTTGTCATATTTTATAATATAATATAAAAATCCATATGCCACTTCTGGATCACCTGCTATTCCATTCAATATGATTTCAGGAATAGGCACTGCTTTGGCCCTGCGTATGCTCACCTCTTTTCCATCCACATTTTTATGATACTGGCTTACATTGCTCATGCTCAAATGACTTGCAAAACGTTCTGAAGTTTTTGGATCGTTGCTTATGCTTTGTAAAATAACTTCTGGTACTTTATCTCCTTTATCCACCACCAATTTGGCATATTGCTCGGATTTGGATGGTTGAAGGGCAATAACCTTTAGATATTTTTCTTCTGGTTCCACATCATTCATTTTCAAATTATATGCAAAAACAGTACTTTCAAAAGGAGAGGATAATATAACGTCCTGAATTTGTTGAGGCACAGGACGACCTCTCAATGCCAGCTTTGTTGCATAAATCAAACGATGATTTCGGCTGGTTTCTCCTGGTTCCAGCAATTTACCTAGATATTGCTGTTGAAAGCCACCTTCCTCACCCAACAATAGTTTTTTGTAAAAAGCAAATGTCACCCAATTATTTACAATTTACCAATGATGCAGAGCATTAACAATCAGCACAATATTTGCAATAACACCCAATATTACAATAAAGTATTCAAACAATTTTGGACTCATGTTTTTTCAAAAAATGATTTGCAGCTGCCAATGATTCAAATGTAACCAGCAATTTCTTTTTAATATTGATACGTTTTCCCTCTTCCAAAAGCACCTGCTGGGTTTGTTCATATATACCCCATAACTGCATAAGATTTCCATATTCGTCTTTTATTTGTTCTATATGTTTCATTTTTAGGTTACTCCTTTATATCGTTGTTGAAAGTTTTTTTTATCATGATTATCGAATTGTATATGTTGTTGATGGTGTGTCAATAGTTGTATTTACTTTTTTACCATCACAAAAAAAATTTTTACGTGTTCAACTCTAAATAAAAATGTATCGAAAAAAATTCTTTCGAATCAAAAGAAAAAATATTGATTTGACGAATTGTGTGGTACAACTAAATGACTACTCTATCCATGAAACAAATTCTCGTAAAGAAAAGAAACGGCAAGTCGGAAAAATTTGACCTGACCAAAATCACCAAGGTAATTGAATGGGCAATCAATGGTTATACAGGTGTGAGTCCCAGCGATATTGAAATCAATGCAAACATAAACTTTCATGATGGCATCAGTACCGAGGAAATTCACAAATTGATCATCGAAAGTGCTGCTAATCTTATCAGCGTTGAACATCCAAATTATCAGTTTGTGGCAGGACGTTTGCTAAATTATCAACTTCGAAAAGATGTTTGGGGAGGAAAACATCCACCCCGTTTGAAGGATTTTATGCATGTCGGTGTAAAAAAGAAAATTTATGATCCGGTCATTCTGGAAAAATATAGTGATATTGAAATCAACAAAATAGGAGAAGATATCGATCATGATCGGGATTATCTTTTCACGTATGCTGGCATCAAACAGCTTTGTGACAAATATCTGATCAAAGATCGGGTGAGTGGAGAAATTCACGAAACACCCCAGTTTGCTTATATGCTGATCAGCATGACAGCATTTATGAATTATCCAGAAGAAACCCGAATGGAATATGTTCGTAGATTTTATAATGCAATCAGCAAGCACAAAATCAATTTGCCTACTCCAGTCATGGCTGGTGTTCGAACCACCAGTCGCAATTATGCCAGTTGCTGTCTCATAGGTGTGGATGACACCAAGGATAGCATAACCAGCAGTGCCACTGCCGTCAGCATGGCCACTGCTAATCGTTGTGGTATTGGAATTGATGTGAGTCGCATTCGTGCAGCAGGTTCAGCTGTGAAGAATGGTGAAGTGGTTCATACCGGTCTTATTCCATTTTTGAAGATATATGAAGCCAGTGTGAAGGCATGGCAACAAAACGGTCTTCGGGGAGGAAGTGCCACATGCAACATTCAATGGTGGCATTATGAGATTGAAGATATTGTTGTTTTGAAAAACAATGCAGGAACAGATGACAATCGTGTTCGCAAACTGGATTATACAGTAGGAATGAGCAAAATGTTTTATGAAAGGGTACGCAACAATGAGGATGTGACACTTTTCAGTCCGCATGAAGTACCTGAACTTTTTGAAGCTTGGGGAACAGACAGTTTTGATAAAGTTTACAAGGAATGTGAAAGTCGTCGGTTAAAGATAAAAAAGAAGATCAATGCCAGAAAGCTTTTTGGTACGATTATAAAAGAACGGGTGGAAACAGGAAGAATTTATATTTTAAATGTGGATAATGCAAATGAACATGGTGCATGGCTGGACAAGATCACCATGAGCAATCTTTGCACAGAAGTCATTCATCCCACCATTCCTATGCGGGATTATCATGATCCTGAAGCTGAAATAGGAATGTGTATTCTCAGTGCCATTAACATGCTGGAAATAAAAAACTGGAATGAACTGGAAAGGGTTTGCGATTTGACCGTCAGATTTTTAGAGGAGATCATTGATTTGCAGGATTACTTCAATATTGCTGCCAAGAACTTTGCATACAAACGCCGGAGTCTTGGTATTGGAATTACTAATCTTGCTGCATTTCTGGCAAAGCATGAAGTGAATTATGATGATGAAAAAGCCCTTCCTTTGTTGGATGAATGGATGGAATATTTCCAGTATTATCTTCTGAAAAGCAGCAACAAGCTGGCAGAAGAACGGGGTTCTTGTGAAAAGTTTAATCACACAAAATACAGCAAAGGAATATTGCCAATTGATACATTCAAAGACAGCATTAAAAGTTTAACCAAACGTAAGCTTTCATGCGATTGGGATCATTTGCGAAAAGACATAGAAAAACATGGATTGCGTCACAGTACACTCAGCAGTTGCATGCCGTGTGAAAGTAGTAGCGTGATACAATCCAGCACAAATGGTGTTGAACCTATTCGTTCATTAATCACATATAAAATGAGCAAAATGGGAAAACTGCCTGTGCTTGTTCCTGGAATAGGAAAATATGAAAAGAATTATCAACTGGCTTATGATCTTAGGAGCAATAAAGGTTTGCTTAACATTAATGCAATTATTCAAAAATACATAGACATGGCCATAAGCACCAATGTTTATTACAATTACAGCCATTATGAAAATAATGTTCTTCCTGATGCAATAGTCATGAAGGAAATCATGTATGCTTACAGTCTTGGATTAATCAGTCTTTATTATAACAATACAGATGACGGAGATAAAGAACAGTTGATGAATCAAAAAGAAGACCGGGATTGTAGCAGTGGTGCTTGCAAATTATGATCCTGCTGATATAAATAAAACCAATGAAAAGCGTTCTTAATCTTAAAAATATAGATACCACCAAGCAACCTTTGTTTCTTGGTGAAGATCTGAATTTGCAAAGATATGATCGTTTCAAATATCCCATATTTTTCGAATTGTTTAAAAAGCAAAATGAAAACTTTTGGTGGCCACATGAAATCACATTGGCCAAAGATCGTAGCGATTACAAGGATTTGACAGACACAGAACGTTTTGTTTTTGATAGCAATCTAAGATTTCAAACACTAGGAGACAGCATGCTTTCCAGAAGTATCCATTCATTAAAGGAATATGTCAGTAATCCTGAATTGGAAATATGCATGAACACATGGGCGCAGTTTGAAGGAATACACAGTTATAGCTACAGTTATTTGCTCAATAATGTATATCCAGATCCAACTGAATTCTTTGACAGCATCATGGAAGATAAGGAAATTGTATCTCGGGCTGAATTGATCCGGAATAATTTTGATAAAATTCTTGGTGATGATGATAAAAAAGATAATAAACAAAAAATATTTGATTGTATTCTTTCAGTTAATGTAATGGAAGGTTTGGTATTCTATGTGAGCTTTGCTTGTAGCTTTTATTTTGGGTACAGGGGAAAAATGGAAGGTAATGCCAAAATCATAAAGTTTATTCAACGAGACGAAGCTTTGCATTTCGGCGTTACCCAGAATCTTATTAAAATACTAAGGGATGAAGAAAAGGAAGGATTTACAAGTATTGTTAAAAAAAGTGAAGATAAAATTTATGCATTCTATGAACAGGCCGCAAAGAATGAAATGGAATGGGCAAATTATCTTTTCAGTAAAGGAAATCTTCTGGGTCTAAATGCTGAAGTTATCAGTGGATACAGCAAATGGCTTTGTGATAATCGTCTTCGTTCTATAGGATATAAAAAGATTTTTAATCAAAAAGAAAATCCATTATCAGGTTGGTTGGATAGTTATATGGATAGCAGCAAGGTTCAGGTGGCCCCGCAAGAAACAGAAATCAGCAGCTACAAGGTTGGTGCCAGGAAAACAGATGTGAGCGATGATGATTTTGCAGATATTAAACTTTAATATATAAAGTTATTTCAGTATTCTTTTTGAATCAATTATAAAATCCAAAAAAAGATCATATATTTTATTCAAACAATAGTTTGATTTGATGCTGGCTTTGGCATCCCGATCCACATCCTCAATGGTAGCACTAAAAGCGTTACTGTATTTTTTTATAAATTCTTTATATTCACTATCTGATTTTTTAAAAAAGCTCATTTTGTATTGAAGGTTTCAAGCATTTCTCCGAATGCTTTATTGAATTTCAGTATGCTTTGTTGACCTTTTTCATAAGGTTCTTGGTAATATTTGTTTTTTAAAGAATTCAAATTGGGCTGTTCTTCCATAAGACGTTCCAAATATGATTGTAATAATAGAATCACACCATAATCATAATTGTCATATTCAATTGTCTTCTTCATTTTTTTATTTTATTAAAACAGTCTCTGGGCATTTTAAACATGCGCAAAGCCCGATTATAAGCTATATATGCTTCTTTTCTGGTGATAAAACATCCCAGATGATATTTTTTCCTATTAATTTGTATTTGGGATATCCAAACACCTTTTGATTTGTGAAAATGTGCTCCTCTTTGTTTTTTTCTATTAATGTTTTGTAAAGTTTTATTAGCAATTCTTAAATTTTTTAATCGATTATCAGATCTATTTCCATTAATATGATCAATCGTATAAGGTAAACGAGGAAGAAATCCATGCATCATATAAAAAGCTACATGGTGCGTTTGATAGTTTTGACCACAAATTTTAATGTTTGAATAACCAGAAGAATTCAATGTCTTAATAGGATACATTATTTTATTATTAAAAAAATTACATATACGACAAATTTTACCTGTATCTGGATTATAAAAATAATTTTTTAACAAATAATCCCGATCCACATTCTTTTCCAAAGATAGTCTTTTCACAAACCTTATTTTACAGGTTGCCAAGGAAAATCAATTTATTTTAAATACTTTCTTTGTCGTATTTGTCAGCACTATCTTGAATTTTTTTATAAATGCTGGGAAGTGTTTTTCCACCTTTTATCATTTTATATCGGGCAGTAAATGCATATGATGCAGTACCATTTTTGGCAATTGTATCTATAATTTCCTGTGGAATCTGTTTATTTTGAGACAAAAGCATATTACTGACAATAACAAGAGAGCTTGGGTTGGTTAATTGAAGCACAGCTTTTCCAGGCAATTCACCAGTGGAATTCACATAGGCCATAACATATTTTGACGCATTTTCAGATCTTTCCACATCAACGCTTTTATAAGTAGATATTTTTCCTTTTACAATTCCATTCTCCAGGATGTCCAGAATTTTTTTATCTTTTTCGTGTATTTTTATAAATTTTATTCCATATGATGCTGCGAGAGATGAATCTCTTGCCAATGAATTTATTATTTCCAAAGGAGCAACCTTTTGTGCTGCATCAAGTATACCATTAGCAAAATTAAAACTTTGATCCTTATCTTTTTTTATAATATCTAATATTTTTTGTGAAACCTTTCCATCATTGGAGACTACTATTGTTGCATATTCGGTAGCAGCTACGGGAAATTGTGCAAATGAATCTTCAACACTAGGTGGAATTGGTCTTCCATTTTGAGCCAAAACCTTTACATATCGAAGAGAATATTTTGGGTCATTTAAGATTTTTTTCAATAATTGTTTTTTAATGATGGG
>Ga0114979_10003592_pt1 | contig 10369 bp, 7 predicted proteins | sample S_140625_EF_Meta_FD_87315 | JGI IMG/M metagenome (GOLD analysis project Ga0114979, IMG submission 87315) | Freshwater microbial communities from Lake Simoncouche, Canada to study carbon cycling - S_140625_EF_MetaG | ecosystem: Environmental > Aquatic > Freshwater > Lake | place: Lake... | reverse complement strand
CGCATTTACGAAAATCGTCATAAGACTTGGGTTGATACTATGAAGACACTGCTACCAGAAGTGATGGATAAGAATATTCCAGAATATCATTTGAAGGATGTTTTTCCTACGGAAGACAATCTACCCGATGTATCTATCGTTACCCTCACGAAGGATCGGCGTGTATTTATGCCCCTAGCAAAGTATTGTTATCTGCTTCAGACGTACCCTGAAGATAAGATGGAGTGGATCATTGTAGACGATGGAACCGATTCAATCGAAGACACGCTGATTGGCATTCCGAATGTCGTATATGTTCGTTGCGATCCTGGAATGACTATTGGTCAAAAGCGAAATCTTGGCGTTTCAAAGGCACTGTATGATGTTGTTATGTTTTGCGATGATGATGACGTCTATCCCGAGAATACAGTACTACATCGTACTGCAATGATGCTGAAGGAACCAGCAAAAGAGTGTGGGTTCTGTACTACGATTCCTTGCTACGATATCACAAAGTACAGTTCGTTCATGAATGTTCCACCAATCACACTACCAATGAGTCAGCGTGTATCCGAAGCAACTCTTGTGTTCAGGAAGAAGTTTTGGGAAGAGCGTCCATTTGACGAGACAGCTAATATTGCTGAAGGAGACGCATTTATTCGCGGTCGCGAGCAAATGTGCCGTGAGTTATCCCCACAGGAGGTTATTGTGAGTTTGACGCATCCAAAGAATCTGTCCTCACGAAAGATTCCAGATTTCAAGGAACCAAATGGATGCCATTATGGGTTTAATGAAAAACTGTTTGCGTTGGTTAGTGAGATTGGGTTAGCACTTAATACTTCAGGCCAAACAGAGAGCGGCGAGACTTGCGAGACTTCTTCGTCTTGCGAGACCGGCGGCGGCGACCACCCATAACCGCAGCCTGCGCCTCCTCAACCTCCTCCTGCGCGGCACCGGCGACCTGCTCGACATCATCGGCCGCACCACCGAGCTTCTTGGCGTACTTCTTCAGGGCCGAAATCTTCTTGCGAGTCGCGCGCAGCTTGCGCGACACACGGCGACGGCGACCGCCGGCTAGGGGCGAAGGGGAGAGTCCGGAAAAACCTTCACTGGCAGGAGCGACTCCGGATTCAGACATTTTATATTCTGAGTGAGAGAAAAAAGGTTTAGTCGTTCAAAGAAAAATACTAAAAATGGACACACTTATACATGAAATATACGAATATGGTGAGTTAAAGTTCAAGGCTGGATTCTACGCAGGGTTATTAAGTGGAATATCAATATCTATGATTATGGCATTTCTAAGCTGAGCACATCAAACAATCGTCAGGCTTCTTCGTGGGCTCGATAGTAAACTTCTGGGCACTTGAAACTGCCTTCGTTCTCAAATAATAACAACCAGTCTTCAATCCTTGCTTCCAAGCATACATATGCATAGACGATATCTTAGCATACGTGGGTTCGGCAAGGAATAGATTCAGTGATTGCGACTGGCAGATGAATGGGGCCCGATCACGTGCCATATTGATCAGAGTCTTCTGTGGAATCTCCCAAGCTGTCTTATATAGTTCGCGAATCTCTGCTGGTATTTCAGGAATGTTCTGAATCGAACCATTATCAGCAATAACTTGTGTCCGGATGTCTGTTGTCCACAATCCAATCTTACTCAAGTCTTCTACCAAGTACTTGTTTACAACCATGAAGTCTCCTGCTAGTACCCGACGGGCATACAGATTGGATGTGAAAGGCTCGAAGCATTCGTTATTTCCAAGAATTTGAGATGTTGAAGCGGTTGGCATTGGAGCAACCAGCAGGGAGTTGCGAGCCCCGTAAATCTTAAGTTTATCCCGCAGCCCATCCCAGTCAAGATAAGTAGTCTTAGGAGTCTCGTTCCACAAATCGAACTGCATTTTTCCTTGGGAGAGTGGCGAACCCTTATAGGATGGATATTCTCCAAGAGTCTCAAATGTAGCATGATTAAACCCTTCACATGTTCTGGAAATAGACATCGTCATCGCAGCGTAATAGATGTTCTCAAAGATTTCACGATTGAGCTTCGCAGCGCCTTCGGACGTCCAAGGCAGACGCATTAGAGCAAACACATCTGCAAGGCCCTGAATCCCGATACCAACCGGACGATGACGCATATTTGATGTGCGACATTCAGGAGTAGGATAGTAGTTCTTGTCAATCACAATATCCAAGTTGCGTGTTAGAATGTGTGTATATCCCCGGAGCTTCTCGAAGTTGAAGGAAGGACGACCTTCAGCATCCGTTTCTACAAACTTAGGAAGTGCCAGAGACCCCAAGTTGCAAACTGCTGACTCCTCAGGAGATGTGAACTCGATCACTTCTACGCATAAATTTGAGCTCTTGATAGTTCCAAGATTTTGTTGATTTGATTTTGAGTTCGCTGCGTCCTTATAGCAAAGGTATGGTGTTCCGGTTTGGATTTGGGCGTCCAGAATCATCTGCCACAACTTTTGGGCTGGAATCGTTCTGCGACCTTTACCTGCCTTCTCGTAGGACTCATACAGCTTCTCAAACTCCTCGCTGTGACAATCAGCCAATCCAGGGCACTCGGCAGGGCACATTAGAGTCCAATCTTGCTTTGCCTCCATACGTTTCATAAATAGGTCAGGAATCCACAGCCCATAAAACAAATCACGAGCACGATCTTCCTCTGCGCCCTGGTTCAACTTGAGCTTTAGGAACTCCTCGATGTCGGCATGCCACGGCTCAATATATATTGCAAATGAGCCATTGCGCTTACCACCTTGATTCACGTACTTTGCAGTATCGTTGAATACCTTCAGCATGGGAACAATGCCAGTTGCCTCCCCATTTGTTCCACGAATCTTAGAACCGCGCGCACGAATGTTATGCACTGACAGTCCAATCCCGCCAGCCCACTTGGAAATCTGAGCACAATCACCGAGTGTCTTGTAAATCCCCTGAATCGAATCATCGTTCATCGTCATGAGAAAGCATGAGCTCAACTGGGGCTTCAGCCCACCTGCGTTGAACAGCGTAGGTGTTGCATGAATGAAGTAGCCATGAGACAGTGCGTCGTAAGTCTCCTTTACACGCTCAAAGTTGTCTCCGTGAAGCTGGATTGCTACACGCATCCACATGTGCTGTGGGCGTTCTACCAGCTTTCCATTCTGACGAAGAAGATACCCTTTCTCAAGCGTCTTGAACCCAAAGTAATCAAACATGTTGTCGCGCGAATAATCAATCATTGATTGGTAGTTGTCCGCGTGTCTGCATACCAGGTCGTGCAAATTGTCTGATACAGTTTGAACACTTCCATGATAAAGTTCCTCCACGCATTCTAGAAGAGTGCTTGGGGTATCCTTATGGTGATTGTTAATCAGAATACGAGCGGCGAGCGTTCCATACTTAGGATGAAACCGAGCCTGCATCATAGCAGCTGTTTCCGCTGCAAACTCGTCCAGCTGACTCGTACTCATTCCATCCGTGAGCTGATTACAAACCTTTTGGGCAACCAGGTCAGGATTTACATGTTCAAGTCCTTCGCTTAGCATACGAATACGCTGAAGGATTTGGTCGAATGAGACAGGGACACGCTCACCATTTCGCTTGAGGACGTAGAGATGCTCGGCCATGTTATGATACATTCTATACTCTCCGTTCAGGAAAATCCGTTTCAACCGGATGATACTAGTTTCATTGAAACATGCATAGCCTCTACTTCTTTTGTAAAAACACCAACAGCATACGGCATGCGCATAACAGTAGTTTCAGTGTCTGCTTTTGCATCGAATGCCCCCGTAGCAGGGTCAAATAACAGTTTAGCACCATCACTGCGTTCCATCAAACTTTCATCTAAAAACTTTGACATCCCGTGAGCCGAAATAGCGTCCTTTTCCATCTCACCGATACGAAGACCTCCATCATTCGAACGACCCTCCACTGGCTGGTGTGTTAGCAACTTCTTCGGTCCTGTAGAGCGGTAGTTGATTTTATCTTCTACCATGTGCTTCAAACGCAAGTAATACGTTGGTCCCATAAAGATTTCAGCCGCTATCATTTCACCCGTCATACCGTTATAAAGCATTTCGTGTCCCATAGGATGCATACCAGCCTTCTCAAGCAATGATTTGACTTCAGGTACGCGTCCGGATGCGGAAAAGGCAGTTGAGTCCACCGAGCAACCCATATGAAGTCCTAACTTTGTACTCATTGATTCTACAAACTGTCCGATGGTCATGCGACTCGGGAATGCGTGAGGATTTACAATCATATCTGGGCGCATTCCGCTCGCCGTGAATGGCATGTCTTCTTCGGAAATACGCATACCAACAGTTCCCTTCTGTCCGTGGCGAGCAGAGAACTTATCACCCAAAACAGGGACTCGAGACTCTGCTATGCGAACCTTTACTCCGCGTAGACCTTCAGGAGTTACATAACGATAAACGGCATCAATAATACCATGCTGTCCTCGCTTAGGCTTGTACGAAACATCATTGTACCCCGTAATCTGTCCAGAGGCATTCATTACCGGGCTAACGAGTCCTGCTAGAATCGTTTCGTCGTCAATTTGAACCCCAGTTTTGATGATTCCATCTCCATCTAGCAAGTCGTAGTTGTACCCTTCTTTACGAACAACTGAATCTCTGTATTTCGGATCGTTTCCAATGTTTCCAAACTCGGTATGAACTTGAGTCATTGGATCCAACATATCTTCCAAGATATCATACGAATGATAGTAGGTGGTATTGAACATTCCTCTGCGCAAAGACGAATCATTTAGCAAAATAGAATCTTCCTGATTGTATCCGGAATAAATAGCAAGTGCCACAATAGGATTCTCTCCGTACGGCAGACATCCTAGCATAGGATTGTATGTCCATGTATGACTGAGTGGTCGCTGAGCATAGTTCAACCAAGTAGCAATGGTGTCGAATCGTTTATTAAACGCGGTATTGAACCAAGAACAAGCCTGTTTTGTCTGCTGGCAACTGAACATGTTACGTGGGGCCTGATTGAAATCAGCATGGGGAACAATGCTCCCCGAAGCAGAAAATATAGCAGAGCCGTGTATCTCAGACATAAACTTCGGTGAAAAGGATTCCATCGATAATCGAACAGTTTCAGTCTCTTCGGCATCCAAATATTCAAATAAATCGTTCTGCATTTGAGCCCATGTCTTTTTCTGTTTAGTTTGATCTTCAGTTATACCCTTGCGGAATACGGGACGAACTGGACGTCCAGCATCGGTCCAAATGACGTATTCATTCTTCTGTCGATACCAACTTAACGATACACTGCGAGGAATAACTTTATCTCGCCGAGCCTCTATTAACGCATCATGTATTTGATTTGTAGAATCTTCAAATATCCCAATCAAGTCTGAGTTCAAGTATACTTTTGTCCAACGAGGATTCCACGTTGAGGGATGAATCAAATCTAGTGAACGGAACGTTGGAAAATCACGACATATTTTCAACATATCTTCAGATGGAGAGCTAGTTGTTAAGGAGCAAAACAGTGTCATAGACTTAATCATGCCGATGTTATGACCGTCTGGATTGTCGGTAGGACACATAATGCCCCAAGTACTCGAATGAATACGACGAGGCTCTACAACTTTCGTAGTCTTGTCCATTTGAAGATTTACTCGACGCAGATGAGCAACCGAACCAACATACGCAAGACGACTGAGTTCCTGCGAAATACCATCCTTGCCACCCCACTGAGATTTGAATGACTTTTCGAACTGATTCAGGAATGTATAAGCTTTCCAATATGTTCCGATTTTCTCTTCTGGAACTAGATTGACTATCTTATCTCCAGCATATACTTGCTTCTCGAACTCAATACGGGAATCCAACTCTAGCAACATACGCTTTGCAGTTTCCTTATAGATGCGACGGAACTCTTGGTAGCATAAATCCCCCGAAGCATCCAAACGCTTGAATCTGAAATGGTCTCGGTCGGATGGGCCCGTTATTCCCAAGGCAACATCCATTGCCATGCGAGTCATATGGCCTAACAGATAAGCCTTGCGACGATACATTCCTGCCTGAGACCCATCGGACTTACAGTGAGGAAATAGCAAATCGTGAAGATTCATGAATACTCCTGCCTCACTCCGAGTACGCGTCTGACGCCGCAGGAACAGTAAATCAGGATTTACATCGCGTTCATCTTCCTTGACCTTATTCAACTCTTGATTAGTGAAACGTTCATGCGAGATAACCAGTTCGGCAAACAGGAAATCATATTGGCTCTTAGCAGATTCTGGTATTCCTGCTAGAACCGTGTCATATATATCCTTATCCGAAACACAGCCAAGCGCATAAAATACGCTCAACAGAGGAACTGGCTGGATGAATCCAGGCAGAGTTATAGTAGCAAGACGTTTTGTTGATAATGTCGAAAAGTCGTCTATCTTTCTCAGCTTTTCCGGATCAGCAACGTCTACATTAGGAGGAGGAATGATTAAGAAGTGAGAAAAGGGTCCCTTGGTTCCGTCTTCGGAAGCTGAACGAACACCTGCAATATATTCAAACTTTCCACCTTCAGTTGCCTTTTCAATCTTACTTCTTTCCGATTGGTCTTCTAAGGTACGACCTACCTCTTTCTGTTCCACAACAACACGACGCTTATTCGCATAGAACATATTGTTGCCTAGTCTCTCTTGGGTCAACAGAACCTTTTCAGCACCACCGATCACAAAGTATCCGCCTAGTTCGAACTTACATTCTCCTGCATCATACAGTTGTTCAGTTGTCATGGAAGACAAATAGCAAAGTTCACTTCGCAACATCAATGGGATTCTGCCGATGATAACATCCGGAAACGAACGCGTTTCTTCTTTGCCAGCGATGGTATACACTATATCAATAGTTCCCCGTATTTCAAGTGCGTATGTCTTATTTTCCAAACGACAGATGTGAGGTAAAACAGCGTTGCCGAGTTCATCCGTAGGCGGGTGGTATGTTAGTTTGTCCCCAGACTTTCCACCGATGTATACATCGATGGTTCGGTCGTCTTGGAGAACCAAGTGTTGGGGATTTGACGCTTTGAGAAACTCTGGAAGATTTGAGTTTAACAAATCAGCATACGAATCCAAGTGGTGCCTAACAAGTGGATTCGTTGTATCTTTGAAAAATGTGTTGAATACATGTTGAGCCATGCTCTTTACTTGTTATTAGAAAGTATGTTGAAAATGCTATATATAATATCAGTATTGATGCTATATATAGAAATGTGCTCGCGGCGGGGCTCGAACCCGCGACCATCGCCTTATAAGAGCGACACTCTGACCAACTGAGTTACGCAAGCATTTGATATATTCTCGATTCCTTAAAATGGATTTCAATTCAAGAAATGTAAATATCGTATGAAGAAGATGGCATCTCTTATTAAGCTAATCAAGGAACTTGAGGAGTCTTGTGTAAAGGTGGATGCAGACGGGTATTTGGATTCGACGGACCCATTGGTTAAAGAAATCTCATATCTTGCAGAGGAACTGCTGATTACACCAAACGGTAAACTAGATATTGACAATATGGAAATCCTGGATATTGCCGGGTACCAGACGTTTCCAGTGGAACGTGATAGGTTTGGTTGGCTTATTGGCGGTATTCAAACTAGTATTGGAGTCATAACTTACGGCTAAAGAGGAATACCACACCCCCCTCGCATAACACAAAAAGTTCTATCGCTATAACAGTCGGCTTGCCCGCATAAACGATTTACTAATGTGTACAATTTATCGTCGCGCACCGGAAGTATTCCGTTTATTTCAGTATTCATAAATTGATCTATAACGTATTTGTCCTGGCCCGTTTCAATGAACATATCCCGACAAGTTTTATAATATTCAATCAGTTTCGCGTAGTAAGTAGAGTTAATTAGAGTAGCAGTGTCCTGATTAAAAGATATTGGTCTAACAAAGTTATGCTGAACATCGCTTTGGTTGTACATCATAAATCCTCCGAACCACAAACCATCCCAATCCGAAGCATTCTCCAGAAACGAGTTTATCTCAGAATGAAATACCTCGGGAGACACTAAAAACTTACAATCATCTTGTAGAATAATTACATTCTTATATTTTTTCGATACAGCATATTGTAAACAGCGTATATGGCCTTCTGCGATACCGGATGCACCACTGCCATGTGATACAATACGACTTCCTTCAATAAATGTCGCGTTATCAATTAGATTCATACGTTCCAACTCAGTTCTTATGCTCTTTAAGCGGTCCTGTCTATCTGGTAAATATAATACAAGAATAGTCAAATCATCCATTACACTTTAAAAGATAGGTTCGTATAAATGAATAATGTATGCCGAAACATATAGACCATCAGTTTTTGATGAAATAGTTGGACACGAAGAGCCAAAAAGAATACTAAAAGAGTATCTTACCACTCCTCCGTATAAAGGAGCCATTTTGCTAACTGGAACAGCAGGCATTGGAAAAACTACGTTGGCTATCGCATCAACTAAAACATTTAACTTTGACCCACTTGAAATAAACGCAAGTAAGTCTATTCGTACATTTCAAGATGTTGATAAACTAAAAGATGCATGTCGCTCACCAATGAGCATCCAATCACTCTTGCGGAATACAAAACAAACAACATGTGTTATTCTGGATGAAGTAGATGGAAGCGATCCACATGCTCAACGCAAGATTGTAGATTGGATTAGAGATCCAGCTCGAAGGACACCTATTATTTGTACTGGAAATGACGTTCCAGTTATTTTTAAACGAAACTCAGACATCATTCAAATCGTTCGCTGTTTTCCACCACGGGCGCAAGATATTCAATCTCTATTTCCACACACTGATATTCAATCGTTTGTGAAAGAATGTCAACATGATGTTCGTCGGATTATGCATAGAGTTCAATATGGTCAGTCAGATGTGCTACCGAAGTTTATTGCTCCACCTACTGGATTGAGTATCGAAGAAACATTTATTCGGCGTCAGAAGATGTTTGGTTTGCCGAACCCTCTGTCCCCCTGATGTCATAACGACAAACCGGACAACGTACGCTCATAGTTAGCCAACTATCCAAACATGATTGATGATAGGTGTGATTGCAATGAGTAATACGTACTGCGTTTTCTGTTAAGGCATCCTGACAAATAGGACAAGTTGTTCCTGCCAGAGGGGTTGGAACAGGAGCAGTTGCATTAGCGATCTGTTGAGCAGTTGGATTTACGTTAACCGGATCCATAAAGTTCAAAGGAATGCTCATAGTTAGCAAAGTAGTAGCCGCGTTATTTCGTGCACGTACACTATTTTGAAATACTCGATTAGTGATTTCCAAGTAACAAAGTTCATTCAGAAAGAATCGTGAAGTAAGAGCATCTCGATGAGTTGGACTGATGCGGTTCATTGTTCGAGCAAAAAAAGCGTTTCGTCCCTCAATCATCTCATTCAAAAGATGCAATACCATTTCTTCGGTTTCCATTATATCTCATGTATTTGCTAGTTGTAAGCCTTATCGGCGAACAAACATGTCCATCGGTCCACGTTTATGTTTCTTCAAGTACTGCGCTCCAAGAAACATGAATGATTCTAGTTCTTTCTCCTTCTTTTTCAATACCAGCAAGGTTGCTTCTTCTTCGTCTTTTCCGTGTTCTAAATATTCTGCCATCAATGTCGTATAGTTTGTTTTCTTTTGATAGCCTTCTAGTTGCTCGAGCGCCAAAGCGAATAACTGTGCAACTGGATTCTGAATCTGATTTGTAACATAGAACTCAACATCTGGTTTCAGTCCGTTTGCTCTGGCATAATCAACCTGTTCAATCTTATCGCCTTGCTTCTTTTTATCCTTTCGTTCTGCGACATAAATATACGCAAGACGGTCGCCTACTTGAGGAGCGCTTCCTTCGTCTCGGTCCTTCATTCGTTCTGCAAGAACAGCGTGTGCGATTTGGTCAGGATTCTTGTAATCATCTCGCAACTGTTTCGTGATAATGAACTTGTCCAGAGGAATCTGATTCTGCATGACTTTCACCAGCATATCTTGTACAAATGATTGGGCTTTACGAATATTCCGCTCTTCCAGCAGGATATCCAGCGCACCTCCGAAAATATCCTTCACAATAGGAGCACTGTCTCGACGCTTCAATGCGATACCCATCTCTTTGCGCTTGGGTTTCTTGGTTGGATCGTCTTCGTACAACATACCAACGTATCGCTTGCGACAGAAGAGAATGAACGGAAACAATGTCTTCTCATATTCAATCCGATAGGGCTTGCGATTGATTAACTGCGTAATCCGTTCGGCAGCCATCTGACCCATCTTGATGGATTCGGCCAAGTCCTTTGTCGGAAACTTGATGAAGATTGAATCTGTATCCCCATAAATAACTTCACCTCCAAAGTCTGTTT
>Ga0114979_10003591_pt1 | contig 10371 bp, 7 predicted proteins | sample S_140625_EF_Meta_FD_87315 | JGI IMG/M metagenome (GOLD analysis project Ga0114979, IMG submission 87315) | Freshwater microbial communities from Lake Simoncouche, Canada to study carbon cycling - S_140625_EF_MetaG | ecosystem: Environmental > Aquatic > Freshwater > Lake | place: Lake... | reverse complement strand
CGCGCGAGGTAGTCGCCGCCGTTCTCGCCGCCTACCGCGACGGGCGAGCCCCGATTCAGTCTGTGGAAGCGTTTGTTCGGCAGGTCATCGGCTGGCGCGAGTACATCAACGGCATGTACTGGTTTCTGGGCGAGGACTACCGCAACCTCAATGGCCTGCATGCCGACCGCGATCTTCTGCCCGCGTTCACCGACTCCACGGCGACGCAGATGAACTGCGTGAGTTCCGTTGTGGCGGATATTGAGAAACGTGCCTGGGTTCACCACATTCCGCGCCTGATGGTGCTGAGCAACCTGGCGCTCGTCACGGGAGTCAATCCGCAAAAGTTTCTGGACTGGATGCGGGAGCAGTTCGTCGACGCGAGCGAGTGGGTCATGGTGCCCAACGTGATCGGTATGGCGACGCACGCCGATTCGGGCCGCCTCATGACCAAGCCATACGCCGCTGGCGGCGCCTACCTCAATCGCATGACGGAGTTTTGCGGCGGCTGCCACTTCGACCCCAAGAAGCGGGTGGGAGACGATGCGTGCCCCTTCACCACCCTGTACTGGGATTTTCTTGACCGACACCGCGAGACCTTCGCCAAGAACCACCGGATGGGCCAGCAGCTCGCCGGGCTCAATCGCCTCTCAGACCTTCCCGAGGTGCGCGTTCGCGCCGCCGAAGTGCTCGATGCACTGAGCGCCGGGCGTCTCTAACCCCCGCGTTATCCTCGAGGAATCCCCGCTCGAAACTAACTGAGCTGGTTGGCCGCAACCCAGGCGAGGTAGTCGGCGTCGATGCCGCCGGTCACGTAGTCGCCCGTGAAACAGCACATCTCGAGCTCGGAGACGCTCGAGCCCTCGATGATGGCGTCGCGCATGTCGTCGACCTCTTGGTAGATGAGGTGATCGGCACCCAGTTCGGCGGCAATCTCCGGGATCTTGCGGCCATGTGCCACGAGCTCGTGGGGGGAGGGCATGTTGATGCCGTAGACGTGCTGAAAGCGCACGGGTGGCGCTGCCGAGGTGAACGTTACCTCGTTGGCGCCGGCGGCTCGGGCCATCTCGACAATCTCGCGCGAGGTGGTGCCGCGAACAATCGAGTCGTCAACAATCAGAATGTTCTTTCCGGCGAACTCCGACGACATAGCGTTGAGCTTCTGGCGCACCGAACGCTTGCGCTGCGCCTGACCCGGCATAATGAATGTGCGACCCACGTAGCGGTTCTTGTAAAAGCCCTCGCGGTACTCAATGCCGAGTTTGCGCGCGACCTGCATGGCGGCCGGCCGTGATGAGTCGGGGATGGGCATAACCACATCGATGTTGCCCGTGGGTGCGTACTCGGCGATGGTGTTGGCCAGTCGGTCGCCCAGCCGCAGGCGCGCCTCATAGACAGAGATGCCGTTCATGATGGAGTCGGGCCGGGCGAGATAAACGTACTCAAATGAACAGGGGACGAGCCTCGGGTTCTCGGCACACTGTCGCGAGAACATCGCGCCGTCAACCGTGATGAACACGGCCTCGCCGGGAGCAACGTCGCGCACAACCTCGTAACCCGCGCTCTCGAGCACGAGAGATTCGCTGGCGACAATCCACTCTTGCTTGCCCGCATCGGTGAGGCGCTTGCCCAAAATCAGCGGCCGGATGCCGAACGGATCGCGGAACGCGAGCAGACCGTGCCCGGCGATGACCGCGATGGCTGCGTACGAGCCCTCCACGCGGTGGTGCAGGTTGGCCACGGCGCCAAATACCTGATCGGGGTCGAGGTCGGTGCCCGAAATCTGCCCCTGCAGTTCGGTGGCGAGCACGTTGAGGAGAAGTTCGGTGTCGCTTGATGTGTTGACGTGGCGGCGGTCGACGCGGAACAGGTCGCTCGTGAGTTCACGTGTGTTGGTGAGGTTGCCGTTGTGCACGAGAACGATGCCGTAGGGCGCGTTCACGTAGAACGGCTGCGCCTCTTCTTCGTGCTTGGCAGCCCCGGCCGTCGCGTAGCGCACGTGACCGAGGCCAAGGGTGCCGGGCAGGGCGCGCATGTCGCGCGTGCGGAAGGCCTCACGCACCTGGCCCTTGGTCTTGAACTGGTGCAGGTGACTGCCGTCTGACGTGGCAATTCCGGTGGAGTCTTGGCCGCGGTGCTGTAGCAGGAGCAGGGCGTCATAAACCTGTTGGTTCACCGGTTCGGTTGAGACGATTCCAACGATTCCACACATGGGACGGGGCATCTCCAAGCCGACAAAAGGGACGAGAGTCACCTTCAGTCTGCCACACCCCGCGCCGATAGACTGGGGCGACAATGGGCACAAACTCATACGCACAGGCCGGAGTCGACACCGCCGCGGGCGACCTCGCCGTTGAACTCATGAAGGCTTCGATAAAGGCCACGCACTCGCCCGAGGTGCTCGGTGGCGTGGGCGGATTCGCTGGACTGTTTGATGTCTCGTTTCTGAAGAGTTTTGATCGCCCCCTGCTGGCCACCAGCACGGATGGCGTGGGCACCAAGGTGGCCATCGCACAGGCTCTTGACAAGCACGACACCATCGGCCAAGACCTCGTGGGCATGGTGGTTGACGACATTGTGGTGTGCGGCGCGCGCCCCCTCTTTATGACCGACTACATCGCGTGCGGCAAGGTGGTGCCCGAGCGCATTGCGAGCATCGTGGCCGGTATCGCACGCGCGTGTGCCGAGACGGGGACGGCCCTCGTGGGCGGCGAGACGGCCGAGCATCCCGGCCTGTTGGGCCCCGATGACTACGACGTTGCCGGTGCAGCGGTGGGCGCGGTTGAGGCCGACAACCTATTGGGGGCCGACCGTGTCATCAGCGGCGACGTGGTGATTGCCATGGCCTCGAGTGGACTTCATTCCAACGGCTATTCGCTGGTGCGTCATATTTTGGCGAACAAGAAAATTGCGATGACCGATACGTCGGCCGAGCTAGGCGGAATCGTGGGCGAGGTTTTGCTTGAGCCCACGCGGCTCTACACGAGCCCCCTCGTCAGCCTTCTGGCCGATGCCGAGGTGGGCCCCACGGTGCACGCGCTCAGTCACGTAACGGGCGGCGGCATTGCCGCAAACCTTGCCCGCGTTCTGCCGCACGGATCGTGGGTAGAGGTGGACCGTTCCACGTGGAACCCTCCGGCCGTGTTCCGCGTGCTTGCCGACATTGCCGGCGACACCCTCGAATCCACCGAAGGAACCTGGAACCTCGGGATCGGAATGTTTGGTGTCGTTCGGGCAGATGCCGCGTCAGCAGTGATCTCTGCCCTGGCTGCACAGGGCATTCCCGCATGGGTCGCCGGTATGGTGTCACTGACCCCGCGTGATCTGGCCGGGTTCGCACAAGGGGCAAAGGGCGTCGACGGGGGTGCCGTGCGACTGGTGGGGACATACGGTGGTTAGAGAGAAGCTCTCTGCGCTTCGCAAGAAATTGTTGACGCGTCGTAAACGTTCGGCCGTTTCCGCCAACAAGAAGTTAGCCCGCCGCACACCACTGCGGACGCTCTGGTGGTGGCTGTCACTCGTGGTCCTCGCCACCTCGGCGGGGTTCGTGCCACCCGCAATCGCCATGGCCTTTGCCGCGACCGAGGGCTGGGACGGTTTACGCCAGTTCATGGCCCTCATCGCGACGGGGCTCTTCCAAGGCCTCGTGCTCGGCATTGGCGAAGTCGTTGCCCTCCGGCGGGGGCCGCTGCGCGTGCCCGCGTGGCGCTGGATCATCGTGACCACAATCGCCATGGGCGTAGCTTGGGTTGCGGCACTTTTACCCGGATCTTTTGGTGAACCTGACTGGTCAAACCCGATTGTTTTGGGGGGCATCATCGTGGCCATCCTCATGGTCATTTTGATTGTTCCCATTGCTCAGTGGCTCCTCCTGCGCTCGCTCGGTAGAGACACCTGGCGCTGGATCGTCATCATGAGCATCTCAACGACACTGGGGGTGGGCTGTCTCCTCAGTGGCATCCTGCTGGCTAAGGGAAAGACCACTTTCGTCGGCACGCTGCTGCCCTTCATCCTGACCGGTTGGGTGGGAATCCTGCTGTTCACCGTCGTGAGCGGACTCGGGGTGTACTGGATCGCTCGCGAGGCCTACACAGTGGCCGAGGCCGAGGCCGCTCAGGCACGGCGGGCAGCCAAAGCGAGTCGGGCAACCACCGCCGTCAAGAATGCCGCCGCCCGCGTGGGCAAGCGTGTGGGAGCCACCGCCTCCCCGGCGATTAAGAAGATGGCGAGCAAGGTCGCCGCCGTCGCCAAGATGGCCGGTTCACAAACTGCAGCCACCGCCAAGAAGACGGCCACACGTGTGACGTTGCGCACGGCCACGGTGATTGCTCAGGCAAAGGATTGGGCCAAGGATCGGGCAAAAGCGCGAGCTAAAGCTCAGGAGAAAAAGACTTCGGAAGAATAACCCCCGGACCACGCTGGGCGCTAAAGACGCTGTGCCCGCGGGCTAGGCCTTCGCGGAATCGTTGTCTGATTCGTCGCTGGCGATGTCGGCCCACTTAGCGAGGTTCTCTTCGAGCTTGGCGTCCTGCGTCTTGACAAGCTCTTCTTCGAGCGCAGACAGGTTGGTGTCAGGGCTGAAATATTTCAGCTCGCGTGCCACCTTGGTGTGCTTTGCTTTTTGCCGGCCACGACCCATGAGGGTGCCCCTTTTACGTGAGACGCGCCGAATGGCATTCGGCGCGTAAACCCAATCTCAAAAACTGGGAAAAGTCTAACACGGGCGCTCGGGTGGACTGCTAGAAGGCAAACACCAGAGTGGGCAGGTAACCCACACTGGCCGCACCCACTCCCAGAACGAGGTTGAGGGCCAACGATCGGGCAGCAACTCGAGTCTTCCCCTGCATGATGAGTTCCACGCTCTCGACAGCGAGGGTGCTGAAGGTGGTGAGCCCTCCGCACAGCCCTGTGATGATCACCACGCCAGCCACCGCAGGGATGGCCTCGGTCTGTGTGAGGGCAAGCGCGACCCCGGCGAGAAAACTTCCGACCACGTTGACGATGAGCACGGCGCGCGGAACATTGTTCGGTCGTGAGGCAACGGGGAGCGCGCGGGAGAGGCCGAAGCGCAGGAGCGCCCCGGCAGCCCCGGAGAGAAGTACGAGGACGATTGCTGGGATGGCGCTCACAGGTCGGCCCCACCGTCGGGGATTGTGAGTGGTTCTGACGGGCGAACACCAAAGAGCCTCGGGCCGAGCGCCAGGCCGCCCCAGGCCGCCAGTAATCCGAAGACGGTCGAGAGCAGCACCGCACCCACAACGGCGAGGGCATTGGCCTCCACCGCGCCGGCCACCAAGTTGAGACTGATCGCGCTAAACGTGGTGAAGGATCCGAGAAGCCCGGTGCCCACGCCCGCCTTGAGCCAAAACGGCACGCCCGGGTGCGGCCACACCGCGGCAACGAGCAGACCAAGCACAAACGAGCCGATCACGTTCACCACGACGGTTGAGAGCCCCAGCGTTCCCGGAGTGGTGTTGGGCAACAGCGTGTCAACGCTCCAGCGTGCGCCCGTGCCGAGAACGCCACCAACGGCGACGGCCAGCAGGCTGAGCCACACGGCTATACCTTGGGTTTGCTCGGGCGTCGACGTCGTCGCGTGGTCGGAATCTCGACGGTCTCCGGCGTCAGGTGGGATCGCACCGGAGGAGTGCGCGGTTCGCCTCGACGGGCATCTCCCGCAACGGCCCGAGAACGGCGACCGTAGATGAGCGTCGACGAGTCGAGCAACCACGGCACGAGCGAAATGGAAACGCCCTTCTCCATCATGAGCTTGTTGCGCATGCGATTGGCGCGGTGGTTGTGCAGCAGGTGCTCCCACCAGTGGCCCACGATGTACTGCGGCAGGTAGATCGTGACAATCTCGCTCCCGTGCTCCTTCTGGTGCTTGCGGATGTGTTCCACGAGAGGCCACGAGAGATCGCGGTAGGGCGAGCTGATGATGCGCAGGGGAACATGAATGTTCCAGCGAATCCAGTCCAGTTCGAGTTGCGCGGTCGCCATTTCGCTCACCGAGATGTGCACGGCCTCCATGCTGTCGTGTCGACCGGAAATGGCATAGTCGAGAGCCTTGAGCACGGGTTTCTGCATTTTGCCCACGAGCACGATGGCGTGGTCGCCCTTGGCGCCGAACGTGGTCTCCGCGTCGACGGCAACCTCCCGTGAAACGTCACGGTAGTAGCGGTTAACGCCAATCATGAGGAAGTACAGGATGGGCATGGCAATGAACACGAGGTAGGCGCCGTGCGAGAACTTGGTGATGGTCACCACGATAAGAACCGTGAAGGTAAACACGGCCCCAATGATGTTGATGGCCAGGCTCGACTTGATACTTCCGGTTTTCTGTGGCTTCGTGCGGAGGAGGCGCATCCAGTGCCGAACCATTCCGGTCTGGCCCAGAGTGAACGAGACGAAGACGCCGATGATGTAGAGCTGAATAAGTTGCGTCAGATTCGCCTGGAAGGCGGCCAGGATTCCGATGGCCACGAGCGCGAGGGCGATTACTCCGTTGGAGTAGATGAGGCGGTCGCCGCGGTTTTCTAGGGCCTTGGGGGCATAACCGTCCCGTGCGAGCACGCCACCGAGCAGCGGGAAACCGTTAAAGGCAGTGTTGGCTGCGAGCAACAAAATCAGCGCGGTGGCCGCTTGAATCACAAAGAACAGAATCGAGTTGTTGCCAAAGGTGGCCGCCGCAATCTGTGCGATGAGAGAGCGCTGCGGAGTGGTTTCGCAGTTGGCAAAGCCCACCAGGTGGCAGGCGTCCTCAACGTACTTGACCCCCGAGATCAGGGCCATGGTAATCAGTCCCGAGAAGAGTGTGATGGCGATGCCACCCAGGAGCAACAGGGTGGTTCGGGCGTTGTTCACCTTGGGAACTCGGAACGCCGGCACGCCGTTGGCGATGGCCTCGACACCCGTGAGCGCCGAGCACCCACTGGCGAATGATCGCAATAACAGAAGGACTATCGCCGCTTGGGCAATCCCTTCGCCCTGGACTTCGTAACCTGCCGTTTCGGCAATGGGAGGATCGCCCATGATGGTGCGAGCGAGACCCACAACGATCATCACCACCACGCTGGCGGCAAACAGATATGTCGGAACGGCAAACAATTTGCCTGACTCGCGAATTCCGCGAAGGTTTAATGCGGCCAGGATTGTCACGAAGCCGATGGCGAGCCACACGCGCCAGGGATTCAAAAAGGGAAGGGCAGAAATGATGTTGTCCACGCCGGCGGCCACCGACACGGCAACGGTCATCACGTAGTCAACGAGCAGGGCTGAAGCAACGACAACGCCGGCCTTCTCGCCGAGGTTTTTGTGAGCCACCTCATAGTCGCCGCCGCCCGAGGGGTAGGCCTTGATGAGCTGGCGGTAACTGAGAACGACAACAACCATGAGGAGCACCACACAGGCGGCAATCCAGGGCGCGAAGCTGAGGAATGACAGCCCACCAATGAGCAGGATGATGACGATTTCCTGGGGGGCATAGGCCACCGATGAGAGCGCATCGCTCGCAAAAATGGGGAGCGCGATCGACTTGGGAAGCAGTTCTCCGTCAAGTGATTTCGTGGGAAGCGGGTCGCCGATAATCCAGTTTTTGGCCGACTTGATTTCGTCGGGCGCAGCATCCTTATTCTTTGGGCTCACGATGAGTGAGACTACTCCTCGCGAACGGCGCGACCAAACGACGATGCCTTTTCTCTCTCAGTGAAATCACATATTCGATTCACGGCAACCTGCCAGACTCTGACCATGTTTCTTCTTGCCAAAGCCAGTATGCGCAACCGTGCGCTCATCGCCCTTATCACCATCATTGTCGCCGTTTTTGGCGGGTTGGCGCTGTCGGGCCTGAAACAGGAACTCGCACCGTCGATTCAGTTCCCGCAACTTGCGGTGCTCTCCACCTACCCCGGCGCCGCGCCGGACGTCGTGAACCAGGACGTCTCGGCCAAGCTTGAAGCCGCAATCCAGGGCGTGCCCAACGTGGACAGCACCACGGCGACCTCGAGCACAAACCTCAGCCTCATCTCGGTGTCGTTTGTCTACGGAACTGACCTCTTGCTGAGCGAACAGAAGATTAACCAGGCCATCAGTCGGGTCAAGTCACAACTTCCCGACGGCGTTGATCCTCAGGTGATAAGCGGATCCCTGGGCGACTTCCCCATCATTCAGGTGGCCGTATCTGCCGACGTCGACGAGCTGACGCTGTCCAACGACCTGCGCAACTCCACCATTCAGAAGATTAAGGATCTGCCGGGTGTTCGCAATGTTGAACTGATTGGCGCTCCCAAGCAACGTGTGGTTATTACCCCGGATCTCGCCACGATGCAGGCCGACGGAATCAGCGTCGGTGACCTCAAGACCACGCTCGACAACAACGGGCTACTTATTCCGGGTGGTCTGATTACGGAAAACGACACCACTCTGTCGATTCAGATTGGTGAGCGGCTGACCAGCATCGACGCCATATCGGCGCTTCCGATCGCGGTGTCAACGTCCACCGGCATCAAGACCATCGGCGACGTGTCGACCGTTTCCTTGGCCAAAGACCCCCAGACAACCATCTCGCGCGTTAATGGCAAGCAGGCGTTGACGCTTGCCGTCACCAAACTCCCCTCGGCCAACACCGTTGATGTTTCCAATGCCGTGAGAGCACTGCTCCCCGAACTCGAGTCCTCACTGGGCAACGGTTCAACGTTCACCGTGGTCTTTGACCAGGCCCCGTTCATTCAGAAGTCGATCGAGTCGCTCACCCAAGAGGGTCTCCTGGGCCTCGTCTTCGCTGTCATCATCATCCTGATCTTCCTGATGTCGGTGAGATCAACTATTGTGACGGCCATCTCGATCCCGACGTCGGTTCTCATCACGTTTATCGGCCTCCAGGCATCCAACTACACGCTCAACATCCTCACCCTCGGCGCGCTCACGATCGCAATCGGTCGCGTTGTTGACGATTCGATCGTGGTTATTGAGAACATCAAGCGCCACCTCGTTCCCGGCGCCGACAAAGAGAAGGTCATTGTCGACGCTGTGCGGGAGGTTGCGGGTGCGGTCACCGCGTCGACCGCAACCACCGTGGCTGTTTTCTTGCCCATTGCGTTTGTGAGCGGCGTGACAGGAGAACTCTTCCGCCCCTTCGCTCTCACGATCACCATCGCGCTCGTGGCATCGCTCGTGGTATCGCTCACCATCGTGCCGGTGCTGGCCTACTGGTTCCTGCGCCCCACGGGCGAATGGCAGCTCAAGCGCCTCGCCCGCAAGGGGCTCAGCGATTCGCCGGCCGCCAAGGCCATTGAAGCCGAGCGAGCATCGGGCGAAGAGAAGCCCGGGTTGCTGCGCCGCGGCTACCAGCCCATCCTCAACTGGACGCTCAAGTACAGCGCCCTCACGCTGGTGCTGGCCATCGCCGTTCTCGGCGGAACCATTGCACTGGTTCCGTTCATGAAGACGAACTTTCTGGGTTCTTCGGGTCAGAATACTTTTACCGTGACGCAGGAGATTTCGGCCGGCACATCACTTGACGCGCAAGATGCGCAGGCGGTCAAGGTGCAACAGGCCCTGGCAGACACACCGGGCATTTCGATTGTTCAGGCCTCGGTGGGCTCCAGCGGTAACGCTCTCCGCGACGCCTTTGTGGGTGGCGGAGATACCAAGATTACGTACTCGGTGACCACCGACGCCAAGGCCGATCAGGAGCTGGTGCAAGCGGACGCGCGGGCCAATATCTCCAAGGTGGTGCCGATTGATGCCATAACCATTGCTGCCAGCAGTGGTTTTGGCGGGTCCTCCGACATCTCGCTGCGCATCACGGCACCGTCTGCCGAGAAACTCACCGAAGCAACCGAAACGGTCGCAACCGCCATGCGCGATGTGTCTGCGGTGAAGCAGGTGGCCACGAACCTCAGTGCGTCGCGCCCCTTCATCTCGGTCGCGGTAGATCGCGATGCGGCAGCGGCGGCTGGATATAGCGAGGTTGCCCTCGCCGGAATGGTTTCGGCTCAAACGCGTCCCGGCTCAGTGGGAACTGTCGAAATTGACGGCTCACTGCTCAACGTCTACATCGCCTACGATGCGCCGCCGGCTACCCTGGCAGAACTGCAAGCGCTGGAGATTCCCACGGCTCGGGGTCCGGTGCGCCTCGACACGCTGGCCACCATTGGTCTGGCCGACGGACCCACCACTGTCACCACGGTAAAGGGCCAGCGCAGTGCCACGGTTACCGTGACGCCCAACAGCGCCGACCTCGGAACCGCCAGCGCGGCCGTGACTCAGGCTCTCGCCAAGATTGACCTGCCGGCCGGCACGGCAGCAACGGTGGGTGGTGCAACCTCCGACCAGCAGACTGCCTTTAGCCAGCTGGGGCTCGCCCTCCTCGCCGCCATCTTGGTGGTCTAT
>Ga0114979_10003590_pt1 | contig 10372 bp, 18 predicted proteins | sample S_140625_EF_Meta_FD_87315 | JGI IMG/M metagenome (GOLD analysis project Ga0114979, IMG submission 87315) | Freshwater microbial communities from Lake Simoncouche, Canada to study carbon cycling - S_140625_EF_MetaG | ecosystem: Environmental > Aquatic > Freshwater > Lake | place: Lake... | reverse complement strand
CTTGGCCAAGTACACCACCACGCCCCCCCTACCGCCCCCAGCCGCCGTTTAATACGCATAACCCCCCCCAAATAATTGTGGCTCAAAACAAAAAGAGGTCTTAACTTGCACCTATGCCAAAACCCCCCAAACGTAGTCAAGAAGAAATTTTAGAAGACCTTGCTAAACCAGCCAACTTCGCCTCTAACGCCCTCGGCATCAATCTGTATGACTGGCAAAGAAAGGTGTTACGCGATTTAGAACCCAAGGACTGTCGCGTAGCCCTGCGTGCAGCCAACGGCTCCGGCAAGACCAGCACCGTAATTGCAGCCGCTTTGATATGGCACGCGCTAGTTTACCAGCGTTCCATCGCTGTCACGACCGCTGGCGTGTTCCGTCAGGTGGAATCACAACTCTGGCCTAGCCTTCGCCATCACATTTCTAAACTCGGCGGGGCATGGGAAGTGACATCTGGCGAGATCCGCTACCTCCACCCCAACGGCAACACATCACGCATTATAGGCTACTCAGCGACCGATGCAGGGCGTGCTGAAGGCTGGCATGCCGAAGACCACGATTGTCATCCATTGCTGATGGTGGTAGACGAAGCCAAGACCGTAGCCGACCCGCTGTTTGAGGCTATCAGCCGGTGTCAACCAACTAGGCTTTTGATCGCATCCAGCCCAGGCGGAACCAGCGGCGCGTTCTACCGAGCGTTTACCAAGGAGGCAAATATGTGGAGTAAGCACGCTGTCACCGCCTTTGACTGCCCCCACATCACGCCAACCCAGATTGAGGAAGTGGTGCAGCGGTATGGCGAGAAACACCCGCTGACCCGCTCAATGGTCTACGGCGAGTTTGTTGACATAGGGGCGGAGAGTCTGGTGATTAGTCTGACCCAGCTACAGAACTGCCACAACCAACCCCCCGACTTTAAGCCTGGAACCCGCAGAGCTGGCGTAGACTTTGCTGCTGGTGGCGATCAGAACGTGCTTTGCATAAGTGACGGCAACAAAGTGCTACCTATGATCGCATGGCGCGAAAGGGATACGATGTCTGCGGTGGGTAGGTTTATTGTGGAATTTAAGAAAGCTGGGTTAAAGCCAGAGGATATTTATGCGGATGCGAGTGGGTTGGGTATGCCGATGTGCGATGCGCTGGCTGAGGCGGGCTGGGAGGTTAACCGAGTTAACTTTGGCTCTACTGCCTACGACACCGATGCGTATACCAATAGGGCGGCTGAGATGTGGTACACGATGGCCAAGAAGATTGAAGCGGCTGAAGTCATATTGCCAGAGGACGAGGACTTAACCGCGCAGTTAACTTGTCGGCGCACGATCACCAACAGCAAAGGCAAGCTGGGCGTGGAGTCTAAGGACTCAATGCGGTCTAGGGGACTAGCCTCACCCGACCGAGCCGATGCTCTTGCTTTGTGTTTAAGTGGTGGCAATGTTAACCTTGACTTGACTTTCCCCACCGAGCGTCCAACTTGGCGGATGTTAAGTCAGATCATGTCGGAGGCGAGTGACCCCGTTATGGCTGGCTTTGACGCAGGAGGATAAACACTATGAATATATGGAACTGGATTACCGCAAACTGGCAAGAGATTGTCGCCGCTGTTGGTGGCGTTGTCTTGGCCGCACGCATCATTGTTAAACTTACCCCCACCCCCGCTGACGATTCTTTCTTGGAAAAGATTGTGTCTTTCCTAAAGACAATCGGGCTAAATATCAAATAATCTTTTGTGCTGCGTGCAATCCTTGAGATCATCGCAGCCGTGTTTCGCATCATCCCAGGTTGGAAAGATAAGCGCACCCAGAACCTTGAAGGCGATTGGCGCAAGAACCGTGATGCTATTGACGGCGATCTGCGTGGTGAGTCTTGGTGGTTGCGCAACAACGACCCCAGTAACAAACACAACGGGGGCAGTTGAGGCTTTAATGCGAGATGAAAACTATTCTGCTGTCCGTACTGCTGATCCAAAAGTACGCGCTTGGGCAAAGCGTGCTTTGCATTACGTCAACGATTTGTCATTTGAATTGAGTAGGGAGCGTAACAAATGAGCGATAAATACACCCGCCGCACTGAATATCACGACCGCATCATTGATAGCTTAAACCAGCGCGAGACTTGGGAGAACCGCCAGAGGTTGTTTTACCAAGCCAGATACTTTGGGGTTAGGCGCAAGACTAAACCTTGGCCTACCGCCGCTGACCTCCACGTTCAGCTAATTGACGGCGCGATTGAGAAGTTAAAACCTAGCTTCGTCAACAGCGCAATTGGCAATGACATCCTTTCCAGCTTCGTCCCGATGCGCCAGCAGTTAACCCCGATTACCGTATCTGCCGAGCGTTGGTTTGATTACAAGATGCGCGAGCAGTCTAACTTCCAGAAAGAGATTGTTTCGGTCATCGACAACTTGCTTCTCTACGGGCGCGGGTTAGCCAAGGTAGTCTGGAACGAGGACAAGAAGCAGATTGCCTTTGAGGCAATTGACCCGTTCCACGTGGTCGTACCGGCTTACTGCAAGAACTTGGCGGATGCAGATTTCATCGTTCACATCATTTCTATTTCAGTCGACAGCTACAAGACCAACTCGCTTTACAAGCAGGACAAGGAATTTGTCAAACGTATCAGCGGTAAGGTCAACGAATCGGTTGGGCTACGCAGTGAGATTCAAGATGAGATTTACAGGCGGGAAGGGATTACGCAGGAGTCGGGCAATGATACTATCATCTTGTGGGAACTTTACACTCCGTCCAAGGACGGCTGGAAGGTTGAAACCTACAGCCCGCTGGATGTGGAGACGGATGTTAGAAAACCTTTCACCTTACCTTACGAACACGGCGAACCACCTTTTGTCGATTTCCCCTATGAGTTGACAGGGGGCGGTTGGTACAGTCCCAGAGGAGTCGCAGAAATCCTCCTCCCTGGTGAGAACCTGCTCAACAAACTCAAGAACTCATTGAGCGACTACGTTGAACTGGCCAACCGACCCGTCTTTGAAGCACAGAATCCGATCTCGCTCAACACATCGAACTTGAAGATGCAGCCTGGGCAGATCCTGCCCCAAGGCTTAAAGCCCGTTCAATTTAGCCAACCACCCTTCGACTTCCAGCGTTTGATGATGGAAGAGAAGATGTCGGCTGAACAGCGCATGGGTCAGTTTGATATGGGTGCAAGTTCGCAGTACCAAATCTCGGATCGCAAGACTGCGACTGAGGTTGCCGCTATCCAAGCCCAAGCGGCTGCTTCGGGCGATCTGCGCAACCGCATCTTTAGGATGAGCCTGTCACACCTCTTTAGGCAGTGCTGGTCGCTTTATGTGCAGTACGCCAAAGAGGACTTGCTGTTTAGGTACGCTGAAGAGACTGGTCAGATGGTTCCAGACGGCATCCACGCAGAGTATTCGATTGAGCCAAAAGGCGGGCTGGACTTCATCAACCGCCAGTTTGCCTTGCAGAAGTCAGTAGCGCGGATGCAGATGTTCCAAAATAATCCTTTCGTCAACCAAGGCGAGTTGGTAAAGTCGGTGCTTGAACAAGACGATCCCTCGCTGGTCCGCAGACTCTTCCAAGATCCGCAAGCCGCTTCTGGAGACCAAGCTGAAGATCAAGCGACTGAGATTTCAACGATGCTCGCCACTGGATTCCCAGTCGCAATCAAGCCTAGCGACGATCACAAAGCGCATATATCTGTTCTGTTCGCATTTAACCAAGCGGCTCAACTGCGCCAGCAGCCGGTCGACCAGAGTGCAATGCAAGTTCTAATGGCGCACTTACAACAGCATTTGCAGGCGTTGGAACAGATCGATCCCAACACATCCCGCGCTATCCAGAAACAGCTTCGTGATGCGGCCAAGGCAGACACTCGCCAACAAGGGCAAGCGGTAGGGGCAACACCTACTGAGGGTCAGCCGATGCAACAGGCCGCGCCGATGCCTGTTTGAGCGTACCCTTAATGCGTACAGCGTCGCAACAAGACGCACTCCATGCACTCGGTAAATTTGCAAAAGCGCACTGCCCCTGTGATAAGGCAGTTGAGGTTGGGGTATACGGCGGGGAAGCGACAATTATATTTGCCGATTACTTCCAGCAAGTCATCGCCGTTGATCCTTGGATTGATGGATATGATGATGCTGACTGTGCAAGCAACTCTTGCAGTCTTGAATTGGTGTACCAGTCCTATCTGGCAAGGATTAAAGACAAGCCAAACATCACTACGATTCGGCAAAAGAGTTTAGATGCGCTGGCTCTAGTGCCAGATAAATCAATTGACTTTGTTTATATTGACGGCAATCACCAGCATGAAATGGCGTTGCAAGACATACAGGGCTGGCTACCCAAGGTGAAGGCTGGCGGGATTATGTCTGGACACGATTACAATATGCAGACTGTTAACGATGCCGTTTCCAAGGTTTTCCCAGGCAAAGAGGCGTTTCTGTTTGCCGACCATAGCTGGGCAATACCAGTATGAGAAAACTCCGCGCCATCCTATCCTTTATCCGCCACCAAGCGTGGGTTAACGAGCCTGCGTGGAACAGCGAAGACGAGAAGGCGTGGACTGGATTTCTCACAACCCCCACCGGCTTAAAGTTATCTGCCATCTTGCTTAACCTTACTTTGCGCAATAACGCCTCTGCCACCGAGAAGGATAGCGAGGCACTTGCGTTGGCTTGCGGGTATGCTAAAGGCTTTAGGGGATGTGTAGCGGTTCTCGAATCGCTTGCATCCCGAAAAACAAACTCGCCCATCCAGACCGACGATACGGATGGGGTCGAAGGACAGATCGTCGATTAACCTACTACTGGGAATGACTCCCCTGGTGGCAGTGTAAGAAAGGGTCAAAATGGCGGAATTGACTAACCTATCCGAAGCAGATGTATTGGCTTTAGCGAAGGCGGCAGATGAAGGCACGGAACTCGCGCCCACCCTGTCACAAGTTGAAGCGGTAACAGAAACTAAGGAGACGGCCAGCGGCGATACCTTGGAGACACCCGCGACTCCCGAAACCACCGAAACTAAATCCACATCGAATGATGTGGTGACGGATGAAGTCCCTAAGACTGAAACCGTATCAACCAAAAGTTCTTTAACAACGCAATCTGATGAATCCAAGTCGGAGTCGGCTTCCGAAAAGAAGCCAACACGATATGAGAAAGCAAAGTCGCGTCTTGAAAAGGAATGGGAAACACTGCGAGCAGAGAAAGCCAAGTTGCAGGCCGAGCGGGAAGCCGCCCAGGCCTCGGTTGGAAAAGCTGCTGCGCAGGAGAAACAAACTTCAACTCGCAAGTTTAGCGCGGAAGATTATCGGGAAGCAGCAAAGAGCTACCGTGATGAAGGCCGCGATGATCTTGCAAAACTCGCTGAAAACAAAGCCAGCGAGATTGAGGTTGAGTACAGGAAAGAGCAAGAGGAGAATGTCAAAGGCGAGCTAAAGTCCGCCTGGGACAAGAACCTTTACGAAGAGGTCGAGGCCAACCCCGATCTCAAAGACTCTTCCACCAAACTTTACAAGGCGGTATCGGAGATGCTACAGAACCACGCCATCCTGCGTAACTACCCAGCGGGGATTAAGGATGCGGTGGGCATCGCCAAGATTAGGCTTAAAGCGGAGTCCGCCTCCGATTTGGAAAAGAAGGTTGCAAAGTATGAGTCAGAATTGGCTCAACTTAGAAAGGCCACGACACCGGCAAGCGGTCAGCCTTCTGCACCCGCCCGACAGAAACAGTTTCACGAACTGTCCAGCAATGAACAGGAAAAGGAGTTGTTACGAATGGCAGCGGAAGCAGACAGGATGGGAGTTTGACAGGTTAGTGGTACAGGAAAAATAAAATGGCTAATGTTACTACAGGCTCTGTCTCTTCACAGTTTCAGGCCTTCTTCTCAAAGTCACTCTTAGAGAGGCAAATCCCTTTGCTCCAGATGGAGCAGTTTGCCCAAAAGGTTCCGTATCCGACGAAAACTGGCGGCAACAAGACCGTCCGTTTTTTCCGATTCGACAACCCCAGCATTGCTTCAATCATCTCGCTGTCGGAAGGCACGAGTCCTACTGCTGGTACGGGCGAGCGTCAGCTCACCCTCTCCACAGTCGAAGCCACGTTGGAACAGTTTGGATCTAGCATCGTCCTCACCGACGTATTGCTGGCCACCGAGCTATTCAATCACTTGGCCCAGGCTACTAAGCAACTCGGTGAAGATGCAGCTCTCCATGCCGACACCCTCTCGCACCGCGCGTTGGTGTTGAACACGACTGCCTCCACGACTGCTGGTACGACTGTCTCCACGTCGTCCTATGTGCGTTACGCACAGAACGGAACCAACGGAACCAACTTCCAAGCGGCATCCACGGCTAACGCCGCGATGACTGCCTTGGATCTTCTGGATGCCGCGACTGCCCTCAAGGTCAACCGCGCTCCTAAGATCAAAGATGGTTACGTCCTCGTTGCTCCTCCCCAGGTCACCCGTGACTTGATGAACGACGATGACTTCCTTCGCGTTTCCTCCTACAGCACCCCCGAAGCCATCTACAAAGGTGAAGTCGGTCGTCTGTTCGGCGTGAGCGTAATTGAAACAACCAACAACTTAACGGCTGGTACTGCTGCTTACGGTGTAAACACCGAAGCAACCGGCTCCAACTACGCCAGCATCGTACTCGGTGGGCAAGCCTTCGGCGTGCCTCACATGACAGCGGTTGCGGCCACTGGCTCGCCCTACGCGCCTAAGGTCACAATCCTCGATGCTCCTGACAAGTCGGACATCTACGGTCAGCGCACCATCGCATCGTTCAAAACCTTCTATACTGCGAAGCAATTGAACCCTGCGTTCTATCGCGTTGTCTGGTCGAAGTCTAACTTCGCCTAAGTTATCTATATGGGAGCCATGCTAGTAATCGGTATGGGTCCTCGGAAAGCTGGGGAGGGTAAAACCTCCCCAGCCTCTTCCAGCGAGAAATCCGCACCCAAGGAAGGTCTTGTTCGCTTGCCTATGTCCATGCTTGAGATGGATGGTGGTGAAGGCGAGATGACCCCTCCAGAGGCGGGTGACTCGGTGGAACTCACTGGCACAGTCGAAAAGGTTGACGGCGATACTGTCTTCGTCCGCATCAATGATGCGATGGCGGAAGCAGAGCCGATGGCTGAAGTAGATAAAGAGCCAGAGATGTCCGAAGAGGATAAAATGCGTAAGTTGGCAGAGGAAGCTGACGAGGAAAGCTACAGCTAATGCCGATCTACCAGTACACCGACACCCGTAACGGATCAGTCGTTGAACTGGAGAAAACGGTTGCTAAGAGGGATTCAGTCCCTAGCTATCTGAGAAGGTCGACTGTGCCACAACGTTTGACAGTATTTGGAACGGGAGAATCCCCGACCGATCCAACGCTGTCGAATACATCAACAATTATGAAGGGGTACTACAAACAAGAACAAAAACTTGGGAGTAGGTTCAAAAGCGACTTTAGCGCGGATCAAGTGAAACGTGTCTGGGGTCGCAAAGGAGATTAACTATGTCAGACATTAATGTGCGTAGGGAAGCATTGGCCAAAAGCCGTCCTTTCCGTCTTGATACAGCCAAAGAAACTCAAGTAGTTGAAATTACCAGCACAGCTACTGGCGGAACATTCAGCACGAATGCTACCAGCCTTGGCGCATTGTTGCTCAAAGTAAACGGAACAGCGGTAAAGATTCCGTTCTACACAGCGTAAGGTTATGTCGCGACTTCTATCCAGAATCGCGCTAGGCGATGCTGGCACGACCATTGCAGTTTCCAGTTCTACAAGCACTGGGGCTTTCGATGGCGTGACAGCGTTGACTGGTGGGACAATAACCATCTCTGTTAGCGGAACATCATCCACGGGTGTTGCCTTTGCTGCTGGCTCAACTTTGACGGGTGACATCACCGAAGTCATTGTGTCCAGCGGAGGACCATTCGCACTCTATAAGCGGACGGTTTAAGGCTCTTATATGGGCTGGCAAACTAACCGCATCTTGGAGACTATTGGTACTGCCACCGGCGGTACGCAGAGCATTAACTTTAACCTCGAAGCAATCGAGGCTTTGATGGTTACATTGCAGGCTGACGTTGCTGATGGCATTCGCCCACCCAACTCTACAACTGGCGGAACTGGATCTACCGACTTCACCTCCACAAGCTACGGCACGATTGCAACGGCAAGCACTGGTAGGCTGGGGTGTACCATATTCAATTCTGGCCCAGGCACACTCCACGTTCTATTGGGTACAGCAACAGCAAGCACATCAGCTTTCACGGCCAGACTAAGTGCTGGAGACTACTACGAAGTCCCATTCAACTACACTGGATTGATTGGTGGTATATTTGCCACGGCTGGAACTGCTGAAGTTACGCAGTTGAGTTAGGAGTAGGCGATGGCTTTATTCAAATCCATTCCTAGTTTCACCAACACATCCGTACCATCAGATCGTTATATTGGGCCATTCATGGCGTACGGAAGGTGTGATAACACTAACTCTCTTTACAATTACTATACTAATTACGGAGTTTATTTTCTAAATTCTCCGAAAACAATATCCACGGCAAAATTTGAAGTTGTTACAGCTATGACAAATACTGGCACACCAGTAATTCAGGTAGCTTTTTATTATCCAGCAAATGTAAATGGACAAGTACGAGTCGGAGTTCAAATTCCAAACAGCCTAGCAACTGGAATCGATGCAGCCACCAACGGGGTTAAAACAGTTTCCTACGGAACTTCTTGGCAAGCCCCCAGTGGAATTTTCTTTATGGCATTAAAAGCTACTGGATCGACACTAAATAATAGCGGAACAATACGCTCATTTACTATTAATTCTGGACAAAACAATTACATCTGGTCGCAATTCATGGGCGGTTTCCCTCCCGCAACGCCAACGGCTATATATGGAACACCAGCATTTCCAAATCCAAGCTCGTATGGGAATACCACTAATTTATTGTCCGACTTTACTAATACTTCGTTGGATTATGAGACTTTCTCTGCATTTACTCAAGCCGCAGTAATGATCGGATAATTTATGCCAAGAGAAGAAATTTACCAAAATGGGCAACTTGTAAAAGTTGAGGATATCAGAACACTTGTCGAAGCCATCGAGGAACGAAAGTTAGTTTGGGCAGACGAAACCACCAAGCTCATTCGCACGAAGGTGACCGAGACCGACGAGCGTAATTGTGCCAACGGTATCTATGACGGTGAAAAGAAAGCACAAATTCTTGGCTGGATAAACGAATGCCGAAACAAGTATCTGGCTTGCAAGACTATTGCTTTGGACTGCACTACGAATGAAGAAGTGGATGCAATTCGGTACGAGTAAATGCCCCTCCTCCTCATCGCCCTCTTGCTCTGCTCTTGCTCGCCTAAGCCAGCGGACAGCAATGTGCTACCCCGCTACTCGGACATGGGTGCTGCGGCCGATGCCGGAGCAGTAAGCTCTGGTAATGTCAAATGAAACGGATCTACTCATGGATGCTACGAACTGGTTTACGATTCTTACTGACGGGCAACGACTACGCTTGTTTCAAAGAGGCGTGGAAGTGCGCGGAGGAAACCAACAACCGCTCCGTTGGCCTAAAATATATCGGCTCAGTCAAGCACCTATTATCGGTCAACCGCTCGATCCGCAAGATGGTGCAGGACGGGCGGGATCGGGACGAGATTACCGCCGCCTTGGTTCACTTAGCCGTCAGCCTCAAATACTTGGAGAGTCGCAATGAGCAACGAGCAGATATCTGATTTGCGGGTCACTTTGGCTAGGTTGGAAGAGCGTCAGATCCAGCTTTTCTCCATGGTTGAAACCTCACTTGCAAACTACGCAGATGTTGCTAATAGATTGAGTGCGCTAGAACACTTGCGGACGAAGGTTCTGGCTGTAGCTGGAGTCGTTGGGCTGGCTTGCTCAATGGCCTATGATGTCCTCAAAAACCGCTTTTCTAACTAGGGGAACAATAAATGCCTACACTTGGTACACAGAACATTAGCACTAGCTATCCACAGCTTCTCAAGACCTTTGGGACTGGCGGGCTGGATGGCACGCTACAAGTCGTTACCGATGGGGATAACACCTCCTCGGCTCTGTCTGTATCCACCTCTGGCGTGGCCAGCACCGGCACTTTTGAAGTGGTGGGAACCAGCCTGCTGACGGGTGCAGTCACCTTTGGCACTAGCTTCACCGCCTCTACTGGCACAGCCACAATTGGCGCAGCGGTTATTGGTGCGACTACCTTTACTACTGGTTTTACTTCCTCTACTGGCGCTACTGGCTCTACTTGTGCAACGGGTGCTACTGGTTTTACTTCTACAACAGGTGTAACTAGTGTAGCTGGTGCATCAATCTTATGATACATACGATTATCAATCATAATGGTATTTGTCTTAATTG
>Ga0114979_10003589_pt1 | contig 10373 bp, 7 predicted proteins | sample S_140625_EF_Meta_FD_87315 | JGI IMG/M metagenome (GOLD analysis project Ga0114979, IMG submission 87315) | Freshwater microbial communities from Lake Simoncouche, Canada to study carbon cycling - S_140625_EF_MetaG | ecosystem: Environmental > Aquatic > Freshwater > Lake | place: Lake... | reverse complement strand
CCCTGCCCCCCCCCCCCCCTCCCCCTTTCTCCGTCCTCTAGAATTCCGGGGTATGGGATTTGAACAGGCACCCGTTGCGCATGAGCTGTTCCACATTGACAATGACCGCGGGGTCCTGGAGATTGCAATTACGCATCCATATTTTGATAATACAAAACCCCCGTTTAGGCGAAATCGTGATGCCGTTGACCCAGTCCATGTGGGACGGGTCGGTCGTGAGGGAATACCCGCACAACAAATAGGTGAGGCGGCGCCACACCGTAATGACCGTTTTATTGGTGACCTTGTACGAAAAGCATCCGCCTTGGCGGTTTTGGGGGTCCTCCCACATGGGCGTGATACCCGCGCGCATCACAAACAACATGCAGTTTTTGATGATATTGTCGGTGAGAGATTCGTTCATGGCGATCAATTGCTGTACGGTGCTGATATTGGCCATGATGATTTTATAACTGTCTAGGTTCCAATTTTTGTCGTTGGGCAAATGGTAGTAGTAGTTCCAACGGTGGGTAAGCGGCTGCGCAGCATCAACCCCTTCGGGGGTAAGATGCGCACCTTCAGGCGCATCTGGCGATTTTAAACAAGACTCCGACTCGGTCCCGACCCCCGGCAAAAGAAAGTTCGCCTCATCTTCCTCCCACTCATGATAATGATCCAACGTATTATCATGATCATGATTTTCCAGGTCGGCACCGACCTCCGAAACCAAACAAGATTGCTGAGACATCAACGAAGCGATTGATGTCTGACAGACAATATACACATATATGGTCCATGTTTCTATACCATTTGTGGGCGGACTATTCTCGTTTCCATATTCACAATAACCGAGACCACCGCCCCCACCATGTCGGCGGCGGCCCTGGCCGCGCAGACCCCGGATCCGGGGCCGGTGCATCATTCTCCGACGACAACGACGGCCAGACCCCCACGCACATCGCCGAGAACGGCGACCCCCGGGTCAAATACATGGTCTTGTCCAGTTCAATCCACTGGAAACTCGGAAGCGTAAAATACCGGAGGTTGGCGTCCATGATATGGAGTTCGTACCCGAGATCAAACACGTACTTGTCGCCCACCGTATACCTCAGCATCCGGGCCACAAAGGCAGGCGTGAACAGGCAATTGCCCGTATAGTACATTTCCGCCGGGATTTCCAGAGGCACGGGATGGTCCATCTTGGGATGATGGTACTCCACACTCAAAAACCGCACCTTGGACGGCACCGGAGTCGTGATGAAATCTATATGTTGGTTGGCCGCGCGCATATGGTAGATCCCGCCCGACTTGTACATCCAGAGATGGAAACGGTCCGCATCGTTCTCGGAACCGGCCGACACGTTCAACAGATGGCCACACATCCCCTTGTGGTAAAGCTCGCGGTACACAAAGTCGGGTTTTTTGGACCCGTTCGCCACGCCCTCTAGCTCAATTTCACAGGTCCAGGTGTCGGTGTCGGGCTCCGTGGGAAACCGATTCCACATCCGCCACAGATGCACTCCGTGGTAACGTAAGCGGTCCACCGTCCACTTCAGCGCGGGGTACTTGGCACACCACGCCGCCGCCTGCTTCTCGCCCCAATAATACATGTCCAGATAGAGGTCCAGACCCGTCATCACGAGCCACGTCGCCCGATCCGCTAGCGGCGACTTGCGGAACGACACGGCCGTCTCTCCCTCACTGAACGGCACGTCCGCTTCCGCTTCCGCTCCCGCTATCCGTGGCTTCACCATCTCGTTTTTCAACATAAATAACCCTGCCATCATGGACATGGCGCCGCCCATGACCGTCCAGGACGGTATAACCGAGCTCAATGTGTTCATTCTCCACCTTGAGTATGATTATCGGGACAATTTTAAGTGGTTTCCGTCGTGGATCCGGACCCCGGCCCGACCCCACATCCCCCAAACGAATGTATAGGATCCTATTATAGAGGCATGCCCGAGGCAACCACGCACTACGTTATTACCCAATACACGCGCGACCAGGCCAAGAAACTGGGCGTCACGGTGAAACATTCCACCAATCCGACCAAGAAACTGGACGTGTTCAAGGACGGCGTCAAAGTGGCGTCGTGCGGCGGCATGGGCTACAACGACTACCCCACTTTCTGGAAGAAATACGGCAAAGAGGTCGCGGACCGGCACCGCCGCCTCTACAAACAGCGTCACGAGAAGGACCGCCACGTGGTCGGTTCACCCGGCTACTATGCGGACAAGCTGTTGTGGTAAGGTTGCTTGACAATCCCCCTATTTTATCCTTCGTGTTTTGTTATATATCCGGCTACGATTACAGCGTGTCTTCCTTCGTCGCCCACCTTGCACGCTGGGTACAACATCCAGAGTAATTTCCCGTGGTTGCGATATTTTCATAATATAAACGGTTATTGAATAACCCGCATAATCATATGCTTGTTTTCTTTCACCTATATATGTCATCAAAAGATTGCGTGGTAACAGTATTTCTTTCTCATGTGGATTATATATTTTCATATCTATGTACGGTATGTTATCTTCCAGATGCAATTCAAATAAACAGCAATTAGAACCGTGATTCGTAAAATGGAACGCTTGTTCAATGTCTGATGAGGTAGAAATAAAGCTTTTGACAATGACATTATCATTTATCTTCATACCAAGATCTTTGTCTATGCCCCTATACACTTTCATGTTGTTGCGTGAAAGTGTGTATTCTCCAGGGAACTGAAAACCTTGATCAATGTTCTGTATGTCGCTCTCCAATTCTTCATTTGTCCTATCGCCTGTCACCCTTGTCCGCAAATAACTATTGATATCATGAAAATATTCTGTTTCTGTATCCGAATATCGCAATAACGATCTTTTTATTTTGGATAAAGTATCGGGCCCTTTGCTCATTTATATCTTTGATAATGTGATATATATATGTGAATATTATTCGTTACCGTTCTTACACCTTTGCCGATTTTGCTGGTACATAAGGCAAAGGCAACCCGGTTGGACCACGCGCTGCTTCGCAGAAGATGCGCGAAGGTGTAGGCGTCATCCGATATCAACCAGCACCTACTGCGCAATCACGGTATATTCCATGGTCACCATGTTTTGGAGTTGATACACGATGTAATACGGCAACTGTTGAATAAGCAAAACCAACGGTGCATGGTAAAACGAGATGAGATACCCACGAAACGCCCCGTCCTTTTTCCAAGTCAGTGTGCGTATTTTGCCTCGTCTGGCGTCAAAATGGATTGCCAACACGATGTACCGCGGGTCGTCGCGGGGTATTTTCATGACTAAATATGACGTAATGCAGCGAACCACATCCTCCGGAAAGAAGGGTGTGAGACATGCGATGACATCCATGATATGATGTCATAGCACAGGGAGATCCTATATGTGTTTGTCTGGTATCATGTTACGGGGATTCAACTGGAACACATTTCGCAAATTTCCTCCTCTTCGGGGGCGTCTATCTGAGCCTTCTCCGGCTCAATCGTAAACTGCTGGGCCTGATGCTTGGCCCGACGACGCAGGTAGTAAATCCCCGTCTTCAGCCCCTTTTGCCAGCTGTAGAAATGCATACTCGTGAGCGAACTGTAGGTGGGGTCCTCCATCCACAGGTTCAGGCTCTGGCTCTGGTCAATGTAGACGCCGCGGTCGGCCGCCATGTCAATGAGCGTCCGCATCGGAATCTCCCACACGGTGCGGTACTTTTCGCGAATCTCGGCCGGGACCGACTCCATGCTCTGAACACTGCCGTTATTCGCAATGATGTGGTTTTTGATCTTCTCGTTCCACATACCCAGGGCAATCAAGTCGCGCATCAAATACTTGTTGGTGACGATGAACTCGCCGGCCAACGTGCGCCGCGAATAAATGTTGCTCGTGATGGGCTCAATGCATTCGTTGTACCCCAGGATTTGCGAGGTGGACGCGGTGGGCATCGGCGCCATCAGGAGCGAATTGCGCAGCCCGTGCTTGCGGATGTCGGCCTTCAGGGCGTCCCAGTCGTATCGGTAGGACGGCGACCCGCCTGACGGCGAGCGCAGCGGCTCCGTATTCCAGAGGTCAAACTGGAGACGACCCTCTGACGCCGGCGACCCCGGAAAGGTCTCGTACGGGCCGTGGACCTTGGCCAGTTCGCAGGATTCCACGAGACCCGCGTGGTAAATGGTCTCAAACATCTCCTGGTTGAGCCGGCGCGATTCGGGCGAACCAAACGGCATGCCCATCATCATGAACGTGTCGGCCAGACCCTGGACCCCGATGCCGATGGGCCGGTGACGGAAGTTGCTGCGCTCGGTCTTGGGCGTCGGATAATAGTTGATGTCAATCACCCGGTTCAGGTTGTAGGTGAGCATGCGCGCCACCCGGTGCAAGCTCTCAAAATCGTAGGTGGGCGGCGCCTGACCCGAGGGGTCCAGGACCACGAAGGCGGGCAGCGCGATGGACCCGAGATTGCAATTATGCACGACGAACCCTTCGGCCACAAAATTGTGACGCACCGGCACATTCAAATCATAGACCCGTTCCTTCCCAAGGAATGTATAGGATCCAAACACTGCATGGTGTGATTGACCATTGGCCGAGTCGTAAACAACCAGATGGTCATCGGGCTCCAGTTCCGTGAGTTTTTTCCAGACATAGCCCGAGGGCGCACGGTTGTCATAGACGACGAATGGGTGGTTGGCCGTGGCTTTGATTTTATAATCCGAGCACACCATTTCATAGACGTCCTTTTCACCATTGTCAATGAGGGTTGCTGGCACAAACCGGGGGTCCGCCTTCAAATCTGTGTCGTTATTAAAATACGACATGACTTCGGCACCATTGCATTCATCAATACGGCGGTATCCTTCCTTGGTAAGCACCATCGTGTCTCCTGTAAAACACACAGCTGTCTCGTTTTCGTCGCTGTACTCAATAATCTCTGAACAAAGATTTGAGCTTTTAATCGTCCCCAGGTTCTGTTGGTTGCTCTTGCGGTTGGCCGCGTCCTTGTAGACCAGGTACGGCGTCCCGGTCTCCATCTGGGCGTCCAGAATCTTGAACCAGAGATCGCGGGCGTTGACCGTGGCCCGGCCCTTCCCGGCGTCCTCGTACTTAGCGTAGAGGGTCTCAAACGCCTCGCTATGCACGTCGGCCAGACCCGGGCATTCGTGGGGGCAAAAGAGCGTCCACTTGGCGTTCTCCTTGACCCGCTTCATGAACAAATCCGGCATCCAGATGGCGTAAAACAGGTCACGCGCCTTCAGCTCCTCCTCGCCGTGGTTCTTGCGCATCTGCAGGTAGATTTCAATGTCGGCGTGCCACGGTTCCAAGTAAATGGCGATGCTGCCGTTGCGCTTGCCGCCTCCGTTGTGGACGAGCCCGTTGCTCAGCAAATAGTCATGTTGGTGCGTCATCTGCAGGTCGTAGACGGTGCCGCGGTACTCGGTCTCCTCTACCGAGGTGACGACCGAAAACAGCCAGTTGTCGTGGCGGACAAACGGTGGCTCGCGGCCGTCGTACTGCAGTTCCAGGAGCGCGCAAATGTCTATCGTGGCCGGAATATGGACGGCGTAGAGCAGGTCTTCACCCACCATTTCCGGCACGGTACGCGTCAACACCCCCATCTTGAGGCAGAGGAACCGCACCGCCTCGGCCCACATCCGGTTCCCATGCTTCAACACCACGTCCTTTTCAATGGTGCCCATGGCGTCCACCAATCCCTTCAGAATAAACTGCGCCTTGACCATGGGAAGCGCCAGCCACCGCGGCGCCAAACGCGGGGAGCCAAGACCCGTGTGCCCCTCGGCGTACAGATCGTTCCATCGGAACGGCAGATGATGGGGGCGAATCCACTGGAACGTCCTCGCTTCGCTCTCTTCGCTCCCTTCGCTCTCTCTCCCACCCTCCTTCGTGATCTGATAGGCCACGCAGCGCGACTCCAGGTAATTCGCCACGCGTTCGTAGACGTGGGGCTTGTCCACGGTCAAGCGGCACATATTGGCGCCGGTCACGTTGCTCCCTTGGTCTCCTTGCGCAGGATGCACAAACGACCCCGCGGCGACCAACAGGCCGTAGATGTAACAGTCGTCTTCCGTGATTTCGGCCACGTCTTGGGCGTGCATCGGGATGGGCAACGCGACCCGGTCATCCACGCCCACGAACCGCGCCTCGGTCCATTCCGGGGTCACCCGACGCTGGTTGAGCATGTGCTGAATTTCCCGCGCCGTGAGACCGTCCGTATCGTACCGGCTCAGCACAAACATCGGATGTGCCTCGGTAATATAGAGCGGACCGGCGTCGTGGTCCGTACGAATCACCATCATGGCGCCGTCGTAAATATGCTCCAGGACGTTGCCCACCGTCTCGGCCGCGCCGTTCATGCCGAAAATGGCCGTCTCTCCTTGCATCACGTCCTGGATTTCGGCCGGACCCCGGGTAGTATAAATCACCGTCTGGGGGTGCACACACTGGTCCACGTACTTGGCGGTATTGTTGAACACCCGGAGCATGGGAACAATACCGTTGGAGGTGCCGTTGGTACCGGCAATGTAGGAACCCGTGGCCCGAATGTTGTGGATATGCAGGCCGATGCCGCCCGCGTACTTGGAAATCATGGCACAGTCTTTCAGGGTGTTGTAAATGCCCTCAATGCTGTCCGACTCCATGGCGATCAAATAGCAATTCTCGGCAATGACGCCGCCCACAGAGTACGAGTGGTCCTCCTCCACACCCAGGGTGTACACGGGGGTCTCGGGGTCCACCGGTTCCACCGGTTCCGAAGCATCCACTGGAACCCCAGAAACGTCCACCGGAACCTCCGGTTCCGGAGGAACCTCCGGAACCTTCGGTTCTGACCCAGAGATATCCACTGGAACCTCTGACCCGGAGGCATCCACCTCTTCCGGTTCCTCCGGAACTTCCTGAACCTTCGGTTCTGACCCTGAAATATCCATGTCCAAGGAAGGTATAGGATCCGCCTTTACGCTGGCCGCTTCCATCGCCACAAATTGCAGATAGATCGCATTCTCGTACTCCACCACCTCGTCACATTCCACGTAATCCAGGGGAACAAAGGTTAAATGGTTGAGTTGGTGCATGCGGCACAGCGTGTAAATCTCCGGCGGCACCTGCGCCTCGGTCAGTGTGTCCCCCGTGATATTCCACCCCGACAAAAAGGCCCGGACCCACAGGGTCGGGAACTGGAACATCCGCGTCGGAATGCGCCGGTCCTTGCCGAACCAGGTCATGTAGTCGGTCCCCATCTCCTTGAACACGTACCGAATGATGGTATAGCCGTTGTCGTAGTCGGACCGCTCCATCTTCACATTGCCAAACATTTTTTGAATGTTCCAGCAAAAATACACCGCCTGGTCGCAGGCCGTCGGCAAAATAATTTGGATACCCTGAGGCTGGGTCCGGTCCTCCATACTGTTCCGACTGGAGTCGTCGTAGTAGAGATACTCCCCGTAGCGCAACCAAACCCCAAAAAACTTGTTGATTTCCGTGTCCACGGCCAACTTGTTCATGTTGATTTCGTCCTGCACGTACGTCAGGTGACGGTTCTTCGGGACCATCACATAATCGTCGGGGCCGAGGTCCCGCACCGCCTTCCAGTCCGCGCCACCGGCGACCCGGTTGTAGATCCAAAACCGGTGGTCGTCGGTCACCGTGATGGGCCGCGTCGCGTGAAAATGGACCGTGACCAACGACCGGTGGTCGCCGAGCCGGTTCACGTGGAGCTGGGTCACCTCCCGCACCTCGCCCGTGTGCGTGACGACCCGTTGCCCCGGCGTCATTTTCTCAATCGGAATCGGGCCCGTCAGCGTGTCCACGAGGGTGCCCCGCGCAAAACACGACGACATCTGCTCGCGTTTGGACCCCGCGTTGTACAGACTGGGCGTCCCGTGAATCATCTGTTTGAACGAAAAGGACGTGTACGTCTCGGCGATCCGGTCCAGGTCGCCGCCGTGCATAGCCACCGCCAGACGCATGAACATCATTTGGGGACGCTCGTGCACCTTGCGCTTGATGGACAACAAGTACGAACGCTCCAAGGTCTTGAACCCGAAATAGTCAATCAGGTAGTCGCGGCTGTAGTCGCACATGGCGTCCAGTTGCTTGGCGTGGTGATTCACGTGCTGCATGAAATCGTCGTTCAGCAGATGCTCGGCGTACAGCTTCTTCATGGTCTTGGAGAACGAATCCGACGTGTTGCGGTGATGGTTGGAAATGATGAGCCGACTGGCGAGCGTACTGTAGTCGTAGTGGATGGAGGCCATGGAGGCGCACTGCTCCGCGGAAATTTCGTCTATTTTATCGGTCTGGATGCCGTCAAACAGTTGGTCAATGATTTTAATCACGAGCGACGTGTAATTGATCTGGATGTTGGCCTCTTTGCCCACCTTCTTGATGCGTTGCAGGATTTTATCAAACGATATGATTTCCTTCTTCCCGTTGCGCTTGGTCACATACATCTCGGAGGTGTTTTCAAAGACGGACATGGTAAGTGCAGTGGACAGGGGGGCACGTTCCTTATTGCATACATTCATAAAAAAACTTTATATCTTTGCAGGCTTGCAAAGATGTAAATCCGGTTTGATGCACCTTCGCGCATTTTCACGCGTCCAGCTTCACGATGGTATTGTACAGCGCCCCGCACATGCGGGACCCCGCGCCCGCGCCCCCGCCCGCGGCCGCCCCCCGTTTCCTCGGCAGGCGGTGCTCGTACCCGTGCACGCGGTCGTGTTCCACGGTGGCCCACAATTCGGCAAAGTAGGGAAGCGCGGCCTGGAACCACGCGCGGTTGCGCGGAATGATGACGCACGACACATGTTGCAGACGCCAATACAGGGTCTCAAACAGGTGGTACTCGTCGGCGTAGGCCGCCATCTGTGACCGCGTCCACGCCTCCACCGCACCGGGCACGCCGCCGACGGGGCCAGGTTGCCGAGAAGCGTCTGATATCGGCATGTACAGGTACTTGTAGTTGGCCGCCCCCTCCTTCTTAGAAATCAAGTATAGGATCACCCCCTTCCACGTCGGTTCATTGTCTTCGTCTTTCGCATAAAACGCCTCCTGAGAAATCTCTCCGATGCACGTCTGCAGGTAGTCGCAGTATTCTAGATCACATACTTCCATTTGGACTTGGCACTGCACCCAGTGCTTCAGAATGGGCGTGTCGTCAATGACCCGGGACACGGTGTTTTTGATTTCCAGCATGTGGCCCATGCGCGGTCCGGCGACGACGACGCCGTCGGGGCTGGCGCCGATGAAGGCGTGGCCTGGATGACGGATGCAGCCAAAGTCGGTGTCCACGCGGTTGCCGGGGTACATGGCCTCGTAGATCATCACGGCGACCTGCTCGTATTTTTGACCGTGGTGGGTGGCGGAGAGCACGTTGGGGGCCGTGGCGACCGGGGGTGCGCCGGAGGCGCCGGAACTGTCCCCGGCGCCCCACGCCGGCTTGCATTTCTCGCAGATGAGCTTGTTTTTCTGGGCAGGGGTGCCCAGTGCATCCGAAATGGAACTCGCGGTCAGGAGGTTGTGGCGAAACGAGTACCATTCCGGGGTGCGTTGCGGCGGTTGAGGGAGGGATTTCAGGTGAACAATTTGGCGTTTAATCTCCTGGGGGGTGCGCGTGCGTTGGAGCGTGGCCGGGTCCGTGTCCGGGGGATACGAACGTATGGGATAAATCCGGGCGCTGTCAAAGTAGGTCTCGGACGCGGCGACCACCATCTCGGCGATTTCCTGGTGGTTACTGTCCGTGTCTTCGCATATGCCGGAATTCAGGACCGCGTCGTAAATGGCGTCGGTCACATCGTTCAGCATGTTGGTGTGGAACGAGGGCGACGCGTAATCCAAGAGGTGGTATGGGACATAATCGTCTATTTCCAGGAACACCTCGGGCTGAATGTCGTCAATTACTTGGTCGCGAATGGTCGGGTAAAGGTCGTCGTCGTCTTCGTTGTCTTCGTTGTCGTCGGTGCCGCTGTGCCGCGATTCCCAGGTCGTCACGGTGAACGCATCGTCTTCTGGTTCAATCATGGTCTATATATTTAGATAGGGTCATATCGTTTTAGGGCCGCCGCCGCAATCAATTTTTGCAGGTCCTAGGATTCGGGGACGACCTGACGGGTGCGTTTCTTGGTACGTCGTTGGTGACCCGATGGGTGGTCCGAGGACCGGTCCTCGGACCGCATCAGCTCTTGACAAAAATCGGGGCGGAAATACGAAAACATGCGGTGGTCGGTCTGGAACGACCCCCATTTGGTGGCCCGCAGCACGTCGGCAAAGACGGGGCTGGCCATGCACTTCATCCAGCGTTCGCCTTCGGCCCGGCTCCGCACGGGGATCCCAAACGACAATTGGGACATGCCGTACTTGCCTTGCCAGTCGTTGACCGGG
>Ga0114979_10003588_pt1 | contig 10373 bp, 13 predicted proteins | sample S_140625_EF_Meta_FD_87315 | JGI IMG/M metagenome (GOLD analysis project Ga0114979, IMG submission 87315) | Freshwater microbial communities from Lake Simoncouche, Canada to study carbon cycling - S_140625_EF_MetaG | ecosystem: Environmental > Aquatic > Freshwater > Lake | place: Lake... | reverse complement strand
TTTGAGGAAGCTAAGAAAAGAGGCGCAGAATGAACTTGAGCTCAAAACTATAAATCGTATTGAGAATGCCCAAATGGTGATTCGAGAAGTTATTTCAAATGTTGAGAGCCTTTCCTCTCATGATGCTCATATTGAGTTGCCCATGACCTGGGTGAGTTTGGATGAAGTCATGAATCACATCACTCCATGGCTCAAAGGTCGATTAGAAGAAAAATCTATTCAGTTAAAAATTGAAGGGTCACCTCATCAGCATAAACTCTTTGTGCATCCAGAAGCCTTTGCTTATCAAATTTTTACCAACCTCATGACTAATGCCATTAAGTTTAGTCCGAGCCATTCTACCATTACCTTAAAAACGTGGATGACTCCTGAAAAGATGATTGTCTGGAGCATTCAGGATGAAGGATTAGGTATTTCCAATGCTGACATATCTGACAATTACAGTGTCTTGAAATCAGCAGATAATTTTAATAGTGGACTTGGTATTAAGATCGCTCTCACCTTTTCACAAAAACAAAACCTAAAACTTGAGTGGATATCTAGAGGAATTACTAATTCACCGGAAATAGTCGGTACTAAAGTTCTTATTCAGCAAATTATTCCCTAAATTCGCTCATCTTTTTTTGAGTTTTTTTTAGCAATCTTTTAAGATGGCAATAACATTTCATCTTAAAGGAGAAAAAAATAATTTCAGCTGTTGTAGCCCTTTCCATATCCGGGTCAGTTCTTTCGGCTCCTTTAAATGCTAGTGCCCTAAGACTTAAAGTTTATAAAATGGCGGTTTCAACCTCACCTGGATGTGACACTGCTGCCTGTGACAATGATACGGGGATTACTCTATTAAGTTCATTCTCCGTGAGTGGGACTGCGGTAGGTAAATTTACTGTAGATACCGATAGCAAAGTGTGTGATGGAGATGATGGGAACAGTGGCGACATTCAATATGCTTCCTCCATCATTTTCTTTTTCTCAGAACTAATTTTTTGATGTGAGCGAGGAGCTATTGCCCCTCGCTCTTTTTTTTTATTGCAAAGATAAACCAGAGAGCCATGTACGATCGACGACGAGTTGTTTTGCTGAGTTGCCACTTATCGTTGATCGATCCATCGCCAGAGTTGTAAAGCTTGTTAATGAACCACAAGATCCGGTTGCGTCTGATAAGTCAGTTGCATTTCCACATGGGCTTGCCGAGGCAGGGCAAACATTCATTTGACTGAAGATACCGGAGCCATAAACATAAGTTCCATTCGTTTTCATCTGTATGCCACAGCCAAGTCCAGTAAAGTTAGCACCTGGTGAATTTGTATGAGTAGAGTCAGCCGATGAAGCAGATGAGATCTCAAAAATACCTAGAGTTTTATTAGCTAGAATGTGAGTGACACTTGCATAGTACAAATTATCTGCAGAGCTTTTTTCAACGCTAATTTGGAAGACCTCCATTTCCTCACCATTCTCATCAATTTTGGACAAGACGGCCATCGTTGGTGGTTCTGAATCATTTGACTCAAAGCTTGCATTCGTCTGAATTTCAGCACTGTACCAATATCCACCTGATTTTCCAAAATAGACTTTAAAATCGGAGACTCCCATCGAAGTTGCATCAACGGTCTGAATACAAGCTAATTCCATCGGAAAACTAAAGCCTGTCGCTAGGGTAGTTGGTGGATTGTAGGTTGATGTTGGAGTATCAGCACAGGCGATAATAGCATCAGCCAAGCTATCGAGACGAGAATCGACGCTATTCAGGCGGTACATGAAATCAGTTGGACCTGGTGAAAAGAGTCTATCTTTCATTTCATCTAAATTTGTTTCGGGAACGAATTCTTCAGTAAGATTGAAACCCACAGCCGATGATTCTAAAGAGCTAGGAAGTGTTGCTTTCGCGATGGTGACCATACTTGGTACTGGGGAGGATGCGCTTGATGAACTTTCTTTCTTTGAACAACTCGATAAAGCTAAAAGACTAACTATAAGTAAAAGACTGATGCCATTTTTTCTCATACTGATTCCTTTCTGTAAGAAGTAGTCAAATATGATCTGATGACCTGAAATTATCTGTACACTCAAATAAAAGTGATTCCGTCTTTGGTATGAAGGCCTATTTTTTTGGATGAATAGGCGAAATTAGAACTACATTTTAAATACTCTAGTTATAGGGACCCCCTATGTCAGAATATATGTCGCCTCATCTAAAATAAACAATTCAGCCAACGGATTGTTTTCAGAGGTAAATTGTGAAATATGCAATGTAAAAAACTGAGAAGTGCTGCTCTAAAGCCTTCATCTTAAAAAAGCTTTTTCCAGGTTACCCACCATCGAGTTTCAAGAACCAATATAAGAAGGTCATTACTGTCTGAGCAAGATAGGCAGACTCAATTGAAGTCTTAGAAAATTCAGGATTTTCCCTCATTAATTTTTTTTCGGATTCATTTGGATCGTAAATATCTTCCCAAATAGGCATGTTTGCTCCATAGCATTTTAAAAACCACTGTCATGAAATGAATTAATGCTACCCAAATACTGAAATGGTTAATAGCATTTCCACCACTGACACCTAGAAAATTTAACTTCGTTGAAAATAACCCAAAGCTGGCCTTGGCCAACGGAAGTCCATCATAACTTCCCATATAGTCTGCTCCTATAAAAAATTGCTCAGCAAGCAAGGCAAATAGATAGCATAAAGCAAGCTTCGAGCACCGTCTTTTATAGAAGAGATGATATATTACGAATAGTCCCGCCCAATTGGGCCAGTAGGTGGAGTTAAACCAGACAAGGTTAGTCACACCAATTTTTTTTTCATCCAACCAAGGTGTAACGGGATCTTGATTTGCTATGAAAAAATATGTGCCATAGGTTAGGACATGCAGCAGAATGTATGTAAGAGGAAAAATGTAAGGTTTATTAAATGTCTTGATCAGTTTAAGCATTTCTTAAAGTAATTCTAAATTCTAGAATGCTCAATCTTCAAAAGGTGCCAGGTAAGTCGATATTTCAAAACAGCAAAAATAAAAAATAGCTAAAAAAGTGGTCGGGCATTATCTCTAAATATCGAACCTAGCTAATTCAGAATCCTTTCTGGAATATTAACTACTTGAAAGACTTGTTCTCCGAACCGAGAACAAATTAATGATGTTCTCGCTGGTTCTCGAATGTTCTCGGCTGTGACGCTACTCTGCTAAGGGATAATCGTCCCCAGAACATTTACGGCTAAACATGCTAAAACAGTCCTGGTGCTCATTCGTAATCGCCGTCAAACCAAAACTTCGTCCATTGCTATGAAAAATTCCATGTCCTGGAAAAGTATAAGCGAATCTTTCTTTAACCCGAGGTTCGTCATAACGGCCTGTTCCTACAAGCCGGATCCTCTTTCCTTTGCTAAGAACTTTTCTAACTCCTGCTTCCCAATCTTTGCAACCTTTCAGGCTGGACATCATCCCTGAACCACCACCGACAGTATTTTCTTCATCAAGGATCAAAACCATAAATCCATATCGACCAGGTGAGGTATCGATTTTTTCACAATATGGTAGAACTCTATCTGGCGTCGTGATGATCTCAACAATTCCTAAGGCTCCTCCTTTTCTGGTCACCTCATGTAGTGGTTGAGTAGAGCAAGCCTGAAAAATAAAAATGATAGTAAATAATAAAAAATTATTCTTTAAGTTTATCATATGTTTCCTTGAACTTTTTTAGGGCTTGATCTTTATATCTCGTCGTACTTTTCAATAACCCCTTGTATTCCAAGATTATCTCTTCCGCATTCGGCTCTCTTCCAAGCTTACCTTTGGCTAATCGTTTTTTTCTGAACAACCATCTGATTGCCATAGGGATAGCGTACACTGGATTCTTTAAATCTTTTTGAGCGAATTTCGAAAAGATAAACTCTTTGACCTCTCCTTTAGGGTCTTGGATAGCTTTAAAAGTCTCTTTTTTGCCATATATTGGAAATTATATGAGTGGAACTTCCCATGTGCAATGTCTGAAAGTTGCCATTTAGACAGTTTTTTACAGAATCGTGCCAAATCCTTTTTGGCACGAAGAATTCTTTCTAAAATTATCATCTTCTATGAAATCGTTTTTTATAAGGACATTTTCTGATCTCATGTTGTTGGCCTTCGTTTGGGCAAACAATCTTTTATAACCGGCTTGTTTTGCAATATCTTTAATTGCTGCGACAGCATTCAAAGCCAAGCCTGAATGATCTTTATGGATCCAATAATCGATTTCTCCTCCATCGAGTTCCTCATTATTAATATCAATGGCCCCCGCAATCTCGCCATTTGATGACTGGATGGCAAAGATAAAAAACTTTCCTCTTTGAAAAGCCATTTATAAATTTCTTCACTATTGCAAGCTTCGACGATTGACTGAAGCTGATCAGGGGTTGTATCCATATTGGCTAAAGGTAGGTTTCAGTTAGAAAAACTCAAGCGATGTCTTGAAATAAAGGGTCATCAACTTCCTGTCCATTAGTATAGATAGTTTCCGGATCAATATCTATACAGCAATGTATATCAAAGTTCCCTCCGATATCCCACGCAAGGGTGCCATTCATTACCGTACATTTATCTATAAAATCTTTTATATCTGAAATTTTTTGAAAGATTCCCTTACCAATTAAATGGGAGGCATCGTAGAGCTTAATTCTTCCATCAGAAAAATAGACATAAACTTTGAAATCATTCGTTGGCAATACCTGTATGACTGTTCTCATATTCAAAACCTCACTTCAAAGGATCAATTCTAGAAATCTTTCCATTCACTTTGGCAGATTCCCAATTATTCATCAATTCATCATGATGGATTTCACACCAGGCCAATACAAGCTTGAGCTGTTTTACTGGTAAAGCACCTTTAATGACTACGGCATCTTTAATAGAAACGATGGCCTTCAAATCCCCATACTCTGCATGAAAGTGCGGAGGATTATGCTCATCCCAATACATTAAAATTTTAATTCCAAAAAATTCACTAATTGTCGGCACAAAATATCCTTCTTATTCTCAAAGAAAATTGTATCACATTAAGTTGATGTAAATAAAATGAGTTATCCGAAGGTTCGATCATCTCAAATGGGTAGCTGGATCTATGTTATGGATTTAATTGAATAAAAAAAAGTGGTCGGGGTGATTGGATTCGAACCAACGACCACCTGCTCCCAAAGCAGATACGCTACCAGACTGCGCTACACCCCGATCGTGAGAGCATTATATTTAAGACTTCTTAAGGGGTTTGTCCACCGAATCTTTAAAGAAGTGTAAAGCCGATTGACTGGCCCTTGCCCTGTGCGAAAATTCATTTTTCCAGTCTGGTAACTCTGCTAAACTTTTTCCATCTTGCTCTTTTCGATCTGGAATAAAGATGGGGTCATAACCAAAACCATGGCCCCCTTTTAACTCATTTCCAATCTTTCCCTGGACTCTTCCCTCGAAAAAATAAACTTCTTCTGGGGACAAATAAAAACAGAGAACACAAACAAAATAGGCGGATCTATTTTCTTTAGATTTAAGAAGCTCAATTAATTTTTGGCACTTATCCACATAGGAAGATAATTCGGGTGCAAATCTTGCGCTTTGCACGCCTAAGAGTTCAGGCAGGGCCTCTACGACTAGGCCTGAATCATCTGCGAGAGCAGGGACTGCGAATTTGTCAAAATAGGCCTTGGCCTTTAGGTAAGCATTCTCGGTAAATGTGGATCCAGACTCATCGACTTCGAGACTCTGGGGTGCTGGTTCCACGGAAAGCACTCCCTTAAAAAGCACTTTAAATTCTTCTGCCTTATGGGCATTAGAAGAGGCCAGGATAAAATTTTTCATGGAAGCATTTCTAAGGCTAAATGCTGCTCTTTTATCACTACTTTCAAGGCTGCCTGAGCACAGGAAAGAAGGGCATTTAAATGCTCCATAGAAAAAGGGGCGCCCTCGGCTGTGCCTTGGACCTCCACAAATTTTCCACTTGAGGTCATCACAATGTTCATATCTGTTTCGCAGCTAGAATCCTCTTCATAGTTTAGGTCAGCAATGACTTCATCATTTTTATTAATGCCAATAGAAATGGCAGCAAGACCATCTTTAATGGGGCTTTCTTTTAAGAGCCCATCTTTTATGAGTTTTTTTACCGCCATCTCAAGCGCAATGTAGGCTCCAGAGATTGAAGTGGTCCTGGTTCCCCCATCGGCCACCACCACATCACAATCAATTAAAATCGAGCGCTCTCCAAGTTTTTTAAGATCCACGATGGAGCGGAGGGAGCGACCGATCAAGCGCTGAATTTCCTGAGTTCTGCCTGAGGCTCCTTTTCTTTCCCTATCGGAACGGGTATGTGTAGCTGATGGTAACATGGCATACTCTGCTGTCACCCACCCTTGACCTTTGCCTTTGAGAAAAGGTGGAACGGATTCCTGAACGACAGCAGTGATATGCACTTTTGTGTTTCCAAATTCCGCTATGACGGAACCGGCGGCATAGGGATTGATGCCTGTCGTGAATTTAATAGGACGTGGATTATCTCTTTTAATGAGTGACATGGAGACCTCGATTGATTAAGCAAATTCATTTAAATCAGTGTGATTCTACACAAGATGTACTTAAAGAACAATTGATGAAAGATCCCCATACAGAAGGGATGATCATCAGTTGCGAGCATCAGCTTGCTGGGAGAGGTCGCGGGAATAACCAATGGATGAGCATGCCAGGAACACTCTGTTTCTCCATGAATCTTAAACCACATCCTATCCTGAGCTTTACGGCCATGGAGATGGCCGTAATCATTTCACATTTTTTCTCTCTTAAAGGAAAAGAATTATCTCTTAAGTGGCCAAATGATTTATGGGATTCACATAGAAAAAAATGTGGCGGTATCTTGATTCAAGTTCATCAGGAAATACTTCTTACGGGGATTGGTCTGAACCTTTTTTCAGAAGATAAGGATTTTGGAGGCATCCTGGATTTTGATGCTAAAAAAATTATCAATAAAGAAATGTTGTCGAAAGAAATCGGTGAATTCATTGTTAATAACAGGATCAAAGATACCCCATTATTAAAAACTCTTTGGCGTCAACGCTGTGGTCACTTAAATGAAAGAATTTCTATCCGTGATGGAGAGCAGGAAGTTCAGGGTATTTTTCAGGATATAGGAGAATATGGAGAGGCCCTCATTTTAACCCAAGATGGAGTTAATAAAATTTATAATGGGAGCCTTCGTTTTAGTTAATTTTGGTCATTCATGATTTTGGAACTAATCTTTGATATCTCCTGACGGATAAGATTCTCTGCTAAATCAGGTATAACTTCCCAGGCGATTTTTTCAGTTTGTTGTAAAAATAATTGATCCATATAGTTCTTTACATGCTTCTTAACGAGGTCATCAATTTCTCTTCTCATTTCATCGAGATTTACCATCTTTTCAGTGGTTAAACTTGTTTCCACTTTTGATGATGTATTCTCTAAAACATCAGTCATGGTAATAGACAAACTATCATCTACAGGACTGAATAAAGACTCATCAAAGTCACTAATAGTAGGCTGGAAGTTGTTTTTAATGTTTTCAATTTTTGCTGCGACTTCTTTTTTTATGTCCTCAAATTCATCCGCTATCCAGAGATCTTTTTGAACCTCATCATGAATTTGCTCCTGGATACTTTTTACGTTATCAACAGGATTATAATGAGGTTCTAGCTCCAAGTTCTCCATCTCATTCTTTGAAGGATCTAGATCTATGGGTGTTGTCGTTTGAGCGAGCTCCTCGATGGTTGGGTAGTCTAAGTCTTCATGAGTGGGATATTTTGTCTCAATTCTCTCCGGCCTAACTGAAACAGTATTTTTAAGACTCTCTCCTATGATAGGAGGAAGATCAGGAAGTTCATCTGTATCTGAGTCATCATTTATGACTGATGGGATACTCATGCCCCAATCGGAAACTTCTTTAAGAAGGGGATTCCCTAATTTTGGAGTCGCTATTTTTGGTTCAGGTGTTATTTTTTCAGGAATACGCTCAGTGGTATGACCAACCGTCCATTGATCCTCTGTCAAAGTTGGAAGAGGTATGGATTCAGGGGCCCCATCGTCCTCTTCATTAGGATAAGGGAGCTCCTCATTGATGAAAGAAGATTCAAGAGAATCAACCAGGTTCTTACAGATGGCAATAAATTTATTGGAATCAAAAGGTTTTACAATTTTATCTGAAGCTCCACATTTTTGCATGGAAATTTCATCCACACTGTCAAAGGTACCTAAGAGGAGCAAGATTTTAGCTTCGGGACAAATTGACTTAATTTTAGAAGTCAGTTCATAGCCAGTGTATTTTTCAGAGAGATTGAAATCTAGAAGGATGAGCTGAGGACGCAGGAGTGGTAATTTTTTAAAAAGATCATCATCCGAAGAGGATTCGAAAATATCATAGGGTTGGTTTGCAAGAGTTATCTTGATGACTTTCTGGATGGTTAAACTATCATCCGCAAGAAGTACTTTATAGTTCATCCCTGAATTTCTCCCTTTGATCTTCTTTAAAAATTATAATGGCCGATAGGGTCATATGGGAATGAAAAAGTGTTAAAACTCAAGAATCATGGCCGTTTGATTATCCTTATTCCCTCTAGAGTTAGAGAGTTTTAGTAGACTATTAATCCTCTCACTCCCATCGAGAACTGATTTGTTGAGTTGATACAAAAGCTCTTCCTCAGAAATGTTTACATAAACCCCATCTGTGAGAAGAACAATCTTATCTCCCTCTGCTAGCCTTACTTCTCTTAATTGGTAACCCAAATCATGATACATCCCTATTGCCGTCAGGGGTGTTGTGTTTAATTTAGAATCAAACCTATCTTTTGAATGAAATTTAAAAGTGTCTTCATGAATAACTTTGGTCAGTTTACCCTGACGAAAATGATAGGCACAGCAGTTACCCACTCCCACCAGAATCATAAGACCCTCCGCCTTTACCGCAACAACCGTACTGGCACCAGCTTTTTGCCCAAGGGGTTTTTCATTATTAATGGATAGTAACTTTTCATGGGCACCTATAAGGGAATTAAGAATAGCATTTCCTTCGAGGATGTTCCTTGGATTATAGTAGAGGGGCATTGTCGCATTAAGATCGTCTGAAATTTTAACGTAATAAGTTTTAATTTCATCTTTGAGTCTTTCTACGGCAGCATCACCAATACCAACACCTCCAAATCCATCAAAAACCATGTAAAGTTCATTTTCAAAATCAAAATCATATCCATCTTCATTAATTTGAAGATAAGGTCCCTGATGAGTTTGAGCGGCATAAGATTTAAGACGCATATTACTCCAAATAGTTTTTCAATTTATCAGAAGCTTTTTTATAGTATTCGCTATCCGTGGGAGAGACTTGAAGAACTTCCTGAAATTTTTCTCTGGCATCGTTGAATAAGCTCAAAGATTCCGCAATAATCGCTTCGCGATAAATTTTTCTGGAACGAGCATCAAGTTGACTCTTTATATTATCCACTTCATTAAGAGCTTCCGCATGAGTGGGATCAATCCTTAAAACTTCAAGGCAGGCCTCAAATGCTGATTTAAAATCCTGATCCTCCTTTAGGGTTCTTGCTTTTGAGAGGATGGGTGTGATCTCGAGTTCTATCTGATTCTTCGCCTCTGCCAGCATGTCTGAAGCCTCTTTGATAAGATCCTCATCAACACCTTTTAATTTGAGGAAAACTTCCAGTTTCTGAATCGCCGAGTACCACTCTTTTTTTAAGTAAAAGGTTTTACCAGGACTTAAGGCATCAACCATTTTTTTTCTTTCTGCTTCTTTAAGGGCAAGCTCTAAGGCCTTCTTCTCTTGGTCTTTTTGCCAGGCCTCAAGCTCTATTTTCAGCTGTGAAAGTTCAAAATTTTCTGGATCTTTTTCTGTGATCTGAGAGAAGAGATTCTCAGCTACCTGAACTTCTCTTTTTTCAACCGCCTCTTTGGCCTTAACAAGAAGTTCATCTATGATCTTTTTTATTTTAATTCGTTCTTCATCTGCCCTTTTCTGTTCTTCAAGCTCCGCAATTCTTTTGAGACCCATTTTGGTTTGCTCAAGATAGCTTTGTACTTTTTTATAATCAGGATCAATAGAGATGACTTTTTGAAACTCAATTTGTGCAAGATCATAACGACTCTGCTCAAAGAAGCTTACCCCGAGCTCATAGGCAACGTTTCTGGCATTCTCAAGCTCTTTTGAGAGATTTAAAACCTGTTTAGGATCAGGTTGAGATTTATTGTCTTCCTTTTTTACAACTTTAGTGGCGTTTGAAGGAACCTTTTCTTCTTCCGGCAAAAATAATAAAACGAGTGCTCCGATTAAGAGGGCATAAATTGCTTTTTTTCTCTTAACCGGATCTTTCCAAATCCTCTTGATAATGC
>Ga0114979_10003582_pt1 | contig 10377 bp, 10 predicted proteins | sample S_140625_EF_Meta_FD_87315 | JGI IMG/M metagenome (GOLD analysis project Ga0114979, IMG submission 87315) | Freshwater microbial communities from Lake Simoncouche, Canada to study carbon cycling - S_140625_EF_MetaG | ecosystem: Environmental > Aquatic > Freshwater > Lake | place: Lake... | reverse complement strand
GATGAGCGTCGCAACACAAAAGAAGACCACAGCCCCGACATCGACAGGCGCAGGTATGCGGTTTGTCGGTGGAGTGTCCAACTATATTGACGAGCGAACCAGCATCTCTGGAGCCGTCAAGTTCCTCGGACGTAAGATCTTCCCCGACCACTGGTCGTTCATGCTCGGTGAAATCGCGTTGTACTCGTTCGTCGTCATTCTGCTGTCGGGCACTTTCCTGACGTTTTTCTATGACCCATCAATGGTCGAGGTGCATTACGACGGCTCGTACGTGCCGCTCAAGGGAATACATATGTCGGCGGCCTATTCCTCGACATTGAACATCACGTTCGACATTCGAGGCGGACTGTTGATGCGACAGGTTCACCACTGGGCGGCGTTGTTGTTCGTGGCGTCGATTGGACTCCATATGCTTCGCGTGTTCTTCACGGGTGCATTCCGTAAGCCTCGTGAAATCAACTGGGTCATCGGATTCGTTCTCTTCATCCTCGCGATGGCCGAAGGATTCACCGGCTACTCGTTGCCCGATGACCTGCTCTCGGGTAACGGTCTGCGCATCATTGACGGCATGATCAAGGCGATTCCCGGAATCGGGACCTGGATTTCTTTCCTGTTGTTCGGTGGCGAGTTCCCCGGAAACGACGTCATCCCGCGTTTGTATGTCCTGCACATCATGCTGTTGCCCGCACTCGTAATTGCGCTGATCGCGATTCACATGGTGCTGCTCATCATCAACAAGCACACCCAATTTGCGGGTCCGGGTCGAACGAACGAAAACGTCGTTGGATCACCCATTCTTCCCGTCTTTGCGGCGAAGGCTGGCGGATTCTTCTTCCTCGTCTTCGGAATCATAATGCTGATCGCGTCGCTCTTCACGATCAACCCGATTTGGAACTACGGCCCGTACGACCCCTCCCCCGTTTCGGCCGGGACACAACCGGACTGGTACATCGGGTTCGCGGACGGAATGCTTCGGTTGATGCCGTCCGGCTGGGAATTTGTCGTCGACGGCTACACGTGGTCACTCAACCTCTTGGTTCCAATTGTTGTGCTCATGTTGTTCATCGTCATCGTGATGGTCTACCCCTTCATCGAGGCGTGGGTCACGGGCGACAAGCGCGAACACCACATCGCCGAGCGTCCCCGTAACCAACCCACTCGCACCGCGATTGGCGCAGCGGGCGTGTCCTTCTACGCAGTCCTCTGGGCTGGAGCGGCGTCCGACCTCATCGCCACGCACTTCCGCACCACGATCGAAGGGGTAATTCTTACCCTTCAGATTCTGCTCATCGTTGGCCCTATTGCCGCGTTCTGGATGGCAAAAAAGATTGCACTGGCTCTTCAGCGAAAAGACCGCGAACTGGTTCTTCACGGCTACGAGTCGAGCCGAATTGTGCGCCTGCCTGGCGGAGAATATCGCGAGATTCACACCCCGCTCGACGAGTTTGAGCAGTGGAAACTGGTGTCGTTCGACGAGTACGCCCCCGAGCAACTTCGCCCGAACGCTCGGGGAAAGATCACGATCGGTGCACGGATGCGGTCGTCGGTGTCACGGTTCTACTTTGAAGATCGGATTGCCCCGGTCACCACGAAGGAACTCGAGTCACAAAAGCACTAATTTCTCAACGACGAATGAAGCCTCGCCGGTGGCGAGGCTTCATTCGTTTAAGTTTTGAACCGCGGTGAGGGCAGGTCAGCGCGAAAACGCATTGACGATCGCCATAACAATGACCAGGATGATGAGGCCGGTTGCGAGGCAGCTGCAGCCCGACAGGATCGACGACACGCATCCCCCGCCCTGTTTGCCGACGACGTTGACGACGAGGTTGGTATTGGGCGGTACTTCGAAGGACACAGGATTACCCGGTGTGAGATCCACCTGTTTGACGTCGGGTTCGTTCGTCGTGCCATCGGCACCCGCGTTCGTGGCGGGTTCGGAATCGTCTGGATTTGGAAGTGGTCCGGGAGGTTTGGTCACTCCTCAACACTATGTGACCACCCTGACATGAAATCAGCAATTAGCGTCACGACCGTCGTCGCAACGAGGCTTTAGCGGCGGTACGCTCCGCGGACCGGCTCAAAGAACCATCCTATGAACGTGATGAGAACCAGTCCGAGCGAGAATAACGCAAGCCAGATTCCCACACTCATGGCCAGCATAGCCACACCGCCAGCTGCTCCAGCGAAGAATGGCCACCACGACCACGGGAGATAGAAACCCATTTCGGTGTCTCCGTCGTCGACATCAGCTACCACGCTGTCTTCCGGAAGAATTCCGCCCGCTTGACGGCGCAGGTTGATATAGAGGAACCCACCCAGGAGTAAGAACATGACCATCGTTAGCGGAATCGCTAAGGTTCCCACCCATTCAATTGTTGAGCCTGCCAGGTAAATCCAGGTTGGATACACGACCGAGAAAAACAGGAAAAACATTGCTAACCATAGGAATAGTTTGGTATTGGTTGGCATTTTTCGCCCTCCTACTTGTCCGAATATCCGGGTGGCGCTACCTCTGGGTGATTGAGGTCAAACGCGGGCGCTTCCGAGCGAATCCGAGGAATCGAGGTGAAGTTGTGGCGTGGCGGCGGGCTCGATGTCGCCCACTCGAGCGAACGTCCATAGCCCCACGGGTCGTTGACACCTACCATCGGTGCGTTTCGCTTGGTCCACCAGACATTGAACAGGAACGGAATCATTGAGACGGCAAGAATCATCGAGCCGACAGTCGACAATTGGTTCATCCAGGTAAAGCCGTCTTCAACCAAATATGTCTGGTAACGACGCGGCATACCCATGACGCCGGCCCAGTGTTGGATGAGGAAGGTCATGTGAAAACCGACGAACAGCAACCAGAAGTGCAAGTGACCTAGGTCTTCGCGCAACTTTGCGCCGGTCCACTTTGGCCACCAGAAGTAGAAGCCGGCGAACATGGCGAAGACGACGGTTCCAAACACGACGTAGTGGAAATGTGCGACTACAAAGTACGTGTCCGAGAGGTTGAAGTCAAGCGGCGGTGACGCGAGAATCACGCCGGTCAACCCGCCGAATACGAAGGAAACGAGGAACCCGAGTGTGAACACCATCGGTGTCTCGAAGGTAATCGACCCACGCCACATCGTTCCGATCCAGTTGAATATCTTGACTCCCGTTGGAACGGCGATCAACATCGTCATGAGAGCAAAGAACGGAAGCAGAACACTTCCCGTCACATACATGTGGTGAGCCCACACCGTCATCGACAGGGCAGCAATTGCGATAGTTGCAAAGACCAGGGTTTTGTAGCCAAAAATCGGCTTGCGTGCAAACACCGGGATGATTTCTGAGACGATACCGAAGAACGGCAACGCGATGATGTAGACCTCTGGGTGACCAAAGAACCAGAAAAGGTGTTGCCACAAGATTGATCCACCGGTGGCCGCATCATAGACGTGCGACCCGAAGACACGGTCGGACCCCAGCGTCAGTGCTGCCGCGGCGAATACGGGGAAGACCATGACAATGAGCAGAGACGTGATGAGCGTGTTCCACGAGAAGATCGACATACGCCACATCGTCATTCCCGGGGCACGCATGGTGATGATGGTCGTAATGAAGTTGACGGCACCCATGATGGTTCCGAATCCAGAAAGACCCAGACCAAATACCCACATGTTCGCGCCAACACCAGGCGTGTACGTCACCGTCGACAGCGGCGTGTAGGCGAACCAGCCGAACGAGGCAGCGCCCTGCGGCGTGAGGAAGCCTGCGGTTGCGACGAGCGAGCCGAAGAAATAGAACCAGAACGCGAGAGCGTTGAGCCTCGGGAACGCGACGTCGGGTGCACCGATCTGAATGGGCATCAGCACGTTGGCAAATGCGGCGAAAAGCGGCGTTGCAAACATGAGAAGCATCAGGGTTCCGTGCATGGTAAAGAGCTGGTTGTACTGTTCCTTAGTCACCAGGTCCATGCCGGGCTGGAACAGTTGTGCGCGGATGATGAGTGCCATGACACCGGCAATGAGGAAGTACGCGAACGAGGTGACGAAGTACATGTACCCGATGGTCTTGTGGTTCGTAGTCGTCAAGTAATCAAGGAACACGGATCCCTGTCGGCCCGCCGATGGCGTGCTCGCGCCTTCCGGGATTGCTGGCGCTGCGGGGCGTGGTGCGGTAGTTGTCATGACTGTGCCTTAGCTGTCTGTGTTTCCATCGGTGCCGGGAAGGTTGTTGTTCGCGTTGTACTCGGGACCGAGTCGGCCGGTCATGCCCTGATCGCGAAGTTTCTGCATTTGTGCGTCGTACTCCGCAGGTGAAACGACTTTGACCGTGAACAACATGAGTGAGTGGTACTCGCCACACAGTTCGGCGCACTTGCCACGGTAGGTGCCCTCTTTTTCCGGAGTCACGTACCAGTGGTTGGTCTTTCCGGGAATCATGTCTTTCTTGTACAAGAAATCAAGGATCCAGAACGAATGGTTGACATCGCGCGACTCGATGCTGATTTCAACGGACTTGCCAGCAGGCAAATACAAAATCGGCAACGAGTTGATGTCGACGGTGTTGTCTGGTTTTTCTCTTGCCTGGACGCCCGAGAAATGCACGTCCTCCGAAAGGTAATTGAAGTCCCACGCCCATCGCTTTCCAAAAACCTCAATTTTGACATCGGGGTTGGGGTTCACCGCTTCGATGATCGCCTGATCGCGAGCGGTGAAGGCAAAAAACCCGAGGACCAAGATCAACGGAACGATGGTGAAGAAAGTTTCAATGGGGGTGTTGTATCGAAGTTGTGCCGGAAGTCCCGTGTCTGTCTTCCGGCGGCGGTAAGCCACCGCCGCCCAGATGATGAGCCCCCATGTGATTGCGCCCACAACCAACAGCACGATCCAGGAGGTGGACCACAATCCGATAATGCGCGAGGTTTGGTTTGTGACGCCAGCTTCCGAGGGAAGGAAGCCACGAAGCTCCTGAGCGGTGCAACCCGAGAGTGCAAGTGCGACAACGATCGCTGCACTCGCTGCGATTACTCGGCGAATCTTTGGCACCTAGAACCTCTCGACGGAACTCTTTGTGTTCTTACAGTCTACGACACTCCCCGGTGCTGATTGGCGCATGAGAACCGAAAAACCGCCAAAATCAGTCGATTTTGGCGGTTTTCGCAACTCGGACGCAGTTAGTTGAACGAGTCTCCGCAGGCGCACGTGCTGGCCGCGTTGGGGTTGTTGATCTGGAAGCCCGATGAGTGGAGCGTGTCTTCGTAGTCAATCGACGCGCCGTCGAGATACGGTGCACTCTTTTTGTCAACCACAACTTCGACGCCATCAAATGCAACGATCGCATCGCCGTCGTTGTCGCGCTCGTCGAAGAACATGTCGTACTTGAATCCGCTGCAGCCACCGGCTTTGACGACGAGGCGGAGGCGCAAATCATCGCGCTGTTCGCGTTCCATCAACGCTTTCGCTTTGACGGCGGCGGTCGGAGTGAGCACGACGCCGTGGGATTTTTCGGACACGGTGTTTCCAGTCATTTCGGTCATGACTCGATTTTACCTCCTTCGCGAGTCAATCGCGATCATTCAGGCGCAACAGGAACAAAGTTTCCGCGACGATGGCTCGGCGGAACACCGTGAGGGACAGAGATTCGTTGGGGCTGTGCGCCCGAGATAACGGGTCCTCGACCCCCGTTATGAGGATCTGTGCGTCGGGGAACCGCTCGACCAGATCGGCGACGAACGGGATGGAACCCCCGACGCCCACCTTGACCGGGTCAGCACCTGCCCAGGCGTCGCGGAGCGCCTCGAGTTCGAGTGTCGCCGCGCTTCCCGACGAATCCACGAGAAACGAATCGCCCAGATCGATGTGACTGAATTCGAGGTGGGCGCCCCACGGGACGGTCATACGAAGGTGCTTCTCGATGTGCGCAAAAGCATCGGATGACGTCTGCCCCGGAGCGATGCGAACCGAGATCTTCACGGTTACCGACGGAATCAGCGTATTGGATGCGTTCTGAACCGTTGGCGCATCGATACCCGTGATGGAAATCGCTGGCTGGAACCACAACCGCGACAGAATCGGACCCGTTCCGATGTCACTGACGCCGTCTTTCAATCCCGAGTCGTGAACCAGCTCGTCTCGAGTGAAGTCGGGCACGGACGCATCGTGTGTGTGCAGGCCCGCAATCGCCACGGAACCGTCCTCGTTGTATAACCTGGCCAACAGCATGGTCGCGGCCATCATCGCATCGGGAACGGCTCCTCCGAGCATCCCCGAATGCGATGCGTGCTCCAGCGTGGACACGGTTAGCGAGAAGGCCACATTCCCGCGCAGACTGACGGTGAGGGACGGAATGTCCACCGAACGGTTGTCAGAGTCGGCGACCACGATGATGTCGCTGTTCAGAATCGCGGCGTGCCGATCAAGAATCGACGTGAAAGATCGAGAGCCGAATTCTTCCTCCCCCTCAATGAACAGTGCAAGTCCAATTTTCAGGTCGTCACCGAGAATGTTGGCGATGGTCTCGAGCGCTGTCAGGTGAACGACGACACCGGCCTTGTCATCCGCCGAACCGCGACCGTAGAGACGTCCGTCCCGCTCGACAGGTTCGAAGGGCTCGCTCTCCCAGATCTGCGCGTCACCCGGAGGCTGAACATCATGATGGGCGTACAGCAAGACCGTTGGGTAGCCGGGCGCAGAGTTCCTGCGGGCGAGAACGGCCGGCTGACCGTATCCGGGCCCGTCCGCAAAAGGTTCCGTCACGACACGGACGTCCTCAAAGATTTCCAACGCACGAACTCGCTCAGCGACGAACTCGGCGGAACGATGAACCTCCTCGGCCGGAAATCCGTCCCACGAAACGCTGGGAATTCGGACCAGAGATTTCAACGTCTCTAACGCGACGGGGAAGGACGCGTCGATTCGTGAGTTGATTTCGTCAAGGGAACGAGAGCGATGCGTCATAAAGGTAATCTTAGAAGCACCAATCGAGAGGAACCGTCGTGAACGACTCCGCCGACACGTCACCCGCAACCGGCAAAGGACGAGCTACACCGAGCCGCAAAGAGCGTGAAGCCGCTAATAAGCGCCCCCTCGTCGCGTCACGGGCTAAGACCAAGATGACGAAGGAGGATCGTCGCAAGCGAGCCAGCGAACGCCTTGTCGCCCGACAGGGCTACGAAGCTGGCGACGAGCGATACATGCCTGCGCGCGACAAAGGCGCCCAGCGCCGTTTCGTCCGTGACTTCGTCGACGCGCGATACACCGTCGGAGAATTCATGATTCCGTTGATGTTCGCTGTCATCATCGCCACCTTTCTGCCCCAGTACAGTGCGACGGATGGTTCCGGGGCAAGCCTTCAGCTCACCGTTCTCATCGCCATGTACGGCTTTTTCGTCATCGCCGTCATTGACGCCATGATCTTCAGCAGCAAACTAGTCCGAGTAATGTCGGACAAGTTCGGCGCATCGAGCATCGAAACAGGACACCGCTGGTACGCGGCGACTCGCGCTTTCCAGTTCCGTCCGCTCAGAGTTCCGAAGCCGCAAGTGACGCGCGGCCAGCACCCGTCATAAACCCCGGGTGCATCCCCTGGCCAACCGTGCCGCCCAGAACGGTCCTTCATACAGGAACGCCGTATAGCCCTGCACGAGAGTTGCGCCAGCGGCGAGTCGATCCGCGACATCCGAAGCCGTCGTGACGCCGCCGACCGCGATAATGCACAAGTCTCCACCCACTCGCGCGCGCAAACGGCGCACGATCTGTGTTGACCGTTCGGCGAGAGGCGGACCCGACAATCCGCCGGCCCCCATCGCGTCGATTTCGGCCACTGGAGTTGACAGTCCATCACGGGACAGCGTCGTGTTGGTCGCGATGATCCCGTCGAGTCCGATCGTAAGAACGAGGTCTGCAACAGCGTCGACGGCACTGTCCGTCAGGTCGGGTGCGATCTTCACCAATACGGGAGTATCCCCCGCCTCACGCTTCACGTCACGCAGGAGTGGCTCGAGTTTGTCCGTCTCTTGAAGCCCCCGCAGGCCGGGCGTGTTAGGCGACGACACGTTCACCACAAGATAATCGGCAACCGGCGCTAACAGCCTGGTTGAGGCAAGATAATCGCCGCGGGCATCGTCGACGTCGACACGTCGACTCTTTCCAATATTGACACCGACAATCGGTCCTCGGCGACGACGAAGCCTTGGCGCGATCGTCACGGCGCCATCGTTGTTGAAACCCATTCGGTTGATCAAGGCGTAATCGGCACGAAGACGAAACAGACGCGGTCGCGGATTTCCCTCTTGCGCATGTGCGGTGACGGTACCGACCTCAACGTGGCCGAACCCCAACCCCCACAGGATTCGATACGCGATTGCGTTCTTGTCGAAACCAGCAGCAAGACCGAACGGTGATTCAAAGTCCAATCCGAGTGTGCGAACCCGCGCCGAGCGAGGGGGTCGCGTGAAGAGGCGAAGAAGCGGGGTGAACCCAAGACGTTGCCCCCGAATCAAAAGTGACACCACGAGTTCGTGAGCATTTTCTGCGTCCATCCGCGCGAAAACGAGACGAAAAAGGGCGCGGTAGATCACGCAGGATCGCCCTTTGATTCCTCTTCCGCTCTCAAGACGCCGATGGCCGATTCGAAGTCGTTGAGGGAATCAAACGCTTGGTACACGCTCGCAAACCGCAAGTACGCGACAAGGTCGATGGTGCGAAGCTCCGGCAAAATCGAAAGGCCGACCTCGTTCGCATCGATTTGTGAAACACCGGTCGCGCGAATACTTTCTTCGACGCGCTGGGCAAGTCCCGCCAAATCCGCGTCCGATACGGGTCGGCCCTGACAGGCTTTGCGGACACCCGCCACAATCTTCTCGCGGGAAAATGCTTCAATCACGCCGTTGCGTTTGATGACCGACAGACTCGCGGTTTCGAGCGTCGACCAGCGGCCCCCGCAGTCCGGGCATTCTCGCCGACGACGAACAGACAGTCCGTCTTCGGAGGTGCGTGAGTCGATCACACGGGTATCGGTGAAGCGACAAAACGGGCAAAACATGATGTCACCTTTCCCGTCGGCCGAAAACTGCGTTGCCGTGTTTTTCCATGTTACCGTTCGGGAATAATGGGGACGAGAACGCCATTGAGAGGATTGTGACCATCGTGACGCCACAGGAGGCTTTCCTCGCAGCATTTTCTCTGCATCCCGCTGGCGTTGCGGTGATCACGGGACAAATGGACGATGGAACACCCGCCGGTTTTACCGCGACATCACTTGCCTCGTTCTCTGCCACTCCCCCGCGTGCGACCGTCAACATTGCGCAACACGCTTCGTCGTATCCTGCAGTCGCGTTGGGCAAAGCCGTAATCCTTCATTTCCTCAGTAGCGACCAGGTCGGTATCTCCCGCACAATGGCGGGTGCCTACCCGCAGCGCTTCACGGGCGACCACTGGGCAGTTGGCATGGGGGGTCTCCCCCAACTGCACGGCGTGCGCGCCGCTCTTCTTGCCACTGTCGTGGCCGTCACCGAGGTTGGCGACAACGCGACGATCGTCGTGGAAATCAATGACGGCGAGACCCACCCCGATTGCCCGCCCCTCGTGTATGTCGATCGCCGCTATCACGGCGTCGGTGAGATCGTGGCGGGTTAAACGAAACAGTTGGGGCCGAGAACGCGCTTGAGTTCGCCGTAGAGCGGACCGCTCACGGTGACGCGGTGTGGCAGGGTGAACACCTGAACACCCGAGGCATGGCGAAGGCGCAGTTCCACCTCGGCATCCCCCGGATAACGCTTGAGCACATCGTCCAACTCCGCAACGAGCGTCGTTGTTGAATGTTCCGCGGGAACCTGAACGCGGATGATGGACACCTCAGAGTCGAGGGAAGCCTCGAGGTGTTTCATGTTCCGAACCATCATTGAGAGGAACTGTTCGCGCAACCGAACACGCCCACTGATGGCGACCAACGAATCGTTGACGAGTAGCGGACGAAGGTCGTCGTATGCCTTTCCCAGAATCGACAATTCGATGGAACCCGACATGTCTTCGAGAACGGCAGAGGCGTATTGCTTGCCCGACGCTCGCGCCGTGCGATGTTCGATGTTGCGCAAAAGCCCTGTGAGCGTGATTACGTCGTCTTCCGACGCTCCCTGCAACTCCCACTCCGTCTCTTCGCCCTCGCTTTCCGCGACTTTAGGGACGGCAATCAGGTCACTAACGTACAACGTCCGGTGGCGTTGAAGAACGACCTCTTGACCGTTCAGAGGGTGGTCAGAGACATACAGCCCCAACATTTCGCGCTCGAATTCCAGTTTGGTCTTGCGAGGCCATTCGGGGCGATCCGGAATCAACTCGACAGGTTGGTCAAAGAGTTCCCCGAAATCAAAACCGACGTCACCTTTCGACGCGTCTTTCTTTT
>Ga0114979_10003580_pt1 | contig 10378 bp, 4 predicted proteins | sample S_140625_EF_Meta_FD_87315 | JGI IMG/M metagenome (GOLD analysis project Ga0114979, IMG submission 87315) | Freshwater microbial communities from Lake Simoncouche, Canada to study carbon cycling - S_140625_EF_MetaG | ecosystem: Environmental > Aquatic > Freshwater > Lake | place: Lake... | reverse complement strand
CGCGGCGCCACGCGAGCAGAACGGCTGCCTCTTTGCCGCGTGGTCGCAGGGCACGGTCTTCTCGCAGTGCCCGGGCATGGTGGCGGCGAATATCGAGGCAGACGGCATGACGAGCGGTGCTCAGCTTCAGATTCGCGAGCGCGCCGGCGTGCTGGCCCTCAACGACGTCGCGTCGGGAGCCTCGTGGACCCTGCAAGACGGCGTTCACCTCATCGACAACTGGGATGAGCTGCTGAGCGAGCAGACCGCAGAGCAAACCGTTGTGGCCGACGATTCCGGAACCGAAACGCTCGACCCGTTGCCGCAACCGCCGGTTGCCCGGGACGACGATTTTGGCGCCCGAGCCGGCCGAATTTCGTTCTTGCCCGTATTGCTCAATGATTTTGATCCCAATGGAGACGTGCTTGTGGTCACGGCCGTCTCGCCCCTGTCGGGCGCGCAGGGAACGGTGGATGTGGCGCCAGACCGAACATCGGTGCGACTGGTTCTGGATTCCGGCGCCACGGGGACCGCCGAGTTTGGCTACACCATCGACGACGGACGAGGGGGCACGGCGAGTGCCTTCGTTGCGGTGACCGTGCGGGGCGCGGGAGAAAACTCGCCCCCGCAACAGGTGCGCCAAACAGAGGCCGACGTCGCATCGGGTGGACAGGCCACCCTGAGCGTGCTGGGCGACTGGATCGACGCCGATGGAGATCCCATGCACCTCGCGCAGGCGACGACATCCGGTGGGGTGGTGAGTTTTACGCCGGGGGGACGATTGTCGTTTATTGACTCGGGTGCGTCGGGTACGTCTGCGCGAATCGACCTCGAAGTGTCCGATGGCCTGGCCAGCGGTTTCGGCTCGGTGGCCGTAGCGGTTAAGCCGGGTTCGGCGGTCGGCCTACGGGCTGATGCCTTTGCCGTAGTGGCCTATCCCAACGAAGCGCTTACGGTCGCTCCCGCAGAGCATGTGCGCGGTGGCGCGAGCGCCGTGAGCCTCACGGGTGTGCCGAGCGTGAAGGGGCTCGATATCGTCCCGCACTTTGACGATTTCACGTTTACCGTTACGCCCGCGCGGCTCGGCACGTACTACGTGAACTACGCCGTGAGCGACGGCCGCAGTAACGGCTCGGGGCTTGTGCGGGTTGACGTCGTTGAGCGCCCCAGCGCGAGTTCGGTTCCGCTGACCGCTCCCCACCAGGTGGTTGTCGGTCTGCAGCAGACGCGAACCGTTGACGTTACGGCGACGGACGTTGATCCCGGCGGCGGTGTCCTCGTTGTCACCGGACTCACGTCAGGAGGTAACACCGCGGATGTGCGCGCCGAGGTTGTCGATTACCACCTCATTCGCGTCACTCTGCTGCGCCCCCTTGCCGGTGTTCACGTGATTTCGTATCGGGTATCAAACGGTGTCGCCTCGGCCGACGGCCAAGTCGCGGTCGTTGAGGCCACTCCGCCCGCAATGGCCTTGCCACCCATTGCTGTTCCCGATGCGGCCACGGTGCGTGCGGGCAACGTGGTCGATATTCCCGTGCTCGCTAACGATGTCCATCCTTCGGGCGGAGTGCTGACGCTGGCTCCGCAGCTCGACCAGCAGGTTCCCGAGGGCGCCGGACTTCTGTTTGCGACGGCCCAACAGCTTCGCTACCTCGCTCCGGAACAAGCCGGCACATATTCGGCTGCCTATCGCGTCATCGCCGACAACGGAGCGTGGGCTACGGGCGTCGTCACCATCTCGGTGCGACCACGCGATGCGGCGAGTAATCGCGCTCCTCAGCCGCCTACCGTGACCGCGCGGGTGGTGGCCGGAACGACGGTTCGCATTCCGTTGCCACTGGCCGAAGCCGACCCGGATGGTGACAACGTTCAACTGGGCGGACTCGCTTCCAACCCCACGAAGGGGGCGGTGACCGCCGTCGGCGCCGACTGGATCGAGTACGAGGCGGGTCCGTATTCGAGTGAAACAGACGTGTTTTCGTATTCTGTCCTCGACGGATTTGGAGCAGAGGCCAGCGGCATCATTCGTGTCGGTATCGCCCCCGAAGCCACCGGGTCCACCTCGCCTTCGGCGGCGCCCGACACAGTAGTCGTACGACCGGGTCGCACCATTGTGGTCGATCCTCTGGCTAACGACAGCGACCCGGCGCGTCGTCCGCTCACCATCACGTCCGTCGAGCCGACCACCCCGGGGATTACGGCCACCATCGTGGCGAATCAGGTGCACATTACGGTGCCCGAGCAACCCGGCACGTATGGCCTGGTCTATGAGATTGCTAACGATGTGGCGGGCACCGCCTCGAGCTTCATCACCCTGGACGTGCGCAGTGACGCGCCGTTGAACGCCCCCGTGCTGAGCGATAGCGTCGTGGCGCTGAGCGAAATCCTCACCCGCAGCGAGGTCGTGGTGGATGCTTTCGCCAACGCCTTCTGGGCTGATGGCGATATCCGCACGCTCACGCCACGCATCGTTGCCGGGTATCCGGGAAGCGCCCGGGTCGAGTCGGGAAATACGATTCGCGTCACGGTGGGGCAAAAGTCTCAGGTGATTCCGTTCAGCGTCACCCATCCGGATGATCCCTCCATCGTGTCGTACGCGTTCGTGTGGGTTCCGGGCACCGACGACGCTCGCCCGCAGGTCAAGTTGGGAGTCCCACCGATTTCGGTCGCCAGCGAGAAGACGGTGCGCATCAACATCAACGACTACGTCACGGCAACGGGGGGCAAGCAAGTTCGTCTCACCTCGAGCGACACGGTGCGGGCCACACACGCCAACGGTGACCCATTGGTGATTGACGAACGCACACTTGAGTTCACGAGCGAAAATCTGTACTTCGGCCCGGCGTCTCTTTCTTTCGAGGTCACCGACGGAACGAGCACCGACGATCCCGACGGCCGGCGTGCGGTGATTGTCTTGCCCATTGAGGTGACCCCGCGCGGTAACCAACCACCGGTGGTTCAAGATACGCAGATTGATCTTGAACCGGAGTCAACCAAAGTCATCGATCTCGTCAAGATCACGCGATACCCCTATGCCAAGAACGTGGGGGAGTTGACCTTCCGCCTGCGCGGCGCCACCGAGGGTGTGACGACGAGTGTCGACGGAACAGTGCTCACCATCACGGCAGCACCGGCAGCGGTGAAGGGATCCACCCTCGCGCTCGAGGTGACACCGTCCGATGCGGTGAGCGAGGGTAAGGCCGGTACCGTGCTCATTGCCATCGTGCCGTCGACCCGGCCGCTCGCTGTTCCGCAGTCCGACACGGCGACGGTTCGCCGGGGCTCAGCCGTCGAGGTTGACGTCCTCGCGAATGATCAGGCCACCAACCCTTTCCCCGCTACCCCCCTGAGGGTCATCGACGTTCGGGGCACGGACGCCGCCGATCTCCCCGAAGGCGTGACGGTTCTGCCGTCGCCCGACAAGTCCCGCCTCAACGTCGTCGTGGCCGAGTCTGCCCGCGCGGCAGACGTTACCCTGCAGTACGAGGTGGCCGATGCCACAAACGATCCTGACCGTTACGCGTGGGGCGTGGTGACTATTGCAATTCAGGATGTGCCGGATGCGCCTACCGTCCCTGTGCGCGCCGCCGGCTTTGTTAACGGTGAATTGACGCTCAGCTGGGCGGCACCCGCGGGGAACAATTCTCCGATCAGCCAATATGTCGTTACCAGTGACGGCGGATACACCCGCACGTGCGCGTCAACCGTGTGCACGCTTGACGGTCTACCCACGGGCGCCAGGTATCGCTTCCAGGTGGTCGCCATCAACGGTGTCGGCGCATCGTCTCCGAGTCCGTGGAGCGAGCCGCTCGGTGCGGACCGCTCACCGCCCGCACCCGCGGCAGTCACCGCGGCCGTGGTGAGCTATTCGAGCACTCACCCCGCCGGCGGTGGAATTAATGTGTCGTGGGCTCCGGTTTCGGCCCCCGCCGGGGCCAGCGCCGTGAGTGGCTATCGCGTTGAGATTTACGAAGACGGCGGTTTGATTGCCGATTTGCGGGCCGCCGCGAGTGCTACGTCGATTCCCACGTACTGGGGTCGCGCGGGTTCCGCGTACTCGGTGCGCGTCGCGGCCGTCAACGGCTCCGACACTCTCGAGTGGAACTGGCAAACGTCGGCCACGGTGACGGCGGCCGGCCCGCCCGTGTGGGGCGGCGGACTCAGCGCTGACGCATCGGGAATGAATCTTTCGTGGTCGGCTGCCGACCGACGTGGGTCACCGGATGCTCCGGTGTACTACGTGTGGCGCAGCTCGACCGAGGTGTCGGCAACGTGTCCCGCCGATCCCGTGACCGGTGCCACCGCGTCGACGACGTCAACCTCGTGGAGTGCCACCGAACCGCTGGCCGACGGCACCTACTGGTTCGCCGTGTATGCCGTGACCCCCTGGGGATGCGCCGGCGATGTCACGAGCGTCACGGTCACGACCGTGCCCGGGGTCGCCTCCTACGATTCCGCCACACTCACAGCGATTGACGCGACAACGACACGAATCACGGTCGTGTCACCCACCGTTGACCGTGCCAGTGCACTGGTGGCCATCTGGCAGGTGCAGATCGGCGCCACCTGGGTCGACCTCGTCGCCGATGTCACCACGAGCGGTTCGTTCACGTTTGACGCGCCCACCCTCGAGCTCGCCAATCCATTCACCATCACCATTCGCGGTTGCACGGCCGAGGGCGTCTGCGGCGCTTCCGGTGGTTCTGCCACGATTCCCATACCCACCTTCGGCGGATAACCGCCCTCAGCAGAAGAGAATATGCACCATGGCAAAGAATGACAGCACACCTCCGCCCGTGACCGAAGAGCAGGCCGCGGGTTTCGCGAGCGTTTTTGATCGTCTGGTAGAGAACGTAGACCAGGTTGTCGTGGGCAAGGCCCGCGTCATCCGCCTCGCCTTCGTGGCGATGTTCAGTCAGGGGCACCTGCTGATCGAGGACTATCCGGGCACGGGTAAGACCTCGATGGCGCGCGCCATGGCCCAGAGTGTCAAGGGCTCGCACGCCCGGATTCAATTCACTCCCGACCTGCTCCCAGGTGACATCACCGGCGTGAGCATCTTCGATCAGAAGAAGGGCAGCTTTACCTTTCACGAGGGCCCCATTTTTGCCAACATCGTGCTGGCCGACGAAATCAACCGGGCGAGCCCCAAAACGCAGTCGGCACTGCTCGAGGTCATGGAAGAGCGTCGCGTCACCGTCGACGGCGTGACCCACGAGGTCGGCGAGGTCTTCATGGTCGTGGCAACGCAGAACCCCATCGAGCAGGCGGGTACCTATCGTCTTCCCGAAGCGCAGCTCGACCGCTTCATCATGAAAACGTCGCTGGGCTACCCGGACCATGCCGCCACGGTCAACATTCTCGCCTCGCGCTCGGCGCGCGCGGTGGCCGAGGTCGAGCCCATTGTGACTGCCGAGATGGTGACCAAAATGGCCGCCCTCGCCGAGGGCATTCACGTGGCTCCCGAGGTGCTCGATTACATCACGCGCCTCACCGAGGCCACGCGGGCGGCTCCCGAGGTTCGCCTCGGCGTGAGTGTGCGCGGTGCACTGGCTCTCACGCGTGCTGCGCGCGTCGCCGCCATTTCAGTGGGCCGCCTCTTTGTCACGCCCGACGACGTCAAGGATTTGGCCGACGCCGTCTTTGCCCATCGTCTCGTGCTCGATGCAGAGGCCGAGTTTGACGGTGTCACCGCCACGAGTGTGATGAGTCAGATTCTTATTGATACGCCCGTCCGTCAGGCGTAATCGGGCACGCGCGTTCTGATGTCGTTCAGGTGGGTTTCCGTCACCGGCTGGGTCGTCTGGTCGGTCACTGTGGCGTGCCTGCTCATCGGGCTCAGTCTCGCTTGGCGTGAGGTCGTGATGCTCGGTGTTGCTCTGGCGCTGGTCTCGCTTGTGGGTCTCACCGTCCTTGGCAAACGGACCCTGCTCGCGGTGGCTTTTGACGCCGACGTCTATCGCGTTCTGCCCGGTAGTTCAGCCGACGTACGCTTGCGACTCGTCAGTCCCGAGAGCCGTGCCACGCCGGCCACCGACCTCGACATTCCCGTGGGCGCGCGCACGGTGACGGAACGCGTTCCCCGCGTGCGCGTGGGCACCGTGCACGAGACGGTCCTGCGGGTCGATGCTCCGCGACGCACGGTGATTCCCGTCGGGCCCATTTCTGTCGTGCGCCGAGATTCTTTTGGCCTCTACCGTCGATCGGTAGTTCTTCCCGGAAGCGCAAAGGTGGTGGTGCATCCGGCCACAGCCACACTTCCACCGCTGAGTGCCGGATTCGTGCGCGACCTCGAGGGCGAGGCATCGCGCGACCTGACTGATTCAGATCTGTCGTTCCATGCCCTGCGCGAGTATGTGCCGGGTGACGATCGGCGTCACATCCACTGGAAGTCGAGCGCCAAAACGGGGCGCTTCATGATTCGCCAGTACGAACAGACCCGCCGCTCACGCATGCTAATTGTGCTCGACACTCGCCGTGAGGCCTATGCGGATGACGCCGAGTTTGAACTCGCCGTATCGACGTCCGCCTCCCTGGGAGTGCGCGCGCTGCGCGATAGCCGAGATGTCATGTTTGTCGTTTCTCGTTCTAGTGTTTTGAGTACCCCGGTGCGTTCGAGCCGCGCGGCCCTCCAGAGTGTCGAGACCATCAGTGTGCTCACGAGCGTCTCGCCCGCACGCCTTCTCGATGAGGTTGCCGGGATTGTTCTGAGCGGTGGTAGTTTGCCCCTCGGCGGCCTCACGCCCCTGGCAGCAAACGTGGCCGCCGATGTCTCTGTGGTTTTCGCCGTCACCGGCTCGGTGCCCGGGGTGTCGGAGATTGAACAGGCGTCGCTGCCGTTTGGGGCCGGCGTCGAAGTTGTGGCGCTGCGATGCGCCGTCGAATCCTCGCCCCGATTGCGCACCTCGGGGCGGTTGACCCTGGGAACGATTGGTCGTTTGGACGACCTCACCAAGTTGCTCTCGAGAAATCGAGCCACCGCATGATGGCCGTGTTTGGCGTGCTCATAGTTGCTCTGGGATTGACGCCCCTGTGGCCGGTTTTCCAGACGCCCGAATTTGTGGTGGCCGTCGTTGCCGGCAGCGTCATGGGCGCCGCCGTGGCCGCCATTGTCGGTCGTCGTCGGTGGCCGTGGTGGACGCTGCCCATCGGTCTGGTGTTGATCTTTGTCGTGACGGGAGTTCCCGTCGCCGTGCCACAGCAGGCACTGTGGCGGGTTGTTCCCACCCTTGGCGGCGAACAATCGCTCCTGCTCGGCGCAATCGAGGGCTGGAAGCAGATGGTCACCATCACGCCACCCGTCGGGTCATTCGGGGCCCTCCTCGTGCCGGTCTTTATGCTGGCGCTGGTCGGCTCGGCACTCGCGGTTGTGCTCGCTGGCGCCGTCGCACGGCGCACGTTGGCCCTCGTGCCGGGAATTGCGGTCATCTGCGTCGCCATCTGGCTCGGGCTCGCCGATGCACGTTTTGCCGTGGTGTCTGGCGCGGTGATTGCTGTCACGGTTCTGGTCGCGCTGCTGAGTGCCACCCCCGGGGGTGCGGTGCGCAAACTGACCGCCATTGGGGTGACCGTTGTGGTCGGCGCCGTGGCCGCGGGCGTAGCGCTGTCGATGACAGCGACCCCCGAGGTCTGGCGTTCTCGGGTGTCGCCTATTCTCGATGAGGCATCGCTGCCCTCGCCCCTGTCGGCCTTTCGCGCCTACGAAGTGGGCGATCTTGCCGAGGTGCCGATGTTGAGCGTGACCAACGCAACGGCGGGCGAGATGCTGACGCTGGCAACCCTCTCCCGATACGACGGCGTGAGCTATTCGGTATGGACACCGGACGGCGACTTTACCCGCCAATCGGGATACGCCCTCTCCGACAGCGTGGCGCCGGATTCGGCCACGATAACAATCGAGCAACTGACCGGACCGTGGCTGCCCCTGCGGGGAGACCTCGCTGGCATACAAACCAATGGAACTGATATCGGCTCGCTCTATTACAGCCCGAACGCGCAAACCGCCATTGACCTCAACGGGCTCTCACAGGGGTTCAGCTACCGGGTATCCGGTCCGGGAATTGAGCCAACCGATCTGGCCCGCCTGACCTCCGCGACACCGGGTACGGATCGCACTGTGGTGAGCGATGAGCCCGCGGGGGTGCAGGCCTATCTGACGTCGCACAGCGAGGCGTCGGCAGAGCCCGGTGAGCGACTCGTCGCCGTGCTCGGATCACTCCTTCAGAACGGCTATGTCAGCCATGGGGGACAAAACGAGCCGGCCTCGCGGAGCGGGCACTCGGCCCAGCGCATCACGTCGTTGCTCACCGACAAACTTATGGTGGGTGATGCCGAGCAGTATTCCGTGGCCGCCGCCCTGCTCGCCCAGCAGGTGGGTTTCCCCGCGCGCGTGGCTGTGGGCTTCGTGATTCCTGAGAACGCCACCGAGGTGACCGGCTCAGCGCTCAGCGCGTGGGTCGAGGTCAACACGAGTGACGGCTGGGTGGCTATCGACCCGGTTCCCGAGTTGCGCCCCATTCCGGACGCACCCCCGGATGACCCCAATCGAGTGTCGCCGCCGCAATCCGTCGTTGATCCTCCGCCGGCCGATCTCTCTCAGATTCGGGGCGCGCAAGCGCCACAGTCAGACGAGGAGGCCGATACCGATGAACCCGATCCTGTGTGGGGTGTCGTGTTCGGCATTCTCCGTGCTCTGGCGGGGGTCGCTGTCGTCGGAGCGTTGCTGCTGGTGCCTCCGCTGTGCGTTGTGGGCGCGAAGGCGTGGCGTCGACGTCGTCGGCAGCAAGCGCGAGACGTTCGCGAGCGCATCTTCGGCGCACGTGACCAGGTAGCCGACGTGCTCGTCGATGCCCGATTTGCCGTTACCGCGTCCACCACTAACCGCGAGCTCGTCTCACGCGTGGCGGTGCGGGATGCCCACCAACTTGCCTTCCTCATTGACCGCGCGGAGTACACCACGGATTCCCTTGTCGCCGCCGATGCGCGCAACGCCTGGCTCGTCGTGAGTGACCTGGAAAACGAACTGATGACTGGCTTGACGCGCCGCCAGCGCCTGGCCCGGCGGTTAGCCCTGTGGTCGTTTGGGCGCCGCCGATTTCGTCGCTGAGTAACATGGAACACATGGAAACCGGACAATCCACGTGCGATGTCTGCGGAGACAGCCTTCCTTCAGACGCCTACTTTTGTGGGGAGTGCGGGGCAAGCGTTCCCGAGTTTGGAGCGCCCATCGAACCGGCAGTCATCGACTCCGTTCTCGTCGCACCTGTTTCAGCCGAGCCCGTTTCAGCCGAGCCCGCTTCAGTCGAGCCTGTGCCGGTCGCGACGTCGGCGTCGACAGTCCCGTCCACAGCGTCGCCCGCGATCGCCTCTGAACCAGCTGCATCTGTCCACTCCTTCACCCTCGTTTTCAGCAACGGGGAGCGCGCTCAGGTCCTGGGCCGTGGGCTTATTGGTCGCATGCCGGTGGCCGCCGCCACCGAGACGTGGGATCACCTCATCGTGGTGAACGACCCGTCCAAGACCGTTTCCAAAACGCACTTGCGAGTGGAGGCCTTGGCCGAGGGAATCATGGTGACCGATCTCGACAGCGCCAACGGCACGGTGGTGAGCATGCCGGGAATCGCAGCCGAACGGCTCGCACCGCACGAGCGGGTAATCCTGATGCCGGGAGCGACGGTGGGTATCGGCGATCAGTCCTTCATCATCCAGTAGCGAGTTCGCTGCCCGCTCGCGCCTGTGGATAGTCAACGCGTCTGGTTTCCGCGACGTGGTCATCTCGATGCATGACGCGTGCGGGCTCTCGAACATCTCGTCGTCGCTTCGGGTCTGTGCCCGTGTTTTCCCTGCTCGTGCCGCTTGGTTTTGCCGTGGTCATGTGGTGGGTGTCGTCGTCGCCGGCAATGATGCTTTTCGCTCTGATGGGGCCGGTGGCCATGGTCGCATCGCTGGCCGATGCGCGCCGACAGAGTCGGGCCGCTCAGCGCACCGCAACAGAGGGCGCCGCCAACGTGCAGGCGGAGAACGACCGGAAACAAGCGCAAGACGACGAGCGTGAGGCGGCGCGGGCTCGACGACAGCATCCGAGTCTGGCCGACCTGCTGGAGCACGGCCACCCGCACCTCGTCGCCCACGGCGTCGCGGCGAGCACGCTCCCTCCGAGTCTCTTTCGCTTGGGTCTCGACCCCGGCCGACGCCCCGTTCTTATCCCCCTCGACGCACGTGTGTGCGTTCTGGGTTCACCGCAAGCGACCCAGCGCGTGGCGCGCGCCGTGACCATCACCCAGGCGTGGATTGGTCGCGGAACCGAAGCGGGTCGTGTCAGCGAAACCACCAACCGGGCCTCGATTCCCGCGGACACCTCGCTGGTCCTAGAGCTGGGGGAGCGGGGATGGGCGGAGTT